>Ga0209460_1000482_pt1 | contig 36231 bp, 29 predicted proteins | sample EBPBio132013_DNA_FD_185868 | JGI IMG/M metagenome (GOLD analysis project Ga0209460, IMG submission 185868) | Wastewater treatment Type I Accumulibacter community from EBPR Bioreactor in Madison, WI, USA - Reactor 2_5/13/2013_ DNA (SPAdes)... | ecosystem: Engineered > Bioreactor > EBPR >... | reverse complement strand
GCGTCCACAGTAGGGAAAAGGAGGGGGAAACCCTCGGAAAAGCCAGAAAATCAAGGAAATCCGGCTTTTTTGTTCCGCATAGTGAAATTCGCGGACTTGGCCGGAATCAAGTCCGACAGGCTGCTAGCGCAGCCGCCGCCTTCGTCGCCGGCAGCGACGCCACCCTGCGGACTGCCGAAGGCGGCAACGTCGGTTTGAACTTCGCCGGACTGGCGGCGTTCAACGGCGTCAATACGGCCGCCGGCTACGTTTTCAACAGTGGCCTTGGCGCCAGCAGCGAGGTCTATCGGATCAGCTTTGCGACGGTGCCCGAGCCGGAAAGCCTGGCGCTGATGCTGCCTGGACTGCTGGCCATTGGCTGGGTCGGCCGCCGGCGCCCCAAACCAGGCGCCGAGCGCGCGGATTCGCCTCTGGCGACGGCGTCACCGGTGTGAGAACGGTTTGAAGACGACGGCCGCCGGCTCGCTGTTCATCGCCCTCCGGCGTCGGCACCGGCAGCGTTCCGCGCCGCTGGGCGCATGAACGAGCAGTTGCTCCTCGTCGAGGACGACGACGCGATTGCCGGCGCCTTGCGCCTGCACCTCGAAGAAGCCGGCTATCGCCTGCATCGCGAGTCCGACGGATTGCGGGCGATGGCGGCCATCGATCGCCAGCGCTGGGACATGGTGCTCCTCGACCTGATGCTCCCCGGCGCCGACGGCTGGGACGTCTGCCGCCATTTGCGCGCCCGCCATGCCGACGTGCCGGTGATCATGCTCAGCGCGCGTTCGGCCGAGGCGCACCGCGTGCTGGGCCTCGAACTCGGTGCCGACGACTACCTTGCCAAGCCGTTTTCGATGCTCGAACTGGTCGCCCGCGTGCGTGCCCTGCTGCGCCGCATCGAGCAGCTGCGCTCGTCGCCTGCGGCCGCCGCGTCGGAGTTGCGCTTCGGGCCCTTCCGCCTCGATACCGAGCGCCGCGAACTGCAGCGCGGCGACACTGCCGTGCCGCTGACCCTGCGCGAGTTCGACCTGCTGCACTTTCTCGCTCGCCACCCGGGCCGCGCCTTCAGTCGCGGTGAACTCCTGCAACGCGTCTGGGGCGCCGGCTTCGACGGCTACGAGCACACCGTCAACTCGCACATCAACCGTTTGCGCACCAAGATCGAAGACGATTCGCGCGACCCGCAGCGCATCGTCACCGTCTGGGGCGTCGGCTACCGCTTCGAAGAGAGCCCGTAATGAGCCGTGAGCGCAATGTGAGCGATGCGCGCCCCGGCGCCGCGCATGCCACGCGGTCTTCGTCAGCGTGTTCCGCGCGGCACGCGCGACGTTCATTTTCCTCGCGCCTGACGATGGCCATGGCCTTGCTCCTGCTCGCCTACGGCGCGCTGGTCGGGGTGCTCGGCTGGCACGTCGCCGCCGAGGACGAGCAGGAATCCCTGCAGCGGCTGTCGCACGGGCTGGCCAGGCACATCGTCGAACACTGGCCGGAGATCACCCTTGCCGACCGTGACCAGGCCGATCGCGCGGCGCGCGACGAGTTGCTGTCGATGCTGATGGTCGTCAACCCGGGCATCCAGGTCTACGTGCTCGACGCCGACGGCCGCGTGCAGGCCTACATCGGTGACCCCGGCATGGTGCGCCAGGAGCAGGTGGACCTGCGCCCGGTGCGTGACTTCCTGGCCGGTAGCGCCTTGCCGCTGCGCGGCAGCGACCCGATGGGATCGGGTGTCGCGCGCATCTTCAGTGCGGCGATGTTTCCGCCGCGTGCGGGCGACAGCCGCCCGCCGGGTTATCTCTACATCGTCCTCGACGGCCAGGCGCGCGAAGCAGTCGCCGGGCAGCTGAGTCAGCGCCGCGTCTGGCAGGGCACCGCGCTGGTCGCCGGACTCGGTCTGCTGGTGACCCTGGCGGTCGGCGCCTTTACCCTGCGTCGGCTGACGCAGCCCCTGCACCGGCTCGCCCGCCGCATCGGCGACTATAGCCAGCGCCGCCGGCAGTCCGGCGAAGCCGCCGCAAGCCGCTCGTCGCCGAGCGCTGGCGACGAAGTGCTGGCCATCGGCGCCGCTTTCGACGCCATGACCGAGCGCATCGAGTCGCAGGCCGCGCGCGAACAGCAGCAGGCGAGCGCGCACCGCGAGACGATGGCCGGCGTCGCGCACGACCTGCGGACGCCGCTGACCGCGCTGCACGGCCATCTCGAAGCGCTGGCCGGCCAGGGCCTCGGCGAACCCGCGCAGCGCGAGCGTGTCGTCGCCGCCGCGCTCGCGCAGAGCGACAAGGTGCGTCGGCTCTCGCAGCAGCTCTTCGAGTTGGCAGCGCTGCAATCGACCGACCAGCTGCTGCACCGCGAGCGCTTCCGGCTCGACGAACTGGTTGCCGACGCGGTGCAGAAATTCGCCGTCAACGGCGGGCCGTCGCCGGTGACGCTGCACGGCGAACCCCCCGGACGCCTCGAACTCGACGGCGACCTGCAACTCATCGAGCGCGCACTGACCAACCTCATCGACAACGCCATGCGTCATGCGCCGGAGTGCGCACCGGTACGGGTCAGCGTCACCCACGACGGCGCCCAGGCCCGGATCACCATCGAGGACACCGGCAGCGGTCTGCCCGAAGAAGTCCTGATCCGCCTCGAAAGCGGGCAATCGCTGCGCGACCCGCCGGTCCGGCGCAGCAGCGGCGGCATCGGCGGCCTCGGCCTGGCCATCGCCCAGCGCGTCGCCAGCCTGCACGGCGGCAGCCTGCGACCGTTGCCGTCGCCGGACGGCGGCACGCGCCTTTGCCTGGCGCTGCCGCTGGCGCAGTCGATGCAGGGTGCGCTGAATCTGGGCTAGTGGGCGCGGGTTGCGGTGACCCTGGTGACAGCGGCTACAATGAGCGCTCACCGCGAACGGGAAGATGCGATGCCGACCACCACCCTCAAGATCACCGGAATGAAGTCCGACGACTGCCTGCGCCTGGTCATGAACGCCATTCAGGACCTGCCGTGCATCGGCCACGTCGAGGTGTCGCTGGAAACCGGCCAGGCGACCATCGAGCATACGGCGATGGTCGATGAGGGCGATATCCGCCAGATCATCGAAGACGCGGGTTATCCGACCGAGTAGGTTCGGCGGGCGCGCGGGCGCGTATCGCTGATCTTGTGCGCGCGTTCAACTGAACCGATTTGACCCGGGGACAAGACATGCCGTTGGTCGTTCGCCTTCTGACCGGTCTCTGCCTGCTGATGCTGCTGGCGGCGAGCGCTTCGTTGCGCGCTGCCGGGCTCGAGCTGAGCAGCGCCGAACGCGCCTGGGTCGCCGAGCACCCGGTGATCCGCATGGGCATCGATGCCGGCTACGGCCCCTATACCTTTGTTGACGAGAACGGCCGGGTGCAGGGTGTGGCGGCCGATTTCATGGCCGAGATCGCCGCGTTACTGGGAGTCCGTTTCGAATTCGTCGCCGACCTCTCCTGGATGCAGCTCATGGACGCGGTGCGCGCGCGCCAGCTGGATGCCGTGGCCACCGTCGTCCATCTGCCCGAGCGCGAAGCTTTTCTCGAATTCAGCGCCCCCTACCTGATCACCCCACTGGTCGTCGTGACTCGCCGCGAGACCGCGCAGCTGCATTCGCTCAAGGACCTCGAAGCCTTGCGCCTGGTGCTCGTCGAGGGGTATTCGTCGAGCCGCCGGGTGCTCGACGAACACCCGCAGCTGCGCCCCCTGCTGGTCGCCAATCCGCTTGACGGCCTGCGTGCGGTGGCCTCCGGCGCTGCCGACGCCTATGTCGGCGTGATCGGCGTGAACATCTTCCTGGCGGCGCAGAACGGCATCACCAATCTCAAGGTCAACGTCGCTTTCGACATGGCCGACAACAATCAGCGCTTCGGCGTGCGCAAGGACTGGCCAGAACTCGCGCCACTTCTCGACAAGGCCTTCGCGGCCATCCCGGTGGAGCGCAGGAACGCGATCCTTCAGCGCTGGGTGCCGCAACAGGCCGAGCAGCTTGTGCGTTTGAGCAAGCCGACGCTGTTGGTCCGCGCGGTACCCTGGTTGCTCGGCGCGCTGGCGCTGGCGCTCGTCGCCTATCTGGTCATCCTCGGCTGGAATCGCCAGCTCAAGCGCGAACTGGCCCGCCGCCAGCACGCCCTCGACGCCAGCGAGAAGCGGCAGAAGGCCTCGGTGGCCCTCGCCCACCTGGGCCACTGGGAATTCCGCGTCGCCGACGGACGCATCCTGTGGTCCGACGAAACCTATCGCCTCTTCGGCCTCGAGCCGCAGTCGCTGCAGCTGAGCTATGAGGAGTTGATCGCCCGCGTCCACCCGGATGACCGCGATCTCCACGACGCCTATCTGCAGCGCATGCTCGACAGTCGGCCAGGCGACGACATCGGCGAACTCTGGTATCGGCTGCTGCGTCCTGACGGCAGCGTGCGCGAGGTCAGCGTGCGCGTCGATATCGACTACGACGAGACGGGAAAGCCCAGTCGCCTGTTCGGCGCCATCCAGGACGTCACCGACTGGCGCGCGATGCAGCGCAAGCTGCAAAGCCAGCTCGACGAACTGACCCGCTGGCAGGCCGTGATGCTCGGTCGCGAACACCGCGTGCAGGAACTCAAGGTCGAGATCAACGCCTTGCTTGCCGAACACGGACAGCCGCCGCGTTATCCCAGCCAGGCCGTGCATGGGTCGACTGCGCGGAACTGAAGCCGTGACGGAACCGCCAGAGCACCCCGACAACCCCGACCATGGCGAGCGTTCGCGGCGGGCCCTGCTCAGTGTTCTGGAGGACCAGCAGCAGGCGGAGAACGCGCTGCGGGCGAGCGAGGCGCGCCTGAACGAGGCGCAGCGTCTGGCGCATGTTGGCAGCTGGTCGCTGGACCTGACAACGAGCCGCCTGAGCGGCAGCGCCGAGCTCTACCGCATTTTCGAGATCGCCCCGCAGTCCGTCGTCGCCTCGTACGAAGACTTTCTCCACGTCATCCATCCGGACGACCGCGCAGCGGTCGACGCGGCACGGCGTCAGTCGCTGGCCACGCGCGCGCCTTACGTCATCGTCCATCGCCTGCTTTTTCCCGGTGCTCGGGTCAAGCATGTGGAAGAACGCGGCGAAACGGTCTGCGCCAGTGACGGTTCGCCGTTGTACCGGCTGGGAACGGTGCAGGACATCAGCGAACGGGTCGCCAAGGCCGCGGAACTGGAGCACCTCCACGGCATGCTGGCGGCTCTCGTGGAAGGCTCGCTCGACGCCATCTTCGTCAAGGACGAGGACGGGCGCTACCTGATCGGCAACCGCGCCCTGGCCGATCTGGTCGGACAGTCGCCGGACGCCGTCGTGCACGCTGACGACTTCGCACTCTTCCCGCGCGAGGTCGCCGAACGTTTTCGCGCCGATGACCGGCGCATCATGGCCAGCGGCCAGGTCGAGAGCTACGAGGAAAACGTGCGCGTGGGTGGTCGGAGCGCGCCGTATCTGACCACCAAGGGGCCGTTGATCATCGCCGGCGAAGTGCGCGGCGTATTCGGCATCACCCGTGACGTCTCGCTGCTCAAGGACGTGCAGACCGACCTGACCCGCGCCCGTGACGAACTCGAAGAGCGGGTGCGGGAACGCACCCGCCAGCTCGCCGCCGCCAACCGCGAGCTGGAGACCTTTGCCTACGCCGTCGCCCACGATCTCAAGGCGCCGCTGCGGGGCATCGCCGGTTACAGCCACATGCTGGCCGACGACTACCGCGCGCAACTCGACGCCGACGGGCAGCAGTTCCTCGCCAACATTGCGCGTGGCATCGAGCAGATGAACGACCTGATCGACGATCTGCTCGCCTATTCGCGCCTGGAACGCTGCGCTCTGCGGTGCGTGACGGTCGCCTTGCGTCCGCTCGTCGACGAGGTGCTCGCCGACCTGCACGGGGTCATCGGCCAGCAGGGCGCAAGAATCGAAATCGACCTTGACCAGCTTGCCGTGTGCGCCGACCCGCAGGGGCTGACCGTGGTCGTGCGCAACCTGATCGACAACGCCGTCAAGTTCAGCGCCGCTGTGCCGTCGCCGCTGATCCGCATCAGCGGGCAGCGCTGCGGCCATTCGACAAAGCTGGCCATCGAAGACAACGGCATCGGCTTCGACATGCGTTTCCACGACCGAATTTTCGAGATGTTCCAGCGCCTGCAGCGCAGCGAGGATTACGCCGGCACCGGCGTCGGCCTGGCCCTGGTCAGGAAAGCCATGCAGCGCATGGGCGGGCGCGTGTACGCCGAAAGCACGCCCGGCCAGGGTTCGGTGTTCCGGCTGGAGTTTCCCGACGGCAAGGCGGGCGCGGCGGAGGCGTGACTCGGTAGGCCGGCGGCTGCTTCCCGCGGTTTTCTGTGGCGTCTCACAACGCCTCCTGTCAGTGACGTTTCCACCGGTTTGCCGAGTGTTTTCCGACCGCCGCCATTGCCAAGCCCTGGATTGCTTCGCTGCGCTGGCAATGACGGGCTGGCCGCCGGGCGCGGTAGTTGCTCTCTTTTGCCGCTGTTTGTTGTACTCTGTGCTCCGTTTTCACCGCCATGGCCGGGCGCACACGGTACGGCGGCGATGGCGAAGCCTTGTTTCGGGCGTCCGACCTTTATCGACAGGAGGTGTCATGCGATTTCTAGCCAGGTTGTTGAGTGTCGTTATTCCGCTAACGCTGCTGATTGGAGGTGCCGCGAACGCGCGTGATTGGAAAGCGATCCAGGAGTCGGGGACGATCAAGGCGGCCACCGAGGGCGCCTTCCAGCCGTTCAATTACTACGAAGGTTCGACGCTTACCGGCTTCGAAGTCGAGCTCGCCGAGGTCATCGCCAAGAAGCTGGGCCTCAAGCTGGAATGGAGCGTGGTGCCTTTCGACGCCCAGATTGCGGCGCTCAAGCAGGATCGTTTCGACTTCGCGATTGCCTCGCATGGCTTTACGGAAGAGCGGGCGAAGTCGGTCGATTTCGCCAATCCGCACTACTGCACCGGTGGCCAGATCGCCGCGCACAAGGGAGGCCCGCTGACCGTTTCCGCGCTGAACGGCAAGTCCGTCGGCGTGCAACTGGCGACCACCTACGCGGGTGCCGCGCAGAAGATCAAGGGCATCAAGGCGATCAAGACCTACAAGGGTGACCCGGAAGCTTTCTCGGCGCTGCGCGCAAAGAAGGTCGATGCCTGGATCTCCGACAAGTTCACCGTCAAGGGCACGCTCGACAAGAATCCCGACGCGGGTATCGTCGGCGGCGAGCTGGTTTTCGTCGAGAAGGTTTCGATGATCATGCCCAAGGGCAACAAGGAACTTGCCGAGAATCCCGACGCGGGTATCGTCGGCGGCGAGCTGGTTTTCGTCGAGAAGGTTTCGATGATCATGCCCAAGGGCAACAAGGAACTTGCCGAGAAACTCAACCACGCGCTGGCCGAGGTGATGAAGGACGGCAGCTACCAGGCGTTGTCGCAGAAATACTTCAAGGAAGACGTTTCCTGCCGCCCCTGAGTTGACTGAGGCAGCATGAACTGGACCAGGAACAACCCCGGATGGACGATGTTCGGCGCGATGATCGGGCTGCTCGCCTTTCTCTGGGGGATGGCCATCCCGCTCTCAGCAATGCCGGCGCCGGTCGGCCCGGCGGCGCAGCAGTTCGCCGACGGGGCGCGGATCACTGTCTGGCTGACGCTGATTGCCGGCTCCGTCGGGGTGGTCATCGGCGTCCTGGCCGGGCTCGGCAAGGTGTCGAAGTTCTGGCCACTGCGCGTGCTCTGCGACGCCTACGTGTGGCTGATACGCGGAACGCCGCTCCTGCTGCAGATTCTTTTTGTCTGGCTGGCAGCGCCCGAGCTGATGCCCGAGGGCGTCATCCTTTCCGACTTTGCCTGCGCGGCGATCGCCCTGTCGCTGAATATCGGCGCCTATAACACCGAATGCGTTCGCGCCGGCATCCTCGCCGTTCCGCATGGCCAGGTGGAAGCGGCGCGTGCCCTCGGGCTGAGCCCGTTGCAGACCTTCATGGACGTCGTCCTGCCGCAGAGCATGCGCGTCGCGCTGCCGGCGCTGGCCAACAACCTGGCGTCGCTGGTCAAGGATTCATCGCTGGCCTACGCGATCAGCGTCGTCGAGCTGACCATGATCGGCTACCGGGTGCAGGCGCAGAGCTATCAGCCGATTCCGGTATTCCTGACCATCGGTGCCATCTATCTGATCCTGACCACCGCTTTCACGACGCTCACCGCCGCTCTCGAAGCACGGCTCGACGTCGGACAGAAGCGCTAGGGGGCGCAGCGCATGAACACAGCCGCCGCCGAGGCAAGCCTGCGACCGATCATCGAGGCGCGGGCGATCGGCAAGCGTTTCGGTTCCTTCGTCGCGCTGAAGGACGTTTCGGCCACTTTCTACGAGGGGCAGGTGACGGCCATCGTCGGGCCGTCCGGTTCCGGGAAGTCGACCTTCCTGCGCACGCTCAATCGCCTCGAAGCGCATGATTCGGGCGAGATCGTCATCGACGGCATCGTCCTCAACGACAACGTGAAGAATCTCGACGCCATTCGTCGCGAGGTCGGGATGGTCTTCCAGAGCTTCAATCTCTTCTCGCACCTGAGCATCCTGCGCAACGTCGCCCTGGCGCCGATGCGCGTGCGCAAGATGAGCAGGGCCGACGCCGAGGCCAAGGCGCACAAGCTGCTCGAGCGCGTTGGCCTCGCCAACCAGGCGGACAAGTATCCGGTGCAGCTTTCCGGCGGCCAGCAACAACGGGTGGCCATCGCGCGGGCGCTGGCCATGGACCCCAAGGTGCTCCTGTTCGACGAGCCGACCTCGGCGCTGGACCCGGAGATGGTCAACGAAGTGCTGGCCGTGATGCGCGAGCTGGCGCACAGCGGCATCACCATGCTGGCGGTGACGCACGAGATGGGTTTCGCGCGCGAAGTCGCCGATCGGCTGATCTTTTTCGACGAAGGCGTGATTCTCGAAGACACCACCCCGGAGAACTTCTTCTCCAATCCGGACCACGCGCGCGCGCAGGCCTTTCTGTCGCAGGTTCGCCGCGGCTGAGGCGCGGCAGCCCGGTTGGCTGCCCCCTATGGTGCGCGTCGCGCGGCCAGCGCCTGTCTGCCGGCCGCAGCCAGGGGCGCGATCTGCACGGCGACGATGCACACCAGAATCAGCACGCATCCGGCGATGCCTTCGGCGTTCAGCCGATCGCCCATGAGCAGGAAGCCGAACATGGCCGCGAAGACGGTCTCGGCCGAGAGGATGATCGCCGCGTCGGCAGGCTGTGCATAGCGTTGCGCGACGACCTGCGTGGTGTAGCCGACGCCCACCGAGACCAGTCCCGCGTAGGCAATCGGCAGCGCTGCCAGCGCCAGGCCGTCGAGGGTGAGTGTCTCGGTGGGCGCGGCGCACAGCAGACTGAGCAGCCCGCAGACCAGGAACTGCCCGGCGGCGATCAGGAAGGGCGCGTGCAGGCGCTCGGCGATGCGCCCGACGAAAATCACATGCAGCGCCCAGAAGACGCTGCTGGCCATGACCCACAGGTCGCCGACGACGAGGTCTACGCTCTGCGCGCCGGAGAGCAGCCAGGTGCCGGCGAGGCAGCCGAGCGACGTCGGCCACACCGACCAGTGTGCCGGTGTGCGCAGCAGCAGCCAGCAGAGCAGCGGCACCAGCGGCACGTACAATGCGGTAAGAAAGCCGGCGTTGGTCACCGTCGTGCTGGTGATGCCGATCTGCTGAAAAACGGCGCCGAGCATCAGCAGCACGCCCAGGACGCCGATGCCGAGCGCATCGCGGGGCAAGGGCTGCGCCTGACGCACGGCGAGCAGGCGCCACTCGCGCCAGGCGAGCGGGGCGACCACGGCGGTGCCGAGCAGGAAGCGGATGCCGGTGAAGGTCAGCGGCCCGACACCGACCATGCCCGCAGCCTGAGCGACAAACGCCGAACCCCAGATCAGGGCGACGGCGAGTAGCAGGAGATTGGCCTGGGCGCGTGTCACGGCGATCGCCTCCGCAAAAAGCCGGCGAGTGTAGCCGAAATCGCGCCAGCTGTGGCTGCGCGCCGCTGTCCATGCCTCGCTTGGCGTCGTTCAGGCGGCGCTGACCGTTTCCGCGCCAAGCCTGCGCCGGTGCCTACAGACCGAGGGTTATCGCGCTCAGCCGGTCGCCGCCTTCGCCGAGAATCTCGTCGAAGCGCTTGGCGTAGGGCTGGCACTCCTCGACGTCGTCGATGATCTGTCGACAGCGGGCATGATCGCGGTGGAAGCGGACCAGCGCGTGTTTGCCGTCGGCAATCAGCAAGGAGTCGGTGAGTGCTTCGAGATGGGGCGGCGCGTGGATGATGGTCAGCACTGGCGCATGCACGGCCAGCAGGGCCATCAGGCGCGGGCTGTACTGCCTGACGAATTCCGCCTTCTGGACGACGATGGTCAGTTGCTTGCTGGCCTGCTCGCAACTCAGCAGGCGACTCAGCGCGGCGATTCTCTCCGGCCGTTCGAGCTTGAGGGCTGACAGATCTTCGTCGAAGATCAGGAGTCGGCTTGGCGACCGTTCGAGGATTTCCTGAACCGCGCTATCGTGCTCGGCCCAGTGGGTGATCAGGCGACTGCTCATCAGGAGAGCTCCGCGTACGTGTGGCGAATCTTCCGGGGAATTTCCTGGCGAAGATAGCAGGCCTGGCCCGGGGTCGGCAAGTCTGAAGCGTGCCGCCGCGTGTTGTCGCGGCTTGTCGGCTGGGCGAATCGGGCGGGGCCGCGAAAGTCACGCCGCCCGGATAAGTCATTTCCATTGCGGTAGAATCGCCCGTTCTTTTGCGGATGGACACGATGCCCACAGGAGTCATTGCTTCGCTGGACCACGAGGGGCGCGGGCTGATCGTGGTCGACGGCAAGACGGTCTTCATCGACGGCGCCCTGCCGGGGGAGCGCGTCGACTATGCCGTCTACCGCCGCAAGCCGACCTATGAGCAGGCGCGGACCTTGCGCGTCCTCGAGCCGTCGTCGGATCGCGTGCCTCCACGCTGTCCGCATTTCGGCGTTTGCGGTGGGTGCAGCATGCAGCATCTCGATAGCGCTGCGCAGGTGGCCGCCAAGCAGCGCTTGTTCGAGGACACCCTGCGCCATCTTGGCGAGATCAGGGCCGAGCAACTGTACGCGCCGATTCATGGTCCGGCGTGGGGGTATCGCTATCGCGCCCGCCTCTCGGTTCGCTTCGTGGCCAAGAAAGACGCCGTGCTGGTTGGCTTTCGCGAGCGCAAGGGCAGCTACGTTGCCGACATGGGACAGTGCGAGATTCTCCCGCCACAGCTGTCGGCGCTCTTGTTGCCGCTGCGCGAGTTGATCGGCGGACTTTCGATCCGCGATCGCCTGCCGCAAATCGAGGTGGCCGTCGGCGAGCGAGTGACGGCTCTCGTGCTGCGCGTTCTCGAAGCGCCGAGTGCCGATGACGAGATCCGGCTGCGCGACTTTGCCGACCGCCACGCGCTCGTCTTCTATCTGCAGCCGCAGGGGCCGGCGACCGCCTACCGCTTTCATCCGCCGGAGGGGCCGCCGCTTTCCTACCTGCTGCCCGACTTCGGCGTCGAGCATTTCTTCTCGCCAACCGAGTTCACGCAGGTCAATCACGCGATCAATCGCGTGCTCGTGCGGCGCGCGATGACTCTCCTCGAGCCACGGGCGGGCGAGCGCATCGGCGACATGTTCTGCGGCCTGGGCAACTTCACCCTGGCCATTGCGCGTTCGGGCGCGCAGGTTCTCGGGGTCGAGGGCAGCGCCGAACTCGTCGCCCGTGCGGCCGGGAATGCGGCCGCGAACGGCCTCGACGGACGCGTCGAGTACCGTGTCGCCAACCTGTTCGCAGCGACCACCGAGAGCGTCGCTGCCTTCGGGCGGCTGGACAAGATGCTCATCGATCCGCCGCGCGATGGCGCGCTGGAACTGGTCAAGTCGCTGTCCGCCGACGGCCCGCGCCGGATCGTCTACATCTCGTGCAGCCCGCCGAGCCTGGCACGCGACGCGGCGATCCTCGTCAGGCAGCAGGGCTACCGCTTGCGCGGCGCGGGCGTGGTCAACATGTTCCCCAACACCTCGCACGTCGAGTCGATCGCCCTATTCGAGCGCCCGCCAGTGTCGTGTTGAGAAGAATGGAACCGGCGAATTTCGGCGACGACTTGGTTTCAAGCGGCTGCCCGGCTTGCTGGAAGTTTCGTCGGAACTGCGCCGCCACAGCAGCCTGCACGTCATTGCGAGGAGGCGTAGCCGACGTGGCAATCCAGAGGTTCTGTTTTTCGCCTGGCTGATGTGGCGGACAAGCAGTCAGAGAATGGAACTGGATTGCCGCGTCGGCTACGCCTCCTCGCAATGACGGTGGCTGGGGAATGGTTGCACGGATTTGGCAACGCGGGCAGCGCTATGGGCCAGGCGAACTCCAGCCACCCTACGCTTTCACGCGGCCGTCAGCGTCGCTGAAAGTCTCATCAAGAATGCAGCCACCACACTAGCCGGTTGAGGGACCGGAAGCGGCTGCGCGGCGCCCGGCAGGCATGACGATCGCCGTCATGCCTGCCGCCGGCGTCTAGTGCACCATTGTCCAAGTGGTGTCGGGATTGAAGCTGCGCATCGCCCTTGCCGAACTCGCCGTGCCCTTGCCGAGATCCTTCTGATAGACGATTCCATTGTGATTGACGATGAAAGTCATCACTCCCGAGGCGCCGTACTTGGCCGGATAGGCGACAACGGCGAAGCCGCCGATCATCTTGTCGCCGACGAGGTAGCTGTATCCGCCATCGGGTGAGTTGCTGCCTTCTGCAGTAAGCATGCGATAGAGATAACCATGATAGGGCCTCGGCTCGTGGCGCCTGGCTTTCGACTGCTTGACGGCATAACCTTCGCCGGTGGCCTCGGCGATCAGTTCCCCCAGGGGGCTCGGCGGCTGGCCGTCGGCGACGGGCCAGTAAAGGCCATCGCGTTGCCCCTTGGTGGACACGAACTGGCGTGCGTAGTCGTTGAATCCGTTGCCGTCGGGATCGTCGCTGGCATAGTCACGCTGCGCATCGACGATCGCCAGCAGGGTCTGGACGGTATCCAGCTCGTTACGACCGATGCGCCGGTTGGTGATCTCCTCGCGGCCGGCTTCGGCGTCGAACGCCCAGCCGTCTTCCTGGCGCACCAGTGGTGCCGGGAAAGGCCAGTCGCTGTCCCCGACGAGCAGCACTGCCCTGCCGTCGGCCTCGTTGCTGATGCTGTGTTTCTGATCGTATTCGGCCAGGAATCGCTTCCAGTCTTCGCGGTCGGCGACGTTGTCGCCGCTGAACAGCCAACTGCCGGCGTTCGGGCCGACGACCGCCAGCAGCGCTTTCGGGTCCCCGCTGCGTACGGCTTCAGCGAGCGCCAGGGCGGCGTCGTCAGGCGTTGCAAAGGCGCTGTGGACCACCTGCGCGGCCGGTTTCGCCTTTGCCGTGGCGAGGGCGGCAGGCGCGGTGGCGACCCACACGGCGACCGCGAGCGTCGTGAGCGTGTGCTTGAGTACTTTCATCATCTTCTTCTCCGCAGAAAGGGGTGGGCAGGGCTGTTCAGCGACCACGTCCGCCACCTCCACCCCCACGTCCGCCGCCGCCGCGATGTCCGCCCCCGCCGCCTGCGCGACCGCCTCCGCTGCTCGCATGGCTCATCTGTGAGCGGCTGCTCTGGCCCCGCTGGCTGGCTTCGCGCGTCGAGTGGCCGTTGCCGGCACCGGAGAAGCCGCTACCCCTGGCGCTGCTCGTCGCGTTGCTGCGTGCGCTACCGCCGTCCATACGGTTGCCTGCCGACGCCCTGTCGCCCCCACCGTCCATGCGGTTGCCTGCCGACGCCCTGGCGTCCCCGCCGGCCATGCGGTCGCTGGCCGTTGCCCTTCCGCCACCGAAGCCATCGGGTCTGTCGCGCGTCCCCGCTTGAGCGCCACGGTTGGCGTTCTGCACGCGATCATTCAGCTGGCTGCGATCCATGCCCTTGAGTTCCGAGCGCCCGCTTTCGGCGCGGCCGCGGAAATTGTCCCGTGCCTGGGCGGCAGAGGCGTTGCCGCCGCGATTGTACTGGCGCGCCACGTTCTGATCGCGGTAGGCGACGCCGCGACGGTGCTGGACGTTGTGATTCCAGTTCCGGTTGCTGATGTTGGTGCGGTTGAACGAGTTGTAGCGATTGACGTTGATATCGACCGAGCCGCGGCCCCAACCCCAGTTGCAGGCTCCCCAGATTGCTGCGCCGACGAGAATGCCGGTGGCAAACGCCAGGCCGGGAGGATAGACGTAGGCCGGCGGATAGACGGTGTAGGGCGGCGTCGGGTACCACCAGCTACCGTAGACCACGCTCGGATTGTAGGTCGGGACGTAGACCACGTCCGGCTTCGGCGACTCGACGACATAGATCGTCTGGCTGCCCTGGGTCTCGGTCTTGACGACCTGCTGTTCGGTTGTCTTCAGGTTGCCGTTGGCGTCGGCCTTGGCGCGCAATGACTGCACGGTGTCCATCACCGCCGGCTGCTGGGCGAGGAAGGCGTCGCCCAGCTTTTGCGTCCAGCTCAGGTTTTCGTTCATCTGCTTGAGCACTTCGGGCACCGAAGTCAGCGACTTGACCGCTGGATCCCATTGCTGCCTGACCATTGCGTCTTCCAGCGCCTTGCCGGTGACCTTGGGGTTGGCCTTGGCCCAGCGGGCCGCTTCGACCACCTCCAGCGGATAGGTCGAGGCCATGAGGACTTGCGCGAGCAGCGCGTCCGGATAGAGCGCAATCGGTGCCAGCAGCCGGTCAAGGTCTTCCTGCGAGAACGTCTGCTGTGCCGGACTGGCTGACGCCGCCTGCGCCGGCGCCGCCGGCGCTTGCTGCGCCAGCGTCGGAGACACCGCAAACACGAGTGCCGTGAGCAGCGCGCAGGATCGGGAGGTTTTTTCGTTCATCAAGCATCCTCGGATTGAAAACAACGATTTACCAGCGAAGCGACAGGGGTCGAGTGGCACCGCGCCCGGGCCGGATACGGCCGACCAGGAAGTGACTACCGTGTCAGCATATCTGCTGCGAGCGTGGCTTGCCAAGTCGACTTTTCAGGTCTGCCGCGCTGAACAGCGACCAGACGCTGGCCGATCCGGAGCAGGCGCATGGCGCTCTCGCGAAGCGGATCACCGATTCGCCCGTTGCAGGCGTCGTCCAACCCGCTTCAGCAACAGCAGCAGATCATCGACGTAGGTGAATACCACCGGAATCACCAGCAGACTCAACACCGTCGAAGTCAGCAGCCCGCCGATCACGGCGATGGCCATCGGCGAGCGGAAGCTCGGCTCGGCGCCAATCCCCAGCGCGATCGGCGCCATTCCGGCGACCATGGCGATGGTGGTCATCAGGATCGGTTTGGCGCGCTTGTGGCAGGCGTCGATCAGCGCTTCGAAGCGGGCCATGCCGTGCTCGCGCCGGGCCATTACCGCGTACTCGACGAGCAGGATCGAGTTCTTGGTGACGATGCCCATCAGCATCAGGAGGCCGATCACCGACGGCATCGAGAAGCTGTTGTGGGTGACCAGCAGGGCGAAGAAGGCGCCGCCGACCGAGAGCGGCAGCGCAGCGAGGATGGTCGCCGGTTGCAGGAAGTCGTGAAAGAGCAGCACCAGGACGACGTAGATGCACAGCACGCCGATCAGCATCGCCGAGCCGAAACTGCCGAACAGTTCGGCCATGCGCTCGGCGTCGCCCGACGGCGGGCGGCTGATTCCCGGCGGCAGGCCCTTCAGCGCCGGCAGTTCGTTGGCTTCGGCGACGACCGCGCCGAGGTCGCGGCTACCGAGTTCGACGTCGATGGTCACGTTGCGCTGGCGGTCGAGGCGGTCGATCTGCGCCGGGCCGCTGCCCAGGCGGACGTCGGCGACGGTGTCGAGCGGCACGGCGCCCTTGTTGGCCGGTACGCGCAACTGGCGAACGGCGTCGAGATCCTGGCGTAGAGCCTCGTCGAGGCGGACGCGGATCGGAATCTGGCGCTGCGCAAGGTTGAGCTTGGGCAGGTTGGCGTCGTAGTCGCCGGCGGTGGCGACGCGGATGACGCCGGCCATGGCGGCGGCGGTGACGCCGAGGTCGGCGGCGCGGGCGAAGTCCGGCGTGATGTGGATCTCGGGACGCTGCAGGCTGGCGCCGGAAGTGACGTTGCCGATGCCCTTGAGCGTGCGCAGTTCGGAGGTGATCGACTGGCTGGCGAGGCGCAGCGCTTCCGGGTCCTCGCCGGCGAGCACCAGCTTGAGGTTTTCGCCGGTCTGGCCGGCGCCGACCGATATCCGGGCGCCGGGAAGGACGGCCATGCGCTGGCGAATGTCGGCTTCGACGGCGCTCTGCTTGGCGCGCTCGTGGCGCGAGACCAGGCTGACGTTCAGCGTCGCCTTGCGCACGTCGCTGCTGGCGCTGCCCGCGAACGGGCCGTCGTTGCCGCCCGAGCTGCGGCCGATGGCGCTGAAGACGCGCGTCACCTCGGGCATTTGTTCGAGCAGACGGCGCGCCTGGGCGGCGATGGCCCGCGTTTCGTCGAGCGTGCTGCCCGGCTGCAGTTCGATGCTCACCTTGGTCTGCGCGCGGTCGGCGGCCGGGACGAAGCCGGTCGGCAGCAGCGGCAGCAGCGCCAGCGAGCCGACGAAGAAGACGATCGCCGCCAGTGCCGTCGTCTTGCGGTGATGCAGGCACCAGCTGGCCGAGGCGAGGAAACGGGTCATCAGGCGACTGTCGGCTTCCTGTGCGCCGTGTGGCTTGAGGAAGTAGGCGGCCATCATCGGCGTCAGCAGGCGGGCGACGAGCAGCGAGGCAAGCACCGAGACCGCCGCGGTGATCCCGAACTGCTTGAAGAACTTGCCCGGCACACCGCCCATGAAGGCGGTCGGCAGGAAGACGGCGACCAGCGTGAAGGTGGTGGCGATGACCGCCAGGCCGATCTCGTCGGCCGCCTCGGTGGCCGCCTCGACCGGCGTCTTGCCCATGCGCAGGTGGCGGACGATGTTCTCGATCTCGACGATCGCGTCGTCGACCAGGATGCCGACGACCAGCGCCAGGGCCAGCAGGGTCAGCGTGTTGAGGCTGAAGTCGAAGAAGTACATCGCGGCGAAGGTGGGGATGATCGACAGCGGCAGCGCCGCCGCCGAGACCAGCGTCGCACGCCAGTCGCGCAGGAACCACCAGACGACCAGAATGGCCAGGAAGGCGCCTTCGTAGAGCAGTTCCATCGAGCCGTCGAAGTTGTCCTGCACCGGCGCGACGGTGTTGAAGGCCTCCTCGATGAGCACTTGCGGGTGCTTCGCCTGCAGCTGCGCGACCGCCTTGCGTACCGCATCGGCGACGGCCACTTCACTGGCGCCCCTGATGCGCGTGACTTCGAAGCTGACCACCGGCTGACCGTCGAGCAGGGTGATGCTGCTGCGTTCGGCAACCCCGTCGCGGACCCTGGCCACGTCGCCGAGGCGGACGCTGCGCCCGCCGGCGAGCGGAATCTCGAGCGCGGCGATGTCGGCAACGCTGCCGACCGCGGCCAGCGTGCGTACCGACTGGATGCCGCTGCCGATGTCGCCGCGGCCACCGGAGGCGTCCTGCTGCACCTGTCGCAGCACGTTCGAGACGTCGCCGGCGGTGACGCCCAGCGCGGCCAGGCGGGCGCTGTCGAGATCGACCTGCACTTCGCGATTGACACCGCCGATGCGGGCGACCTTGCCGACGCCCTTGACCGCCAGCATGGCCTTGGCGACGTCGTTGTCGACGAACCACGACAGCGCCTCTTCGTCCAGGCGCGTGGAGCGCAGTGCGTAGGTGAGGATGGCACTGCCCGAAGTGGTGACCTTGGAGACGACCGGGTCGCGCATCGCCGCCGGCAGGTCGGCGCGCACCGTGTCGATCGCGTTGCGCACCTCGTTGAGCGCCACCTCGGCGTTCTTGTCGATGTTGAAAGCGACCTTGATCGACGCCGAGCCATCGGTCAGCGTCGTGGTGATGTGCTCGATGCCGCCGAGCGAGGCGACCTGATCCTCGATCTTGCGCGCCACTTCGGTTTCCATCTGTGCCGGCGCGACGCCCTCGTAGGTGGCAGCGATGGTGATCGTCGGCAGTTCGATGTCCGGGAAATTCTGGATGCCCAGCGAGCGGAAGCTGCTGATGCCCAGGAAAGTCAGCAGGGCAAAGAGCAGCAGCGCCGGAACCGGGTTGCGGATCGACCACGCGGAAAAGTTCATTTCGCCGCCTGTGCCGGTCCTGCGCCCGGCGCGTCCGCGTTCCCCGCGGCCGGCGCTGCCGCTTCGATGCGCACCGCGTCGCCATCGTTCAGGAAGGCGCCGCCACTGACGACGATGCGCGCGTCGGCCGGCAGCGGGTCGAGGATTTCGACGTCGCCGCCCTGACGGCGACCCGGGTCGACCTTTATCTGGCGCACGATTTCCTGCGCGCCGACCTGGAAAACATAGCTGTGCCCGTCGCGCAGAATCACCGCCGACGATGGCAGCACACTGGCCGTCGTGCTGCCGGTGAGGATCTCGCCGCTGGCAAACATGCCCGCGCGGGCGGCACTGTCGGCGGGCAGGTCGACGTAGACCAGTGCCTTGCGCGTGGCGGGGTCGAGCGTCGGCGCCAGCATGCGTATACTGCCGTCGAGCTGCGCGCCATTGGCCAGGCGAAGTTGGGCCTTCTGCCCCGGCGCGAGGCGTGCCAGCTGCTCGGCAGACACTTCGGCGCGCCACTCGAGGCGATTGCCGCGCAGCATGCGAAACAGCTCGTTGCCGGCTTGCACGACACTGCCCAGCGTTGCGCTGCGACTGCTGATCACGCCATCGTCAGGAGCGACGATGCGCGTCTGCGCGAGGCGGACGCGTTCGCTCCTGAGCGCTGCCGCGGCTGCGGCGACGGATGCTTTCGCGCTCTGTTCGGCGCTCAGGTACTGGTTGATCAGCTGCTCGGACATCGCCCCGCTGCCCTTGACCCGGCGCGCGCGGTCGCCATTCGCCGTCGCTTCGGCGACGGCGGCCCTGGCCTTCGCAAGGTTCGCCTCCTGCTGAGCCAGGCTGGCTTCGACGCTGTCGCGCGAGAGTTCGGCGAGCAACTGGCCGGCGCGAACGACGCTGCCGACATCCGCTGCGAGCTTGACGACGCGCAGGCCGCTGGTCTCGGCGGCGATTACGGCTTCCTGCCACGGGAAGATGCCGCCGCTGACGCTGAGCTGCTGTGACCAGGTCGCCCGTTGCGGGTGTACGGTGCTCACCGCCAGCGCGGTACGTCTTGTCGGAGGCGTCGCGGTGGCCGCCTTGGCGTCGCTGCTCCTGGCGCCGTCGGCGCCGCGAGAAGCGAAATGGAAGGCCGCGAAAGCGCCGCCGAGCACGAGTACGGCGGCGATCAGGATGAGAAGCAGGCGAATCCTGGCGCTGGAGGCGGCGGGGGTCGGGGAGGGGGTCGGGGTGGGCATCGGTGAGAGGATCGGTTTTCAGGGGGACTGGCGTTGGGCGGCTGCGCGGCGGTCGTTGGCAAAGGCCTTGTGCCGCGGCCAGGGCTCTTGCCGGTTGCCTGGCGTCCTGGCCCGCTGCTGGCTGGTCGGGCCGCTGTCAAGCTCGGACAGCGATGGCGTTCGTGGACATCAGGCCGACATTATCGCCACTGCCAGGTTAACTGCCGTCGCCGTTTGCAAAGACAGGTAAAGACGCGGCGGCGAAAAATCTCGGTTGCGCGGAGCGCGGCGCGTGCGAGGTCGCGCCAGCGCCCACCGCTGCGCCGGCTCAGCCGCTGTTGCGCAGTCCGGCCGCGATACCGTTGATGGTGATCAGGCTGCCGCGCTTGAGGCGGATGTCGTCGTCGCCGGCGCGCAGTCGGTGCAGGAGCTCGACCTGCAGGTGGTTGAGCAGGTCGATGTACGGAAAGCGGTTACGCATCGAGCGCTGCAGCAGCGGGTTGTCGGCGAGCAGTTCGTCCTGGCCGTTGATGGCCAGTAGGGCTTCGCGCGTGGCCTGCCATTCCTCGCTGATGCGCGCGAAGATGCTGCTGCGCAATTCGGCATCGCTGACCAGCTCGGCGTAACGCGAGGCGATGGCCAGGTCGGACTTGGCGAGCACCATGTCCATGTTCGACAGCAGGGTGCGGAAGAAGGGCCAGTCGCGGTGCATCTCCTGCAGCAGTGGCAGGGCGTCGGGGCGTTGCGCGCGCCAGCGCTTGACGGCGCTGCCGAAGCCGTACCAGCCGGGCAGCATCAGCCGGCATTGCGCCCAGGAGAAGACCCAGGGAATCGCGCGCAGGTCTTCGATTCGGTCGGAGGCGGTGCGCGCGGCCGGCCGGCTGCCGATGTTCAGCGTCGCGATTTCGAGGATCGGCGTCGATTCGCGGAAGTAGCGGGTGAAGCCGGGCGTTTCGTAAACGAGCTGGCGGTAGGCCTGGAAAGCCAGCGTCGAGAGCTCTTCCATGGCCTGGTGAAAAGCGGCGGTCGGCAGATCGTCGCGGTCGATCCCGAGCAAGGTTTCTTCGAGCGTCGCGGCGGCGAGAATTTCGAGGTTGCGGCGGCCGACTTCCGGGTTGGCGTACTTCGAGGCGATCACTTCGCCCTGCTCGGTGATCCGGATCTGGCCGGCGACGGCTCCCGGTGGTTGCGCCAGGATGGCGTCGTAGCTCGGACCGCCGCCACGCCCGACGCTGCCGCCACGGCCGTGGAACAGGCGCAGGCGGATGGCGTGCTCGGCAAAGGTCGCGGTCAGGCCGATTTCGGCCTTGTACAGTTCCCAGCCGGAGGTCAGGAAGCCGCCGTCCTTGTTGCTGTCCGAATAGCCGAGCATGACCTCGTGTTCGTCGCCGCGCGCGGCGACCAGCGCGCGGTAGGCGGGCAGTGCGAAGAGTTGTTGCATCACTGCCGGTGCGCGCTGCAGGTCGTCAATGGTTTCGAACAGCGGGATGATGTTCAGTGCCAGTTTCGGCGCTTCTCCGGGCACCAGCAGGCCGGCTTCCTTGAGCAGCAGGGCGACTTCGAGGAGATCGGAGACGCCGTCGGTTTTCGAGATGATGCAGTTCGGCAAGGCGGTGGCGCCGTAGCGCTGGCGCAGCTCGCGAGCGGCGAAGAAGATCGCCAGTTCGCCCCGCGTTTCGGGCGAGTAGTCGATGTACGGCGAGTAGAGCGGCCGCGGGCTGGCAATTTCGTCGCTCAGCAGGGCGATCCGTGCCGGCTCGTCGAGGGCGGAGTAGTCGGCGCAGCGCTGTGTCCGCGCCAGCAGTTCGCCGACCGTGCGCGCGTGCACCTCGGAATTCTGGCGCAGATCGATCGGTGCGAGATGAAAGCCGAAGACGCCGATGGCCCGCACCAGGCTGCGCAGGCGGCCAGCGGCGATCAGTTCGGCGCCGTTGGCGATCAGCGAATCGACCAATACCTGCAGGTCGGCGACGATCTCTTCGGGTGTCGCGTAGGCGTCGGCGACACCGACGGCGTGCTCCGGCGATTCGTGCTGGTCGAGCGTGCTGGAGGTTGCCGCCAGGCGCGCGTAGATGCCCGTCAGCGCCCGCCGGTAGGGCTCGTCGAGGCGCTGCGGCGCGCTATCCGGCGAAGCTTCGGCGAGCGCTGCGAGGGCCTCGGAGACATCGACCAGGGTATGCGACAGCGGCAGCTCGCGACCGAGCGCGTGGATTTCGCCGAGATAGAAGTCGAAAGCGGCGATCGACTGCCGGCGCACGCTTTCACGCAGCACTTCGGCGGTGACGAAGGGATTGCCGTCGCGGTCGCCACCGATCCACGAGCCGACGCGGAAAAAGTTGGGCAGCGCCCAGCGCTGGCCAGGGAAGGCCTGCCTGAGCTGGTCTTCGAACTGGCAGTAGAGGCGGGGCAGCTCGACGAAAAAAGTCTCGTCGAAATAGCTGATCCCGTTCTTCACCTCGTCGATCACCGCCAGGCGCGTCGAACGCACCATGCGCGTCCGCCACAGCGTCAGCACGGCACGGCGCAGCGCGACCTCGTTGTCGGCGAGTTCGCCCGGCGTCAGGCGTTGCCGGTCGCGGTCGTCGAGCAGGCCCCTGACCTCGTGTTGACAGAAGAGGATGCTCTTGCGACTGACTTCGGTCGGATGCGCGGTGAGCACCGGCGAGATCAACGCCTGTTCGAGGCAGGCGCGCAGCCCTTCGCCGCTGACGCCGGCGGCCTGCAGCCGCGTCAGCGCCAGTTCCAGGCTGCCGTCGCGTGCCGGCGAGCCGATCATCTCGTGCGCTCGGCGGCGGCGGACGTGGTGCTCGTCCTCGGCGATGTTGGCGAGATGCAGGAAATAGGTGAACGAGCGGATGACGGCCAGCATCGTATCGCGTGGCAGTTCGGCGAGGATTTTCTCCAGCTCGGCGCGGGCGCCTTCGTCGAGATCGCGAGCGAAGCGCACCGAGTTCTGGCGGATGCGTTCGACGACATCGAAGACCTCGCCACCCTCCTGCTGACCGACCGTGTCGCCGAGAATTCGGCCGAGCAGCCGGATGTCCTCGCGCAGGGGAAGGTCCTTGTCGGTTTCGGTGGCGGTCGTATCCATTGAATCCAGCAAACTCATGTGTTGATGCTCTTCCGTTGAGGAGGGCGGTCGGGGGAAGGCCGGCGGCCCTGCCCGGACAGGCCGCAGCAGGCGATTATAGGTCTTCCTGCTCCTCAGCTGCGTTCGCCGACCATTCCCGGATCTGATCGATGGTCGCCGTCGCGCCGCCGCAGACGATGAATGCCACTCTGGCAAAGCCGGCAAGTACTGGCGAGCCTGCATAAGCCAGCGCCAGGCCGGCGCCACAAGCTGGCTCGACGAGCAGCCGGTGGTCGGCGAGAAAGCGCTCGCAGGCGTCGAGCGCAGCGTGGTCGGAGACGACGACGCTGTGGATCGGGTGCTCTGTCGACCATTGAAACGCGCGCTCGCAAACGCGTTTGGCGCCGAGAGACGTGGCGACGCTGCTGATGGCTTCGAGTTCGACCCTTTGACCGGCCAGTAGCGAGCGATTGAACGACGCCGCGCCGGCGGTCTCGACGGCGATCACCGGGACCCGCCCGAGACCGTTGCGATGCAGGCCTTCGATGACCCCGCAGAGCAGGCCGCCGCCGCCAACCGAGAGGACCACGGCATCGGGAGCGGGCATCGAGCGCGCAAGCTCGTCGACCATGGTGGCATGGCCGTGCCACAGCAGGGGGTCGTCGAAGGGGTGGAGAAAGGCGTCCGATTCCTCGATCATCGACAGCGCCAGGACATTGGCTTCGTGCCAGGAGGCGCCGTGGACGATGATCTTGGCAGCCTCCTGCCGTAGGAGCTCCCTGGCTCTCGCGGAAGTGGTTTCCGGCACCACCACGGTGACCGGGGTCGCCAGGCGGCGGCCCGCATAGGCAACCGCCAGGCCGGCATTGCCGCCGGATGAGGACACGAAGCGCCGCGCGCCTCGTCGGCTGTACTCCTCGCAGGCCGCACCGATGCCGCGAATCTTGAACGATCCGGGTGGCTGCAGCGCTTCCAGCTTGAGCCAGACGGAACAATGGCCAGCGCTGCTCAGCGAGCGCGATTCGATGAGCGGGGTTTCAATGTGCAGGGGCATTCTGGTCGTGGCCTTCCCGGGTGATCAGCCACCGATGATAAGCAGCCGCTAGGACAATGGGCAAGAAAGCATGCCCGCCGCGCTCGGCCAATTCTTGCCATCCTTCGCCGCTATTTGATCTACCATGCTGGGTGAGTGGCTTTGCCCCTCACCCGCGCTACTTTCGCAAGTCGTTGTTGTTGTCTGATAACTTGAACTTGATAAGGAGAGTTTCGATGTTACGTCAACTAGCCATAGCCTCAGCAGTAGCAGTCTTCTCCTCCGCTGGTGCCGCATGGGCAGCAGAATACGGTACTCCCGCCGAAGCCAAGGCCATGCTCCAAAAAGCGGTTGCCGCGGTGAATGCCGACAAGGCTCAGGCGCTCGCGATGTTTACCAAGGGCGAGGGCGGTTTCAAGGACCGGGACCTTTACCCCTATTGCGGCGGGCCTGACGGAAACTTCACCGCCCATCCGTCCCTTGTCGGCAAGAGCCTGAAAGACCTCAAGGACAAGGCCGGCAAGCCGTTGGGCGTCGAGGTCTACGCTGCCGCCAAGGACGGCGTGATCGTCGAGGTTTCGTACATGTGGCCACGTCCCGGCCAGACCGATCCGGTGAACAAGGTGGTCTACGTGACCAAGGTCGGCGACCAGGTCTGCGCGGTCGGCTATTACAAGTAAGTTCCGCGAAGCCGGACCGGGGGCTGGCGGTCATCAATGGGCTAGCGCCGCGACCGGTGTGACGAGAAAAACCCCGCCGTAGCGGGGTTTTTTGCGATTGCCGCGCCGCTCGTCAGCGGCGGGCCGGATGCAGGCAATCCTGAGCGGCTTGGTCAGGATGCCCGACCTCAGGAGGTCAATACACTTCGGGAATGAAAGTCTGATCCGACATCGGCGGGCGTACGTAGCCAATTTCTTCCTGTCGGGGCGGCAGGACGATTGGCTCGGGGGTGAGATCCTCGTAGTCGATCATGTTCAGTAGGTGCGTGATCACGTTCAGGCGGGCGCGCTTCTTGTCGTCGCCATCGACGACGTACCAGGGCGCCTGCTTGATGTCGGTGTGCGCGAACATATTGTCCTTGGCGCGCGAGTACTCGACCCAGCGCGCGCGCGATTGCAGGTCCATCGGGCTGAGCTTCCAGTGCTTTTCCGGATGGAAAATGCGTTTCTGGAAACGGCGCTCCTGCTCTTCGTTGCTGACCGAGAACCAGTACTTGATGAGGATGATGCCGCTGCGCACGAGCATACGTTCGAACTCCGGGCAGCTGCGCAGAAACTCACGGTATTCCTCGTCGGTGCAGAAGCCCATCACCCGTTCGACGCCCGCCCGGTTGTACCAGCTGCGGTCGAAGAGCACCATTTCGCCGCCGGCGGGAAGGTGCTGCACGTAGCGCTGGAAATACCACTGGCCGGTTTCCCGGTCGGTCGGCGCCGGCAGAGCGGCGACACGGGTGACCCGTGGGCTGAGGCTTTCGGTGATGCGCTTGATCGTACCGCCCTTGCCGGCGGCGTCGCGTCCTTCGAACAGGACGACGACTTTCAGCTTCTTGAACTTGATCCATTCCTGCAGCTTGACGAGTTCGACCTGCAGCTTCGCCAGGGCTTTCTCGTAGTGCTTCGTCTTCAGCGGCGTCTTGCGCGCGCTCTTGACACTTTCCACTTCCTTGGTCGCCGCAGCGGCTGGCTCGGGCTTCTGCGCGGCGGGCTTTGCTTTGGCTGTCTTCACTGCTTTCTCCTCCTTAGCCTTTTCCGGCGCCTTCTTGGCTTCTTCTTTTTTGACGGGCACCTTCGCCGCTGGCTTTGCTGCGGCCTTGGCCGGGGGGCTTGCCGGAGGCGCGGCCTGTTCCACGGTCACGCCTTTGGTGTCGGCTAGATCGCTCGCGGGTGCGACCTCTGTTTGCTCGGTATTGACTTCACTCATTGATGCCTCCTTGGTGTGGCTAAAAAGCGGATAGGGGTTGAAAGTGTTTCCTGGCAAGGGCGCGGCAGTTTATGGAAATGTTGTATTCCATTGCTGGTGACGCTGCAACCGGACAATCTCGGGCGGCGCGAACGGCTGCGTCCACTACGTTCCACATGGTGTGGGTGAGCGGATCAAGGCTCCAGGTACGAACGCGACGCCGGGAGACCGCGCCGAGTGCCGATGCCGGCCCACTGCAGGAGCAAGCGGCGACCAGGTTCTCGTTGCCCTGAAGATCGGACAATTCAACGCGATCTTGAATTGCTGGCATGTTTCATTTCCTCGTTGCGCCTGAATGGGCCGCGGCCGGCAATTATCATGCATTTTTCTGCAGAGATGAACATTGTGGCGCACGAAACGTGCGATTTGATTCGAGAACTACAAATAGCGTGGGTTCCCTGTTGCCCGATGGCCGCCTCGGCGCCGAGAACGCTTGCGACCCGGGCAGTTTTTCCGGCCGCTCCGGTGGGCAATGGCGGGCCTTCACCCGAGGGCCGCAGCCGTGCGCTGCGTATCGTGGCGCTGCGGTCGACGCTTCGGCACAAAAAACGAGCGCCAGCTGGGCTGGCGCTCGTCAATGTTTTAGCGACGTCCGGGGTGTCGGTCGGCGCCGTGCTCAGGCCTGCTTTCTCTGCGGCGGCGGCGCGAATGCCTTGCCCGCGTCGGCGAACAAGTTGCCGGAAAAGGTGCTCTAGATGACGCCCGGCCCTCAGGAGGCCAGTTTGGCGAAGGCTTCGATGACCGCAGGCGGGGCCTGGACCATTTCGATCAGTACGCCTTCGCCACCGATCGGGAACTCGTCATTGGCTTTCGGATGCATGAAGGTGATGTCGAAGCCGGCGGCTCCCTTGCGGATTCCGCCCGGTGCGAAGCGCACGCCGTTGGCCGAAAGCCATTCGACCGCCTTCGGCAGGTCGTCGATCCACAGACCGATGTGGTTGAGTGGCGTCACATGGACGGCGGGTTTCTTTTCCGGGTCGACCGGTTGCATCAGGTCGACTTCGACCTTGAACGGGCCGGAGCCGATCGCGGCGATGTCTTCGTCGACGTTCTCGCGTTCGCTGACGAAGTTGCCGGTGATTTCCAGGCCAAGCATGTCGATCCACAACTTGCGCAGTTTCATCTTGTCAGGGGCGCCGATGGCGATTTGCTGGATACCGAGGACTTTGAAGGGACGTTGGCTCATAGGGGCTTCTTTCTCTGTAGCGGAAGGGAAAAAGCGCTCGCTTCGCGACTTCAGTCGCGAGCAGAGCGACGTATGGCGGTGGCTGCTGCAATCTCGCCACTGCGGGAAAACGCTTCGACATTCTCTTCGATGGTATCAGGGTCGTAGACATAATTCACCATCATCCCGTAGGACTGATGGCTGCCGCGTGACGAGGTATCGGCCAGATAGTTGAGGCGTTCGATGTGCGCACCGTTGCCGAGGTGAAAGCGGGCGACGGGGTCATAGGGCTGGTCGCCTTTGCGGGCCGCCAGAAGATAGCGCGCGGCGAGGCGTGTCAGGCCGCTCCGCAGGGCGCTGGACAACTGCTCGTCAGCCGCCCAGTTGTGCGCGGAAAGCAGCGATGCAAGATCGCCAGCGCTGGCAACGGGGGCCATCTCCGGTGGCAGCCGCCGTTTGATCTTCGCCAGGTCCGAATCGGTGAAGGCTTTTGGCCAGGCCTCCGGATTGCTCTCGGCCCAGCGTCTGAAGGTGGGCAGAGGCGAAAGCGTCGCAAAGCTGGTCAGGCGCGGGTAATCGCGCTTCAGATCGTCGACCACGCGCTTGAGCAGGAAATTGCCGAACGACACGCCACGCAGTCCAGGCTGGGTGTTGGAGATCGAATAGAAGATCGCTGTACTGGCACGCTGCGCGTCAAATACCGGCGCATGTTCGTCGAGGAGTGCCTGGACGTTGTCAGCGAGGTGTTCGGTCAGCGCGACCTCGACAAAGATCAGCGGTTCCATCGGCATGCGCGGGTGAAAGAACGCGTAGCAGCGGCGATCGGAATCGAGTCGGTTTTTCAGGTCGCTCCACGAGCGGATTTCATGCACGGCCTCGTACTGGATCAGCTTTTCCAGTAGTGCGGCCGGCGAATTCCAGGTGATGCGCTGCAGTTCGAGAAAGCCGACGTCGAACCAGGCGCTCAGGCGGGACTCGAGCTCTCGGTCCAGTGAGCGCAGGGCGGGATCCTTGTCCAGCAGGCGCAGCAGGTCGGCGCGCAGATCGACGAGAAACTTGACACCCTGCGGCAGGGCGTTGAACTGCGTGAGGATGCGTAGTCGCGACGAGCGCATGGCCTTGCGCAGGGCCGATTCGGCCGTCCACTGCCGGTCGGTACCGACCGCCGCCTGGTAGTCGGCGTGCGCCTTGGCAACCGATTCCGGGTCGGGGCCGAAGTCGTTGGCGATCGTGCTCAGGAAGGTGGTGCGGCCGTCGTCATTGAGGTGCTGGTAGGTTTCAGCGAGCAGGGCGGCGCGCTGGCGAACCGAGACTTCGCCGCCAACACCTCCGGCGCACTCGCGCAGCAGATCGCGAACGCGTCCCAGGTGTTTGCCTTCCAGCTCGAGTGGGCCGGGACTCTCGAGCAGCTTGCGCACCCGGCGCAGCCCACGGACAACGAAGCCCTCTGACATTCTTTTCTCCTTCGTCCCGCGGCAGGTGGCGCGTCCAACTCAGATGCGTTGGCGATGGGCGAGAACGACCAAAAGCAGACCGCACAGAATCATCGGCAGCGACAGCCACTGCCCCATGCTGACCGTAAACGACAAGCCAAGGATACCATCATCGGGAGACCGGAAATACTCGGCAAGCCAGCGCAGGCTGCCGTAGCCGATGAGAAAAACCCCCGAAACGGCGCCGCGTGGTCGCGCTCGCGTCGAGTACAGCCAAAGCACCACGAACAGCGCCACGCCTTCGAGGCTCGCCTGATAGAGCTGCGAGGGGTGGCGTGGCAAGTTATCGACCCAGGGAAAGACCATCGCCCAGGGCAGCGACGGGTCCGCCACACGGCCCCACAGCTCGCCATTGATGAAGTTGCCGATGCGTCCGGTGGCCAGACCGAGCGGTACCAGCGGGGCAATGAAATCCGTAATGTCGAACCAGGTCCTGCCGATCTTGCGTGCGTACAGGCCCATCGCGACGAGGACACCGAGGAAGCCGCCATGGAAGGACATGCCACCCCGCCAGACGGCGAGTACCTCCAGCGGATGGTCAAGGTAGTAGCCCGGCTGATAGAAGAGAACCTCACCCAGACGACCGCCAAAGATCACGCCGAGAACGCCATAGAAGAGCAGATCGTCAAGCTGGCGCACCGTCCAGCCGCTGGCCGAAAGCTGCGCATGGTGCAGAATGCGGTAACGACCCAGGCACCAGAACTGCAGGAAGGCTGCCAGGTACATCAGTCCGTACCAGTGCACTTTCAGCGGGCCGAGCGAAAGCGCGACGGGGTCGAACTGGGGATGGGTCAACACGGTACGAGGACTCCGAGGCTTTCGGATAGAATCCGCATTATATCGCGCCACCCCCGGGCGCGTTCCGGATTGGAGATTGGCAATGCCTGACTATCGTTCCCGCACCTCGACCCACGGTCGCAACATGGCTGGCGCGCGCGCCCTGTGGCGCGCAACGGGCATGAAGGATGGCGACTTCGGCAAGCCGATCGTCGCCGTCGTCAATTCGTTTACCCAGTTCGTCCCCGGCCACGTGCACCTCAAGGACATGGGCCAGCTGGTGGCCCGCGAGATCGAGGCTGCTGGCGGCATCGCCAAGGAGTTCAACACCATTGCCATCGACGATGGCATCGCCATGGGGCACGACGGAATGCTCTATTCGCTGCCCTCGCGCGACCTGATCGCCGACTCCGTCGAATACATGGTCAATGCCCACTGCGCCGACGCCATGGTGTGCATCTCGAACTGCGACAAGATAACCCCGGGGATGCTGATGGCGGCGATGCGGGTGAACATCCCGACGATCTTCGTCTCCGGCGGCCCGATGGAAGCCGGCAAGATAGATTGGGGTGGCAAGGTGATTGCCATCGACCTGGTTGACGCGATGGTCAAGGGCGGCGACAGCAATTGCTCAGACGAGGAGGTTGACTCCTTCGAGCGTTCGGCCTGTCCGACCTGCGGCTCGTGTTCCGGCATGTTCACCGCCAACTCGATGAACTGTCTGACCGAGGCGCTCGGCTTTTCCCTGCCCGGGAATGGGACCGTTCTTGCCACCCACGCCGACCGCAAGGGGCTTTTTCTCGAGGCGGGCCGGCAGATCGTCGAGCTCTGTCGCCGCTACTACGAGCGCGACGATGGCACGGTGCTGCCGCGTTCGATAGGCAGTTTCGAGGCTTTCGAGAACGCGATGACGCTCGACGTCTCGATGGGCGGGTCGACCAACACCGTGCTGCATATTCTGGCGGCGGCGCAGGAGGGCGGGGTGAACTTCACCATGGACGACATCGACCGTATTTCGCGCAAGGTGCCGTGTCTCGCCAAGGTGGCGCCGGCGACCCCTGACTACCATATCGAGGACGTTCACCGTGCCGGCGGAATTTTCGCCATTCTCGGCGAACTCGATCGCGCCGGATTGATCCATCGCCAGCAGCCGACGGTGCATGCCAGCACGCTCGGCGAGGCGATCGACCGCTGGGACGTGATTCGCAACCAGGACCCGGCGCTGAGCGAATTTTTCCGGGCTGCGCCCGGCGGCATCCCGACGCAGACTGCTTTCTCGCAGAACAGGCGTTATCCGGATCTCGACCTGGATCGCGCACAGGGCTGCATTCGCAACCGGGAGAACGCGTACTCGCAGGATGGTGGCCTGGCCGTACTTTATGGCAATCTGGCGATGGACGGCTGTATCGTGAAAACAGCCGGCGTTGACGAGAGCATCTGGGTGTTTACCGGCAAGGCGCGGGTTTTCGAAAGCCAGGACGATGCCGTGCAGGCGATTCTTGGCGACCAGGTCATTGCGGGCGAGGTGGTGGTCATTCGTTACGAAGGGCCAAGAGGCGGCCCGGGCATGCAGGAAATGCTCTATCCGACTTCCTACCTGAAATCGAAGGGACTCGGAAAGGCCTGCGCCCTGCTCACCGATGGCCGTTTTTCGGGCGGGACTTCCGGGCTGTCGATCGGGCACGCTTCGCCGGAGGCTGCTGAGGGCGGCGCGATAGCCCTGGTCGAAGAGGGTGACGTGATTGAGATCGACATTCCAGGTCGCCGCATTCATCTGGCCATAACGGAGAGCGAAATGGCCAGGCGCCGTGCCGAAATGGGGGCCCGCGGGGAGGCTTCCTGGCAACCGGCAAGCGTGCGCCAGCGGGTCGTTTCCAAGGCCTTGCAGGCGTATGCGCTGATGGCTACCTCGGCGGCCACCGGCGCTGTGCGTGACCTGGAGCGGCTGAAGAAACGGTGAGCCCGTGCTGCGCGCCGGCCCCGTGCTGCGCGCCGGCCCCGTGCGGCGGTCGGCAGGCGGCGGACCATCGTGTTCGCCGCCCGCCGTCATGGAGGCGGCGTGGCGGGTGCTGCGGTCAACGCTTTGCGCGGCCCGTGCGTTGAATGCTTTGTCGCACCTTCGTCCCGCGGCAAGGCCTTGAGCGACTGGCTCAAGAGGCTTTGCAAGTGGGCCAAACTGAAATAATATCGGTACGTTCCAAACCTTCATTCTGAACGGAGTAAGTGTATGAAAGCGATCTACGTGAGCCTGCTGGCTGCTGCCGGCGTGATGTCTGCTGGTGTGGTACAGGCCGATGAGGCACTGGCCAAGTCCAAGAACTGCCTGACCTGTCACCAGGTCGACAAGAAGGTCGTCGGTCCGGCATACAAGGACGTCGCCAACAAGTACACTGCCAAGGACGAGCCGATGCTCGCCGAAAAGATCATCAAGGGTGGCAAGGGCAACTGGGGCCCGGTGCCGATGCCGCCGAACAAGGTGACGCCCGACGAGGCCAACAAGCTGGCCAAGTGGATTTTGAGCTTGAAGTGATCGTCGCATGAAGGACAACCGGCCAAGCGCCGGTTTTCTTTTTTTGGCCGCCGCCAGGCAACCGATATGCATCTTGAAAGAGAATATGCATGTTGACAAGCGTCTGATGTGCTTGGACAATCGCCCGTTCGCTAGCCCATTAAGAACACAATATCGGAGATGAAACCTATGAACCAAGTGCGTATGCCCGGTGTATTGATAGCTCTGGCCGCGTCCGTGGCGCTGATTGGTTGCGGCAAGAAAGAAGAACCCAAAGCCGCTGCGCCGGTGGCGGCAGCCGCTGCGCCTGCGCCGGCGGAAGTGATCGTCAAGATTGGTCACGTTGCGCCGCTGACCGGCCCGATCGCCCACCTCGGCAAGGATAACGAGAACGGCGCTCGTCTGGCGGTTGATGACGCCAATGCGCAGAAGATCACCATCGACGGCAAGCTGGTCAAGTTCGAACTCCTCGGGGAGGACGATCAGGCCGACCCGAAAACCGGTACTGTCGTCGCCCAGAAGTTGGTGGACGCCAAGGTCGCCGGCGTCGTCGGTCACTTGAACTCGGGGACCACCATCCCCGCGTCCGCGATCTACAACCAGGCCGGCTTGCCGCAGATTTCGCCGTCGGCCACCAATCCGAAGTACACCCAGCAGGGCTTCAACACCGCGTTTCGCGTGATGGCCAACGACATCCAGCAGGGGTCGGTGATCGGTACTTACGCGGCGAAGGACCTGGGCGCCAAGACGATCGCCATCATTGACGACCGTACCGCGTACGGGCAGGGCTTGGCGGACGAGGTCGAGAAAGCGGCCAAGGCCAATGGTGCGAAAGTGGTCGCCCGCGAGTTCACCAACGACAAAGCCATCGACTTCAAGGCCATTCTCACCAAGATCAAGGCCACCAAGCCCGACGTGATCTTCCTCGGCGGCATGGACGCGGTCGGTGGTCCGATGCTCAAGCAGATGAAGGAACTCGGCATCAAGGCGCAGTTCACCACCGGTGACGGTGGTTGCTCGCCCGAGTTGATCAAGCTTGCCGGTGAGGCGTCGGAAGGCGTGATCTGTACCCAGGCCGGCCTGCCCGCCGACAAGCTCCCGAATGGTCAGAAGTTCCTCGCCGACTTCACCAGCAAGTATGGTCAGATCCAGATCTACTCGCCATACAGCTACGACGCCGTGATGGTCCTGGTCGACGCCATGAAACGCGCCAATTCGGTCGATCCCGTCAAGTATCTGCCGGAGGTGGGCAAGACCTCGTACGACGGGGTGACCGGCAAGGTCGAATTTGATGAGAAGGGCGACATCAAGAATGGCGCAATTACCGTCTTCGAGATCAAGGATGGCAAGCTGGTCACTCTGAAGAGTGAAGGCGGCGCCATGGCTGCCGCTGCGCCTGCAGCTGCTCCAGCCACGGAAGCCAAGCAGTAAACCGGCAACCGGCACCGAGGGGATGGCCGCTTTGCGCCATCCCCGCGCTTACCTGCATCCGCTCAGCATGAGCCGGGCCCTGCGCCCGCACGCCCGATTCCTGGCGCCATGAGTCGGACCCTGCGGTTCGCCCCACGCACCTTGTTGCGGAAAGCTCGACCATGGACACTCTCCTCCAGCAACTGATCAACGGCCTTACCCTCGGCGCGGTCTACGCGCTTGTCGCTCTCGGTTACACGATGGTCTACGGCATCATCGGCTTGATCAACTTCGCCCACGGCGAGGTGGTTATGATCGGCACGATGGTCGCTTTCACGGTCATTGTTTCTCTTGCGGGTTCCGGCATGCCGCCGCTAATGATCCTCGGCATCGGGCTGCTGATTTCGGTGGTCGTCTGCATGGCGCTTGGCTGGTCCCTGGAGCGAGTCGCTTATCGCCCTCTGCGCGGTGCGCCACGGTTGACCCCGCTGATCACCGCCATCGGCATGTCAATGGTCCTGCAGAACGTGGCGATGATCATCTGGGGCCGGAACTACATCACCTTTCCGCCGATGATCGAAAAGCACATTTTCCATGTCGGCGGGGCGACCTTCACCAACGTGCAGGTTGCCATCGTTACCCTTGCGGCGCTGGTAATGTTAGGCCTGATCTATCTGGTTCACCGCACACGCCTCGGCATGGCGATGCGCGCAACGGCGCAGAACCCGCAGGTGGCCTCGCTGATGGGCGTTGATATCAATCGTGTCATCGCCATGGCGTTCGTCATCGGTTCGGCGCTCGGTGCCGTTGCCGGCTGTATGGTCGGTTCATACTACGAGATTGCCCACTACCAGATGGGCTTCATGCTCGGGCTGAAGGCCTTTACGGCAGCCGTCCTCGGCGGCATCGGCAACCTCGCCGGCGCCATGGCCGGGGGTATCCTGCTCGGCGTGATCGAAGCGCTTGGTGCGGGCTACATCGGCCAGCTTACGGGCGACTTTCTTGGTAGCCACTACCAGGATATTTTTGCCTTCATTGTCCTGATCGTGGTGCTGATGTTTCGCCCCTCGGGTCTCTTTGGCGAGCGCACGGGAGATCGCGCATGAACGAACAGCTCAAGAAGGCCGCTCCCTGGCAGCGGCATTGGCTGGCAGTGGTGCTCATCGGCGTCGTCCTGCTCGCCGTTCCTTTCGTTGCTGCCCTTGGCGGCCAGGCGTGGGTACGCATCGCAAACTTCGCGATTCTTTATATCTTCCTGGCGCTGGGGCTGAATATCGTCGTCGGCTATGCGGGCTTGCTCGACCTCGGTTACGTTGCCTTCTACGCGGTCGGCGCCTACGTCTATGCCTTGCTGGCATCGCCACACTTCGGCTTGCACCTGCCCTTCTGGGTGATTCTGCCGCTCGGTGCCGCCATCGCCTGTCTCTTCGGGATGTTGCTCGGTGCGCCGACGCTGAAGTTGCGGGGTGACTACCTGGCCATCGTTACGCTCGGCTTTGGCGAGATCATCCGCATTTTCCTGAACAATCTGAATGCCCCGATCAATGTCACCAACGGGGCACAAGGGATTACCCTGATCGACCCGATCAGAATCGGTGATTTCTCGTTTGCCGACACGACCACGATTTTTGGCCTGGCCATCTCCGGGCCACAGAAGTACTACTTTCTGCTCGTCGCGCTGGCGATCATGGTGATCATCGTCAATATCCGCCTGCAGAATTCTCGCGTCGGTCGCGCCTGGCAAGCCATTCGCGAGGATGAGGTTGCCGCCAAGGCTTGCGGGATCAACACCCGCAACATCAAGCTGCTGGCTTTCGCCATGGGGGCGTCATTCGGTGGCGTCGCCGGCGGCGTGTTTTCGGCGATGCAGGGCTTCGTCAGCCCGGAGAGCTTTTCGCTGATGGAGTCGATCACCATCCTGGCGATGGTCGTTCTCGGCGGCATGGGGCATATCCCCGGCGTCATCCTCGGGGCCATCCTGCTGACCGCGCTTCCCGAGGTCCTGCGCTATGGCATCGAGCCGCTGCAGGATGCACTCTTCGGGCGCATGATTATCGATCCGGAAAGCTTGCGAATGCTCATCTTCGGCCTGTCGATGGTGCTCGTGATGCGCTTTCGGCCGGCAGGTCTGTGGCCCTCGCCACAACGCCGTCGCGAGCTTGCCGAGAGCGCGAATTGACCATGAGCGAACCCCAGATCCTGCTCCAGGCGCACGACGTGGCCAAGCATTTTGGCGGCGTCAAGGCCTTGCATGACGTCTCGCTGACGATTCGGCGGGGCGAGATCTACGGCCTGATCGGGCCCAACGGCGCGGGCAAGACGACATTCTTCAATTGCCTGACCGGGCTCTACAAGAACGAGAGCGGCCATTTCGTCTTTGACGGCGTGAAGCTGACCGCCGACGCCCCGCACAAGGCGGCGGAAGTGGGAATTGCGCGGACCTTTCAGAACATTCGCCTGTTCGGCAACATGACGGCGATTGAGAACGTGATGGTCGGACGGCATCTGCGTACCCATGCCGGCGTGCTTGGTGCGATCACTCGCAACCGGGCGACGATGGCCGAAGAGGCCGCGATTACTCGTCGTGCCGAGGAGCTCTTGCACTACGTCGGCATTCATGAACGCGCGCACGACCATGCCAAGAATCTCTCGTACGGCGACCAGCGCCGACTCGAGATTGCCCGTGCTCTGGCCACGGAACCGAAGTTGCTGGCGCTCGACGAGCCCGCTGCGGGGATGAACGGCACCGAAACCGAAGCCTTGCGCGTCCTTGTCGAAGGCATCTGCAAGGATGGCGTGACGGTCTTGCTGATCGAGCACGACGTCAAGCTGGTGATGGGCTTGTGCGGGCGGGTGGCAGTACTCGACTACGGCGAGAAGATCTGCGAGGACGTGCCAGCGGTGGTCCAGAAGGACCCTCGCGTCATCGAGGCCTATCTCGGCGGGTCGGTCGCTTGAACGAACGGACAAACAATGCTTGAAGTTACCGGATTGCGCGTTTCCTACGGTGGGATCCAGGCCGTTCGCGGCATCACCTTTCACGTCAACGAGGGTGAGATGGTCGCTCTGATCGGGGCCAATGGCGCCGGCAAGAGCAGTACCCTGCGCGCTTTGGCGAGATTGCTCGAGCCTGCGGGCGGCAGTGTTCGCTACCGCGGCAAGGAGCTTGTTTCCCTGCCGCCATATCAGCTGGTCGGCGAGGGCATTGCGCTGGTACCCGAGGGCAGAGGCGTCTTCCCGCGCATGAGCTGCCTGGAAAACCTGCGCATGGGTGCCTATGCACGCAACGACAAGGCCGAAATCGAACGCGATCTCGAGCATGTTCTAGCAGCCTGTCGGACTTTCGCGGTGCCGTAAGCCGTACATGATAAAATCATACTTTGTTCGAGCTACCGAGTCGTCACATGGCCCACTTCATTATCGCTGACCGCAAGACCGACTATCTACTCCC
>Ga0209460_1000479_pt1 | contig 36418 bp, 35 predicted proteins | sample EBPBio132013_DNA_FD_185868 | JGI IMG/M metagenome (GOLD analysis project Ga0209460, IMG submission 185868) | Wastewater treatment Type I Accumulibacter community from EBPR Bioreactor in Madison, WI, USA - Reactor 2_5/13/2013_ DNA (SPAdes)... | ecosystem: Engineered > Bioreactor > EBPR >... | reverse complement strand
CCCCTACAAAGAAATGTATGTTCGGTTACTACAGGCGTTCGTCGATGGGCGAGTAGTCGATGTCGTAGCCGAAGTAGCGCGGCCCGACGACTTCCAGCGCCTTAGGCGTGCGCCAGTGGTGGTGAGCCGGCATCGCCAGCACCATAACGCGGAAGCCGTAGCGGAGCTGCTCGGTGGTCAGCGGTTCGCCCGTATCTTCCTCGACCATCGTAATGAGGTCGGGGACGCTGGCGATAATCGTACCATTCTTCTCGGCCATCAAGTTCTCGTTCTGGAACTGGATACGCATGGTGCTGCCCGCGTCCTCGCCGATGCCTTCCAGCAGCGCCTCGCCACGCGCGAAACCGGCGACGGTCTTGCGCTGAACATCGGTCAGCTTGCCGTGGAAGATCACGTAACCTTTGGTGACATCCTTAAGCGCCCGAATGACATCCACGTGGGCGGCACGGGCTTCGCGGATGGTTCGACCAATCGTTTCAGCGAAGCTCATTGTGCCGTGAACGGCGGCTTCCTTCTGCTGCTTGCCGGAAGCGGGATACGCACCGATGATGGTGGTCGCACCCATATTGACGGCAATCCCACGAGCGAAGGTTTCCATCCAGCGGTTGTCGATGGTCGAGAGGACGACACTGTTGCCCTTCTCATCGGCCATCGTGAAGGGGTGGGCGGTGATGCCGAACAGGCTTTGCGTCACCATCTGGATTTCGGGGAAGGCGCGACCCATGCCGTCAAGATCAACCAACGGCAAGCGCATCTTCGCGGCGAGCGCAATTGGAATGGTGGAGTTGATACCACCGGCTTCAATTGAGTAGATGTACTTAATCGGCTTACCGACATAGCTTTGTACGGCGTTGAAGGCGGAAACCGCTTCCGTACCACCGGGCATCTTCTCGACCATCACGGTCGGCGCACCCATCATGGCAATCGCCACCGACATATCGTCGTCGCCCATTTCATCGACGGACACGAGTTCGACCGGCCCGTTTTGACGGATGGCCTCCGCCGCCATCAGCTTGCCGATGTAGGGGTCGCCACCGCCACCCGTACCCAGCACTGCCGCGCCCAACGCAATATCCTCTATATTTTGCACATCGATCATTCTTCTCATGATCTGATTTTCTCCACAGTCTGGTTATTCAATCCCCTGTCCGGGGGTCTTGGGCAACGGCTGAAAAACAACTTCAGGGTAGCCGAAGGCGGCTGGCCCCACGACCTTTAAGGCTGGCTCGGTGCGGAACTTATCGGTGCAGGGGATGGCGAGGATGTTAACCCGCAGCCCGTAGCGCAGTTGCTCGGTGGTGATCGGTTCGCCAGTGTCGCTTTCCATCATACAAATGAGGTCAGGGACGCTGGCGACGACTTCATCACGGGTGTCGCGGTCGCCTTTCCACGCCACCAAGTTCTCGTTCTGGAAGGCGATATGCATGAACTCGCCCCGGAAATCGCCCAGCCCTTCGACCAACATCGAGCCACGCGCGAAACCGGCGACGGTGCGCCGCTGCACGTCGATCAACTTACCGGCGAAGATTTCCTTGCCGCCCGTAACCTTCAACACGGCATCGACAAACGGTGATTTCCGCGCACGAGCATTCAGCACGGCGTTACCAATATCACGCGCTAAGGTCAGCGTACGCGGGACGGAATGCGCCTTGACTTCCGCGCCGGACATGGCCGGCCCCGCAATCAAAGAGGTGCAGCCCATTTGAACGCACAGATCACGCGCGAACTTTTCGAAGGCGTGGGCGGTAATCATCGTGCCAAATACAATGCAGTTCCCTTTTTCGTCAACCATCGCTGACGGGGAACAGTCAACACCGTTGATAAACAGGGTACTCATCTGCATTTCGGGGAAGGCACGACCCATCGCATCACCATCAATCACCGGCTTACCGGTGACGGCACCCGCTTCCAACGGTGCCATTGAGTTCGAGCCGCCCACTTCGGCGCAGCCAATCGCGTCAATGGTTTTGCCGATATAGGCTTCGAGCGCGGCAATCACATGCTGCGATTCTAAACCGTTCGGGAGCTTTTCTACGCCGACGGTGGGCGCACCCATCCAGCCGACTTCGCATACGGCAGCATCATCCGCTAATTCTTCCAACTGGATGATCTGGACGTTATGCCCCTGCCGGAGTACCTGCTTCATCCGCAGGCCACCCAAATAGGGGTTGCCGCCGCCGCCTGTGCCGAGGATACCGGCACCCATCGCAATCGCGTCTACATCTGCTTCAGTGACATTCCACATAGCTTATTCCACCGCCAACGTACCAACAGCCTTGACGCGGATGCGGGTTGCGCTCCCCGGCAAGTAGGCCAACGGCACTTCTTCGACATCGACAATTTCGATGCTGTCAGCAACCGCACCGCCATCCAGAACGCGCTGTTGGGCTTCGTCCTTCGCCTGCTGGATCGCCTTATCACGTGGGAGGGCTTCGAGGCTGAAGATGCGGTCAACTTCGCCACCAACCTGTGCAATCGCCGCGCCGATGGCGTTGGCGACCGAGGCGTGTTCGGGGCGATGGAGATCGGAGACACCGTTCAGCTTGTCACCGATGAGGATGATGCCACCACCGACGAGGATGACCGGAACCGCACCGGCGGCGGTCTTCATACGGTCAACGCTGACTTCGACCATCTCCCACATACGCTGGAGGCTGGCATCAACCAGCGACTTGCTGAGGTGGGCAACCTTGCTCTTATCGCCGATGTCGGCCATACCCGCCGCGACCGCAACATCAGTGGTGGTCAGGTCATTACCGCCGAAGACAAGGGCGCGGGTGGTGATTTCATAGCCGACGCTTTGCGGGCCAACTTGTAGGGGTTCGGGCTTCACATGGCTGCCGCCACCGAGGCCGAAGGACAGCACATCGGGCATACGGAAGTTGGTACGCACGCCGCCGATGCGAACGGCGACGGAAGCCTCACGCGGGAAGCCCTGATTGAGGACACCCACGTCGGAGGTGGTACCGCCAATATCGACGACGACCGCATCCTTGAGGCCGGAGAGGAAGGCCGCGCCGCGCATACTATTGGTCGGGCCGGAGGCGAAGGTCAGCACCGGATATTTTTCCACGAAGTCGGCGCTCATCAATGTGCCGTCGTTCTGGCTGATATAGAACGGCGCGGTGATGCCGAGGCTGGAGAGCGCATTACGGAAGGACTGGACAATGTTGACTGCCAGCACCGCGAGACAGGCATTCATCGCAGCGGCGTTTTCGCGTTCGAGGATGCCGATTCGCCCGATTTCGTGCGAAAGGCTAATTTTCGCGTCTGGAATGACCGACTGCACGATTTCAGCCGCCTGCTTTTCTTGGTCAGGATTCACGGGTGAGAACACCGATGAAATGGCGACGGAGGTGATGCCCGCGTCCTGTATTTTCTTGGCGACATCCTTGATTTCATCAGGGCGCAGCGCCGAAATAGGGCGACCGTCGAACTCGTAACCACCGTGTACCAAGTGATACACACCACCCATCGCCTCGCGCAGGTCATCCGGCCAATCGACAAAGGGTGGCAGCGCGGCGGTGGCAGGCAGGCCGATACGCAGCACAGCGGTTTTCGCGAGTGATTTACGCTCGACAACGGCGTTGGTGAAGTGCGTCGTCCCCAACATGACGGCACTAATCGCGCTAGGAGAAATTTGGGTTTGAGCGAGCAAAGCGGTCAATACATTGGTGATACCACTGCTCACATCGCGTGTCGTGGGCGACTTTGCCCACCCCAGTACCTTACGTCCATCCATCAATACAGCGTCAGTGTTCGTTCCACCGACATCAATGCCAATACGCATACATCCTCCAATAGCGTTGATGATTTGACCAGAAATTTGGGTCGAAGTTTGTCTAACCTAACAAATTCATTTTTGGGGAATCAGGATGATTATAGTAAGCCTGTAATGAAACGCAAATTCTCGTTATGTGGATTTGTTGCTGGGCTGTAACTGAGGTGTTACATTTACACCCGTTGCGGCTTTGGCTACATTCGATCAACCAAAATGGATGCACAAAAAGGGATAACTGGATATGGCAAAACAATCTCTCGACCCAATCAATAAAATTGTCGCTGAATTTCAAGCGGGGCGGATCAACCGTCGTGACTTCCTGCGTCTGTTGGGCGGCTTATCGGCCGGTGCAGCGTTCGCTTCGGTACCGGCAGTTGCTGCCCGCGCCCCGCGTATGAACGTGGCCCCGGCTGCCGCAGCACAACCCACGCCGCAACTCATGATCTACGGCGGCGCACAAGATATTGCATCACTTGACCCCTTTGACCGTACTGATTATTCGATCAGCGCAATCATGCGCCAAGTTTATGACCGCCTGTTCCGGTTCGAGGGCGGCTGGCCGCAGCCTGTCGAACCCGGTTTGGCACAAACGTGGAGCGCATCCGAAGACGCGAGCGAATGGACATTCGAGATTACTGACGCAGCCGTTTTCCATGACGGCACTCCGCTGACCGCCGACGACGTGGTGTTCTCATACCAGCAAACACTGAAGGCGCAGAAACAGCGCTCCAGCCTGCTGGCGGGCTTCCTCGCGCCGGAAGGGATTGTGGCGAAGGACAGCAAGACGGTTGTGATGACCCTGACGACCCCTTACGGCAGTTTCGACCGTTTGCTGGCGTTCCTTGAGCAGCCGATTGTCAATAAGGCATTGGCGCTGGCGAACGAAGTCGATGGCGACGGTGGCGCAGCTTACCTGATCGACAAAGATGCCGGCAGCGGCCCGTTCAAGGTGACGAACTGGCAAGTGGGTTCCAGCTATGAACTGGAAGCGGTCGAAGATTACTGGCAAGGCTGGCCGGGTGAAAGCCACCTTTCGGGTGTGGTGTGGCGCAAGACCGAGGACGTTGGCACGCGCAAGACCGGTTTGCTCGCTGGCGACTTCGATGTCGCGGATACAATTTCGGCCACCGACATCGCCGAAATTGATGCCAATGCTACGACCTTCACCAATGTGGATTACGGCTTGCTCGGCGGCTACTTGAAGTACAACACCCAGAGCGGCCCGACGGCGGATGTGAACTTTCGCAAGTTCCTCGCTTACAGCTTCGACAAGCAGGCGTTCTCGGATTCACAAAGCGGATATGTCAAGCTGATGACCGGCCCGCTGCCCGAAGGTGTCCCCGGTTATGACGCGGCACTGGATCCGCAGTACAGCTATGACCCCGTGAAGGCCAAGGAACACCTCGATATGACCGAGTACAAGGACGGTGGTATCGCGCTGGACTTCGTTTATGTCAGCGGGTTGGACTTTGAAGAAGCGGGCGGGTTGATCCTGCTGGCGGAACTACAAAAGTACAACATCACCCTCAATTTGGTTCCCAAAAACTGGCCTGATATTGTTGGCGCGTGTACAGCACCCGAAACTGGCCCCGCTATTGCCTTCATCTTTGACCAGTTCCCGCCGCTTGGCGATACATGGTTGATCGAGAAGTATTCGAGCAAGAGTTGGGATCGTCCGACCGGTGGCAGCTTCCAAGCCTGCTCGTTCTACAAGAACGAAGAAGTGGATGCCAAGCTGGATACCCTGCGCGTCACGGTTGATCCCGACGAAGCAGCCAAGATCGTGGCTGAAGTTCAGACGCAGATTTCGGAAGATGCGCCAGACCTGCCGCTGTATGTCTCACCAAACATCGTCGGCTTCAACAAGCGTGTCAAGGGCTTCGTGTATGCCGGTGACATCTCGGTCGACTTCTGGCGTTTGTGGATTGATGACGCGACCTAATTTCTCCTGTTAGCTGCACCGTAAATACAGGGACACGGCACTACCGTGTCCCTATCGTTGATTCTTCCGAGGTTATGGCGGTATGCTGCGTTTTCTCGCCCGTCGTCTGCTGATTATTCCGGTTATCCTTATAGGGCTTTCGCTCACCACGTTTATCGTCTCGCGCTTAGTCCCCGGCGATCCGGTTAAACTGGCGGCAGGGCCACAGGCGCGCCCCGAACAGATCCAAAAGTTGGCTGAAGAATTCGGCATGGATAAACCGCTCGCCGAACAATACCTGACGTACATGGGTGGTTTGTTTCAAGGCAACTGGGGTTATTCGATCAGCACCAAACGGGCGGTTGGGCCGGACTTACTGACGTACTTCACCGCGACGCTTGAACTCACGCTGGTCTCAACCCTGCTCGGCTTGGTCATCGGCATTCCGCTGGCGATTGTTTCCGCCCGCTGGCGTGACCGCTGGCCTGACCATTTCTCGCGCTTCATCTCGATTGGCGCGGTGAGTATCCCTGTATTCTGGATTGCAATCGTCCTCCAGATTATCCTCGCGCAGAATTTACGCCTGCTGCCGGTTGGTGGTCGCTTTGACCCCCGCGCGGGCTTCCCGGATACATTCACCGGAATGCTGCTGCTGGATACCGCAGTCTCCGGGAACTGGCAGGCGTTCGGTATCGCGCTGCGCTATATGATCTTGCCCGCCTTCTGCCAATCGCTGCTGGTGATCGCGGTCGTCACCCGCCAACTGCGCGGGGACATGCTCGACATTGTGAAGAAAGATTTCGTGTTGGTGGCACGCGCTAACGGCATCCCCGAACGCACCATCTGGACACGTTACCTCATGAAGAACGCCCTGATCGCTACCGTGTCGATGCTCGGTTTCCTCATCGGCTTTGAACTGGGAGGGTCGGTACTGATCGAATATGTACTCGATTGGCCGGGTATCGGGCAGTACGCGCTGAAAGCCGCCCTGCTCCTCGACTTCCAACCGATTATGGGGGCGACCTTATTCATCGGCTGCGTGGTCGTCATCATTAACCTGATTACCGACCTACTCTATCGCGTGATTGACCCGCGCATCGGGTTTAATTAGGATCATCTGACCTCATGACCCCTCAAAAGATCATTATTGACACCGACCCCGGTATCGACGACGCGATGGCGATTTTCTTCGCCCTCAATTCGCCGGAACTGGAACTGATTGGCCTGACAACCATTTTTGGGAACGGGTTTACCGACCTAACGACCACCAACGCGCTGCGCCTGCTGGAAATTGCCGAGCGACCGGACATTCCGGTGGCGGTGGGCGCTGCACAACCGGTTGCTGACCGCTTTGACGAACCGGGGTCGGTCGTCCACGGTGACGACGGGCAAGGTAACGTACACTTGCCGCCGCCTACGGCCAAACCGGTTGACCAAAACGCCGCAGCCTTCATCATCGAACAGGTAATGCGTGCGCCGAGGGAAGTCACACTCGTACCCATCGGCCCGCTGACGAATATCGCGCTGGCGCTGCACCTCGAACCACGCATCGCGACCGCCGTGCGTGAGGTGGTGATTATGGGTGGGAACGCGCTCGTGCCGGGGAACATCACCCCCGCCGCAGAAGCCAACATCTTCCACGACCCCGAAGCGGCTGATACCGTGTTCGGCACAAGCTGGCCGGTAACGATGGTTGGCCTCGATGTGACCCAGAAAACGGTGATGTCGAGCGAGCAGTTGGGCAAACTGGCACAGTCGACAACCGCGACCGCCCAGCACCTGAGCGCGATTATCCCCTTCTACCAAGACTTCACCTTGAAGGCGAATAAGTTTCACGGTATCTACCTGCACGACCCGACCACGCTGGCCTATCTGGTGGCGAAGGATGCCTTCCAAACCCTACAGCGACCGGTGCGCGTCGAGACGCAGGGTTTCAGCCGTGGCAAGACGTGGATCGCCAACGACCAAACGAATAAGTGGAGTACGGCGTGGCAGAATCGCCCACCGGTCAACGTGTGCATCGGGGTAAACGGCCCGCAAATTTCCGACCTGATTCTTGAACGACTGATGTAGAACGGTAACTGTCTATGACAACCTTGTCCTCTCCGCAGCCGCAGAATTTCTTCGCCCGCTGGCGCGCCGAACACGCCAGCCAGATCACCGATTTCCGGCGCGGGCTGTACCGCTTTAGCCGCAACCGCCTGTCGGTCATCGGCCTCAGCATCGTGATTCTGCTGCTGATCGTCGCCGTGACCGCGCCGCTGTGGGTTCCGTACCCGCAGGACGTGACCGGCAGCGTGAACATGGCGGAACGCCTCAAAGCGCCGAGCGCCGAGCATTGGTTCGGCACGGACGACGCAGGGCGTGACGTGTTCTCGCGGACGATTATGGCGACCCGCATCTCGTTCCAAGTGGGCGTGATTATTCTCGTGGTTGCCATCAGCATCGGTGTGGTACTGGGGGCGATTGCCGGTTACTACGGCGGCTGGGTGAACACGGTGATTATGCGCTTCACCGATATTATGCTGACCTTCCCCGGCATCTTCCTCGCGCTGGCGGTTTCGGCGGCGCTGGGACGCGGGGTGTTGAACGCGACGTTGGCGCTTTCGATTACATGGTGGCCGGGTTACTGCCGCTTGGTCGAGGCACAAATGCTCAAGATGCGTGAGGAGGATTTCGTGGCGGGGGCGCGGGCAATTGGTGCAAGCAACAGCCGCATCATCTTCCGGCACATCCTGCCGAACCTGCTGACGGCGATTATCGTGAAAGCCTCGATGGATTTTGGCTTCGCGGTACTGAGCTTGGCCTCGCTGGGTTTCATCGGCGTGGGCGTGCTGCCGCCGGAACCGGATTGGGGGTCGATGATTTCAGCAGGACGGCGCTTCATCCCCGCGAGTTGGTGGTACTCAACCTTCCCCGGCTTATTCATGTTCGTGACCGTGTTGGCCTTCAACCTGCTGGGTGACGGCCTGCGCGACCTGCTCGACCCGAACGCGACGGTGCGCTAACGATGGCAACATCCTCATCCCAGCCACTCGTCGAAATACGCGATCTTTACGCCGAAATGGTAACCTTTGATGGTGTGTCGAAGGTGCTGAACGGCGTGAACCTGACCATCAACAAAGGGGATTTACTCGGCTTAGTGGGTGAAACCGGCTGTGGTAAGTCTGTCACCGCCATGACCATCCCGCGCCTCGTGCCGCAGCCGCCCGCCCGTTATACGCGCGGCGAGGTGCTGTTCCGGGGCGAGAACGTCCTTAACAAGCAGGGCGACACACTGCGCGAGATGCGGGCGCAGCATATCGGCATCGTCTTTCAAGACCCGATGACCGGCCTCAACCCCGTGTTCACGGTCGAGCAGCAGATGGTGGATGCCATCCTCAGCCGCCAGAATGCCCTCTCAGCGACCGGCTTCTTTCGCGGGTGGATGCCCTCCAACCGCCAAGTCCGCAAACAGGCGCAGGAACGGGCGATCCAACTGCTGCGGCGGGTGGGCATCCCCGAACCGGAGAAGCGCATTCACGCCTACCCGCATGAGTACAGCGGCGGGATGCGCCAGCGGGTGCTGATCGCGATGGCGATTTCCGGCAGACCGGAACTCCTGATCGCCGACGAGCCAACAACCGCGCTGGATGTGTCGGTACAGGCGCAAATCCTGCGGCTGATCGCGGAACTGGTGCGCGAAATCGGGCTGACGGTGTTACTGATTACCCACAACATCGGCGTGGTGGCGCAGTTGTGCAACCGAATCGCGGTGATGTACGCCGGGAACGTGGTGGAGTCCGGCTTAACGGCGGATGTGCTGCGTTCACCCAAGCACCCCTATACGCAGGGGTTGCTCAAAGCCATTCCCGACGAGAGTATTGAGCGCGGTGAACTGGTGGGTGTGGCGGGTTCCGTGCCGAGCTTGCTGAACCCGCCGCCGGGGTGCCGTTTCGCGCCGCGCTGCGCCCACGCCCGCGAGAAATGCACCACTGCTTTCCCACCTGCTCGCACGGTCGAAGCGGGGCATGATGTGTCCTGCGTGTTATATGAATGAGGCCGCGTAACCCATGACACTCGAACTTCGTAATCTCACAAAAGTCTTTGGTGGCGGCGGTAAGCGGGTCGTCCGTGCGGTGGATGATGTGTCGTTTACTATTCCCGAAGGCGCGACGTTTGGTTTGCTCGGCGAGTCGGGGTCGGGTAAAAGTACGCTGGCGCGGATGATCCCACGCTTGATCGAACCGACATCCGGCGAAGTGATCTTTCACGGCAAGTCGCTCACGCGGCTGCCGGAACGGGATATGCGCGGCGTACGTGAACAAATCCAGATGGTGTTCCAGAACCCATTTTCCTCGCTCAACCCGCGCATGACCGTGCGTGAACTGATCGGTGAGCCGCTGCTCGTCCACAAACGGGCATCCGGCGCGGCGCTGGATAACCAAGTGCGCGACATGATGAAGCTGGTCGGCCTCAACCCCGAACACACCCACCGCTTCCCGCATGAGTTCAGCGGTGGGCAGCGCCAGCGCATCGGCATCGCGCGGGCGATCATCCTCCAGCCGAAGGTGCTGATCCTCGATGAGCCGACTTCGGCGCTGGATGTGTCGGTACAGGCGCAGGTGCTGAACCTGCTGATCGACCTTCAACGTACACTCAAGCTGACCTACCTGCTGATTACCCACGACCTGACGGTGGTGCGCTATATGTGCGACGAGGTGGCGCTGATGTACCTCGGCAAGATTGTGGAACAAGGTACAGTCGAGCAAATCTTCAAAGCACCCAAGCACCCGTATACCCAAGCGCTGCTGCACGACATCCCTTCGATTGACCCCAGCCAGCGCATGTTGGAACAGGTCAGCCTCGAAGCCGACATCGTGAGCGCACCGTGGTCAGGGCGCGGCTGCCGCTTCTCGCCGCGCTGCCCCGCCGCGCAGGTGGGCGAGTGCCGGACGGTCGAGCCGCCATTGGTCACGGTCGGCGACGGTCAGATCGCGGCCTGCCATCTGGTGCAGACGGTGTTAACGTAGTCGTTAGTCGATAGTCAGCAGCGAGTGTGGATGGGGAGCGCGGACAGCCTGTCTGCTGTCCCTACGCCATTGGTTGATTGTCTATCGGCACAGAATTTTATCACTTACCCTGTAACCACTACCTGATGATTTTATATTCAGAACGTAAGAAACAGCCAATGAAGCGAATATTAATATCGACATTTGCACTTATTGTAGTGTTACTCATCACGATCTTTTTTGTTGGCACAAATCCCTCAGCTTCACTTACCCAAGACCAAGTGAAAGAGACGTTAAAGGGGTACATCCAAACCGGTTACTTACAAGCGACAGGTCAAGATACAGATATTGAGTATGAGATCACAGCAATCTATAAACCGACTGAGACATATCTAGCTGGAGATACTTGGTGCATTCATATTACTCCCCCGCAGCCTATGAAAAAGGGAAATGTTTATATGGCTCATTTTGTAATTAGCTTTTCAGACCCACGATGGACTGCGTTAGGATTTGAGGAAAGTAACAAAAATCAATGGACTGAAATTGGCTGCAAAGATTGGTAATTCCACCCTTAGTCGCAAGCGATCTGAGTTAAAAATCAGCAACATGGAAGTACCGATGTGTGCGCCCCTACCAAATAAAACGGGAGGGTTTGCACCCTCCCGCCGTTAGAACTCACTTAACGAGGTGACTTAGCCGTTGCTGCCGAAGGCGTTACGCAAGCCTTCCGCGCCCAGTTCGAGTGCCTGCTTGGCCTCATCCACCACGCCCTGCATCCCGAAGAACTCGTGGGTCACCCCTTCGTAGTTCTGCAGCACGACCGAGACACCGGCTTCCGTGAGCTTGTTGGCGTAGTCCTCGCCATCGCTCCGCAGCGGGTCAATCTGGGCGGTGATGATGGTCGCCGGAGGCAAACCGCTCACATCTTCCGCCAGCAGCGGCGACACATACGGGTTGCTGCGGTCGGCTTCATTCGGGACGTAATGTCCCGCGAACCACTGCATCATGGCCTTGTTCAGCGGCACGGCATCGGCGTTTTCCTGATACGAGGGCGTATCAAAGTTGGTCAGTTGGGTTACGGGGTAGACCAGCAGTTGGTAGATGGGCATCATCCCTCCGCGATCTTTCGCCATCAGCGAGACGACGGTCGCCATGTTACCGCCCGCGCTTTCACCCGCGACCGCTACCCGTGCCGTATCCCCGTTGAACTCGGTGGCGTTCGCCATCACCCACTGGGTCGCGGCGTAAGCATCCTCAACCGGAGTCGGGAACGGGTTTTCCGGTGATTGGCGGTAAGCAACTGAGACGACAATCGCCTGTGCCGCGTTGGTCAGCGCCCGCGCCGACGCATCATACGTGTTCAGGTTGGCGATCACCCAACCGCCCCCGTGAAAGTAAACCACCACGGGGAACGGGCCATCGCCAGCGGGGGTATAAATCCGCACCACGATCTCGGCACCATCCGCGCCGGGGATGACGCGATGGGTGACATCGCCCACCGCTTCGGGGATGTAGCCTGTCCCCTGACTCGCCAGCAGCGCGACCACTGCATCCGCCGGTGACGGCAGCTCGCGGGCAACGTGCGGCGGCACTTCGGCGATGGGCGGGTTTTCAAACATCGCAAGCTGATCCAGTACCGCCTGCATCTGCGGGGTTGGGGTGCCGGGTGCTGTCTGGGCGCTCACCGCCGCGCCTTGCAGACCCAGAACGGCTACAGCGACAAGCGCATGTAAAACACCGAAGTGGCTAAAAATTCTTTTTAATGTGCTTACCATGATGACGCTCTCCTATTGGAATTAAACCTCCTTTCCACCATAGAGGTTATCGGCACGTCAAAACAGTCTCATCAGGTTAAGATTGGCTAGCACGAAAGGATATGTTTTGGCTAGGCAGTTATGAGTAATCGTCCGGTGTTTGGTCTTAGCTGCCGCCTGCGTTTGTGATACAAGCGGCTCATAACGATGACTGGTTATAGCTGGAAGTAGTGGCCTGCGTTAAGGTCGATGAGGAAGGTTGAGCCGGTTGGTTTCCAATCAAAGCGCTGCTAAGTCAGGGCGCTGGCGACGGGAACGCGCTTTACGCTCCTGCTGCCAGCGGTATAAGGCAAATACATTTCACCACAGAGAACACAGAGATTTTTTGTAGGGGTTTGCTGGCAGCAAACCCTAAAAGAAACCGAACCGTAGAGACCAAGGAAATTGGAACATGATTGATCCGCTTCCAAATGAAGGTCATCTGAAATTACTAGCACAGCGAGCGCTATTAGGTGCAATCAGTAAATCAGCACTAGGGATATGCATAGATATTCAGGATGAGCGTCTAATCTTAACGGCGTTTGTAGAAGGCCAAGCTTCCGAAGAGGAAAAGGAAGCGCTGCAAGACGCATTAAGTGAAATCTATGGTGATCTCTACCCTCAGGTGAACTTTGACGAACTTCGGATGGTTGAACAGGCATCAAGCCCACTGAGTTCGAATGGAATATGGGTTTTTCTACGCATGGGCATCGATGTGAAAAATAACTAAGCACAATTGGTTGAGATTGTAGATGTTAAAGCAGCAAGCACACATATTGATTATCGAAGATGATCCGGCGGTCGCGCGGGGTATACAGGATGGCTTACAGCGCGAAACCTACCGTGTCGAGTGGAAGGCCAACGGGCGCGACGGCGTGGACTATGCCCAGCGCCAGAAACCGCATCTGGTCATCCTCGACGTGCGCCTGCCAGATGGCACTGGCTTCGACTTCTGCCGCCAGATGCGCCAGCTCGGTTTGCGCCAGCCGATCATCATCCTGACGGTCAACCAAGACGAAACCGATAAGGTGCTGGGATTGGAGATGGGCACGGATGTCGCACTCACGGGCTACGACGACACACCGGTCGCCGAACGGGTTGCCCTGACCTCCGTCAGCCAGCCAATCGCGCTGATCGCCAGCAAGATCATCGACCTGCTGCTGGCCGAGTCCAACCACCAGCGGCTGCCCGACTCGCAAATTGTGCTGGAGCCGAGCTTGGTCGTCCGCAAGCGGTAACCGCTATTTCACTCGCCTCGGTGCGCGTGTTTCTTAATTCTTCCCGGCTTGATTGAAACTCAATGCAGTCTTGTTCTGTGCTGCGGTTATACTAATTACTAGCGACAGCATATGGACGATAGCGATATGACCGAGAACCCCATCTCGCATGACAACATCTTGAAAGGTTTGGATTGGGACAACCCCGAACGGCGATTGGAGATCGAGCAGGAACGCCTGCGCCAGCGCGCCCGCCAATATGCGGTTGCCACCAACAGCGACACCGACGCGGCTGAACAGGGCGAAACCCTGCTGACCTTCAACCTCGGCACGGAGCGCTACGGCATCGACGTGATGCTGGTGCGCGGGGTGCGGTCGGAACAGAAGATCACACCGGTTCCGGGTGTGCCGGGCTTTTACCGGGGGGTCATCAACGTGCGCGGACAAATCGTGACGGTGCTTGACCTGCGCTACCTGTTAAGTGTCGGCAGTCCTGAAATACACACGCCGCCAACCGAGGTGATAATTACACAGGCCAACGGTTTACGGCTGGGCTTGCTGGCGCATAAGGTCAACGGGGTGGAAAACATCCCGCACAGCGCCATTAACCCGATTGAGCATTTACCCTACTCGCAGGGTATAACGACCGAGCGCTTAATTGTGCTGAATTTACAACGTTTATTTGAAGACCCGCGTTTAATGGTGGGAGTGAGCGAAGCATAATGAATGAAACTCTAACATCAAACCGTAACCTGATGCTGAACCGTGCGGTACTTTCCGCGACGCATATGATGTCGTGGGCGATGGGCATCACTACCGGCTTGGCAGTCGCGCTGTTCGGCTTTAGCGCCGATATGGATACCGGATGGGTAATCGGTTGGGCAATCCTCGCGTTCCTCGCCAGTTGGCTCACCGGCAGCCTTATTCACTTCGTCACCCGCCCGTCGATTGACCGCGTACTTGACCAGTACGTGCAGTCCTTAGATATGGTGGTGCTGGGTGATTGGCGGCAGCGTTTGGATATTGCCAACCTGTCCATCACCAACGATGAGGAACGAATGCTTAAGCGGCTGGGCGAGGCCGTCAACCGTGTCCTTGACCGGCTGCAAGGCATCGTGACCGAGATTAACCAAGCCGTCGGGCAGGTTGAATCGGACACCCGAGAAATCCTTGCGGCGATGACCCGCCAAATTTCGATGGCGAATGAACAGGATGCCGTCGTGACGGAAACCACCGCGACTGTAAACGAAGTCCGCGCGACCGTGACCGAAACGGCGGAACGGGCGCAAAGCGTGGCGGAAACCGCGCAAATCTCGGTCGATATTTCGCGCACCGGAACCGAGTCGGTAACACAAACGGTACTCGGCATGGAAGTCATTCGCCACCGTGTAGAGGACATCGCCGATAACATCCTCGTCCTCTCGGAAAACACGCAGCAAATCGGTGAGATTATCGCCACCGTCAACAGCCTCGCTGACCAATCGCGGATGCTGGCGCTGAACGCCTCGGTGGAGGCCGCCCGCGCGGGTGAGGAAGGCAAGGGCTTTGCGGTGGTGGCGCTGGAAGTGCGTAACCTCGCTGACCAGAACCGCGAGGCGACGGTACAGGTGCGCGAAATCCTCGGTGAAATTCAACGCGCCACCAACGCCGCCGTGATGGTGACGGAGGAAGGCAGCAAGGGTGTGGATCAGGGGCAAACGCTGGTGAATAAAGCCGGTGACTCCATCCGCGACCTAAGCCACGCCATCGAGGAAGCCGCGCTCGCCGCCATGCAGATCGCCGCCAGCACGCGCCAGCAAACCATCGGCATGGATCAACTGACGCAGGCGATGCGGACGATCAAGAAAGCGACGAGCGAAACGCTCAACACCACCCTGCAAGTGAAGGCCAGCGTGCAAAACCTGCGGGATGCTTCCAACCGCATCAACATGGTCCTCAGTGGGCTAAAGCTGTAATGCAAAACGAACCGCCAAGTCGCCAAGAACGCCAAGATTTTTGGAACAGAGAACGATGCAATTGAACCGCAGAGAGATTTGATGTAGGGGTTTGCCGCTGGCAAACCCTATAGAGAATGATTAGCCAATGACCGACCCACAAGATAACGAACTGCTGAATATATTCTGGGTGGAGGTGGGGGACTATCTCCAAAGCCTGAACAGCCTGCTCCTGCAAACCGAGGCAGCAGCACAGGCCAACCCCGAAGCGGTGCGCGAGATGAACCGCTACGCCCACAGCATGAAGGGCGCGGCACGGGCGGTCGGCATCGGCGTGATCGAATCCCTCTCGCACTACATGGAAGATATTTTCGGCGCGGCGCTGAAGAACAAGCTCGAACTCACCCCTACCGTATGCGACCTGCTCTACGATACACTCGACCTCATCCAGAATGTGATGAACGGAGGCGAGAACAACGCCGACTCGCTGGCGAATGTCATCTCGCGGCTGGAGCAAACCGTCGCCACCGACGCGGCTACCACGACCGATACCCACGCGATTGAAGTGACGCTCGATACGGATGTGGTCGAAACACCGATTGTCACCGAGACGCAGTTGCTATCTACACCTGTGCAGTCACCCGCGCCCCGCACGATGCCGCCACCCACCGCCACCGACGACCAGATGACCGTCGTCATGCCGGTATCCGAGGAAAGTGTGCGCGTGCCTGTCTCGCGCATGGACAGGCTGATGGGCGAAGTCAGCGAACTGCTGGTGGCACGGATGCACAGCGAAGAACGGGCGAAAGAGTTCGCGCGTCTGCAAAAGCTCAACCAACGCTGGCAGCGGGAATGGCGCAGCGTCCGCACGGCCTACATCCGCTTGGCACGGCGGATGCAGCACGAACAGGGCGAGATGTGGGAAGAAGTCATTACCCTGTTCCACTTCCTCGAAGAGAACCAGCGCTACCTGCAAGAGAGCCAGCGCCAGCTTGCCCACCTCTCCCGCGAGCTGACGCAGTACAACGCCCAACTGACGATGCTCACCGAGCAGTTGCAAGACGACATCAGTGGGATGCGCCTCGTGCCGTTCGACACGCTGGTCAACAGCTTTCAGCGCCTCATCCGCGACCTCGCCCGTGACACCATCAAGGAAGTCCACTTGTCGGTCGAAGGTGGCGCGGTCGAGATGGATAAAACCGCGCTGGATGCCCTCAAAGAGCCGATCATGCACCTGCTGCGGAACGCGGTTGACCACGGCATCGAAACACCCGGCGAACGCGAACGGTCTGGCAAGCTGCCCATCGGCACGGTGCAAATCGCGGTCGAGCAGCGCGGCAAGGAAATCCTCATCCGCATCAGCGACGACGGTCATGGGATTGATGCCAGCCGCATCATCCGCAAGGCCGAGCAGTTGGGGTTAATCAGCCCGCAGGTGGCGGCTGACCTCACGCCTGAAGATGCTTATAACCTGATCTTCCACCCCGGCCTCAGTACCGCGCAGGAACTCACGTCGATCAGCGGGCGCGGCATGGGTATGGACATCGTGCGTATCCGCGTCGAGGGTTTGCGTGGGCGCGTGACCATCCAGAGTGTGCTGGGGCGCGGCACGACCTTTACCCTGCGCCTTCCGGTATCGCTCACCCGCCTGAGCTGCATCTTGCTCCGCGCCGGTGGGCAGGATTTCGCCGTGCCGTCCGTCAGCGTGTGGCGGATGCTCAAGCTGCGCCGCGACCAATGGTTCACGGCGGAAGGTCGCGATATGGTCATAATCGAGGAACGTCCGATTCCGGTGATCTCACTGGCGGGTGTTCTAGGCAATCCAGTTGAGGCCGAACCCGAAGAAATCCCGCTGATGGTGCTGGCCTCCGGTGACAAAGCCATCGCCTTCCAAGTCGATGACCTCTACAGTGAACAGGAACTCGTGCTCAAGCCGTTGGGGCCGGAAATCACCAATGCGCCGTATATTTCCGGCGGGGCGCTGCTCGGCACGGGCGATGTGATTATCGTCCTCGACCCCAATGACCTCATCCGTGGGGCGAGTGGTCAGCCGCGTATCCCTGTACGCCGCATGGAAACCAAAACCGAGGTGGTCGAAGAAAAGCGCCTGCGGGTGCTGATCGCCGACGACTCGATCACGACCCGAACGCTGGAAAAACACATCCTCGAAACCGCAGGTTACGAAGTGCATGTGGCGGTTGATGGTTTGGAGGCGTGGGAACGGCTGCGCGAACTGCAACCGGACGTGGTGATTAGCGATGTCGAGATGCCGCGCATGACCGGCCTTGAACTGGCGGCACGCATCAAAGGTGACGAGCAAACGCGCCGTATTCCGGTCGTACTGCTCACCTCACTCGGCAAGCCCCAGCAGCAGGAAGCCGGTTTGAAGGCGGGTGCGGATGCCTATCTGGTGAAGTCGCGCTTCGAGCAGGGCGAACTGCTGCGGGTGATTCGGAGTGTGGTGTAATGAGTAGTCGTCAGTTTCAACCATATGGTTATGGGATATGTGCGGTTTATCAATTCCAGCGGACGGCATGTATGCCGTCCCTACAATGTTGCGCGTCGTGTAGGGACGCGATACATCGCGTCCACAGCGACCTCGTGGGGTTGATCACGGCTGTCGATCTGGTGAAGTCGCGCTTCGCGCAGGGCGAATTGCTGCGGGTGATTCGGAGTGTGGCATGACTTTAAACCACGAAGGCACAAAGAATAAATTCCAACTGATAAAGCAGAATTGGTCAAACTATCTGATCAATACGATTGCGATAACTGCTTTAGTCTATGTCTTTTTACTTCTTGCACCTATGTGGTCAGGTGCAAGGGTATATTGGTTATACGTAAATTCCAACCCAAGAACATTTGGCGAGATTATTTGTTTACTACCACCTGTAATTGCTCTGTTTCTACTCGCTTTCTGGTTCATATTCGGCATATGGAGATATAAATCTCCTCACTGGTTACGGCTGATTTTATTGCCACTAATGACTGGCTGCTGTTTAACATATTTTTCAATTGGTTTCTTTATGCCAGCTTTAAGTCCAAGCCAACACTTAGATGAAGTACGTCAAGGAATCAACCTGTACCGAGCGACCCTATGGAATACCGATAATTCTGGTGGAAGCTATAACATTCTTTTTCAGTGTGATCCGCTTGGCATTTTATGTGCCGAAGTTTGCTCGATGTCGATCAATAATTCAAGAACTGTAGCGCAAGAACTTCATCTGTATATCGATGAGGAGACGCAAACCGTAGCAATGATGGATGGCAATACAATACTTTGCCCTACAGGAAATAGTCCCTAATGTCTGAACGTCCACCCATCCGCGTCCTACTCGCTGACGACAGCGCCACCATCCGCGCCTACCTCGCGGGGATTATCGCGGCTGCCCCCGGCTTTACGGTCGTTGGGGAAGCCCGCGACGGCGAGGAAGCCGTACGCATGGTCGAAGAACTCAAGCCGGATGTCGTGTCGATGGATATTCGGATGCCGCGCCTCGACGGGTTGGAAGCCACCCGCCAGATCATGGAGCGCCGCCCCACACCTACCGTCGTTGTCAGCGCACTGGTCGATGAAGATGTTGACCTGTCGTTCAAGGCGATGGAAGCTGGGGCGCTGGCCGTCCTCCGCAAGCCGCCCATGCAGCGTGACCCTGACTACGGCCCTTTACACCGCGAGTTCATTACCACGCTCAAGGCGATGGCAGGCGTGACAGTCGTGCGGCGCTGGCAGAACACCCCACCACCTGACCTCAGCAAACCACGACCGATCACCGCACGGCTAACAGCGGTCGAGAACCCTACACCCGCCAACGGCGAACACACCGACAAGCCCGAACTGGTGGCGATTGGAGCCAGCGCGGGCGGGCCGAGCGCCCTTTCCGGTTTACTCGCAGGGCTGCCGGATGACTTCCCTCTGCCCATCGTCATCGTCCAGCACATGCCGGATGAATTCCTGCCGGGGTTAGCCCGCTGGTTGAGCAAGCACACGCGGCTGCGCGTCAGCATGGCGGAAAGTGGCAGCGCGTTACTGCCTGCCACCGTTTACCTCGCCCCCGGCGGAGCGCACCTCAAAGTCAGCCGGCGCGGGCAGGCACTGGTCGCCAGCAAACTAACGGACGAGGCCAACAGCCGTTACTGCCCTTCGATTGATGTGTTTTTCGCCTCCGTTGCCAGAGTCTGTGGTACAACAAGCATTGGGATCATCCTGACTGGCATGGGCGACGACGGCGCGAAAGGCTTACTCAGCATTCGTGAGGCAGGCGGGCGCACCATCGCCCAAACCGAGGCAAGCTGTACGGTCTTCGGGATGCCGGGGGTAGCACTGGCGGTTGGGGCGGTCGAGCAAAGCCTGAGTCCTGAGGCGATGGCTCGAACCTTAAGGAAATTAACCGAAAATTCATAAAAAACCAATTTTTCATTTGTACTTGCTAAGAAGTGAAATTGCTCGGAATGGCATATAATTAAAGAAAGGGAGAGTGCGGGTGATACATTCGCCTTCAAGGCATAACCGCACGAAGAACTATGGCGCTAGACGTACTACTCATTGAGGATAGCAAAACACAGGCCGCGCAGATCAAAGCCACGCTCGAAAGTTTGGGGCTGGAGGTGCGTGTTGCCTATGATGGTCTCGACGGCATCCGTTCGGTGATGGACAAACATCCCGGCTTAATCGTGTTGGATGTGAAGCTGCCGGGGATGGATGGTTTTCAGGTGTGCCGGCGGTTGAAGCGCTCACCGGATACCGCCGGTATCCCCATCATCATGCTCACCGAACGCGACGAGGCACAGGCCACCATGTCCGGCTTGCAAGCGGGCGCGGATGATTATATCCCGAAGGACATCTTCGCGACCGAACACCTGATGACCACCTTACAAGAAATGGGGCTGTTGGAATAAGCATGACACCACAGAAAAGCCCCTACGCCATGCTCCCACCTGTACTCAACGTGCAGGTTGAAAGCGCGATGGATATCATGATCGCCCGTAACACGGCGCGGCGTGCCTCCTCTCTGCTGGGTTTCGCGCCTGCCCGTCAGGCACAGCTCGCAAGTGTGGCAGCCACCCTCGCCGAGTTGGTCTTGAAAACCGGTTCCGCCCACACCATGAACTTCAATGGCGTGAGCAACGGGGATAAAACCGGCGTGCAACTGTCGATCAAAACGCCGTGGTTAGCCAACGTGGCAGTCAGCAACGTGATGATTGCGCTCCGGTCGAAGTTGGGTGATCTGATCGACGAAATCCTGCTCGAAGGCGACGATGTACCGACCATCGTCACGGTCATGTGGCGCAACGAAACCGAAGCGGCGCACGCCAATGATGGGACATGATGCGGTACGCCTGCCCCTGCTCACCTTCCGGTTGGGTGAGCGGCGCTACGCCCTCCTGATCGAGGATGTGGTCGAGGTGGCGGCGATGGTGGACTTGCTCAAAATCCCTGCCGAGCGTGAGGAATTGCTGGGGTACATCAACCGGCGCGGCAAGGTTTTACCGTTACTGGATTTGCGAACCGTGTTCAAGCAGCCCTTTCAACCGATCACCAGCGCCAGCGTTTTTATCGTGGTGGCGGGGGGCGACCATCACTTCGGGCTGGTGGTGGATGCAGTCGAACAAGTGGAATACGTGGATGCCCTTCAACTCAGTGATTCAATGATTTCTAGCCCTTATCTGCACGGTATTATCAGTCATCAGGACGAAATGATCTCGATTATCGCGCTGCCAGCCTTACTGGCCTTAGCCCAGTAACCCTTTATTCCGGCAGTAGTATTTAGGAAATATACAGATGATGGCAGCACCTCCAGACACCGCTTCTTCCTTCCAAACGTTAAACGGCAGCCCACGCCGGAGCGACCGTATTCTCATCGTGGCGCGGGATAACGAACTCCGCGCGACGTTGATCGACACTTTGGAGTCGGTGGGCGGTTACATGGTCAACCAAGCCCGCAGCTTTGAAGAAGCCCTGAGCGAAATCCTGCTGACCGAGTTTGACCTGATCGTGACCGAGGCCGAGCTGCCCGACCTGAGCGGGGTTGACCTGCTGGCGGTGGTCGGCGGCCTGCGCCCGAACGCGCGGGTCATTATCATCGACGATGACCTCTCGGCACGGAGCGCGGTCGCGGTGTACCGCCTCGGCGCGGTGGATTACCTGTATAAACCCCTGAATATGTCATTCGTCCTGATGCAGATCGAACGGCAGCTTGAACTCGGACGCGCCCTGCACAACCGCCCGCAAACGGCGGAAGCGCCGACCGTCAAGGATACCAGTGCGGATCGTGCCAAGCGCCTTGACCCGCAAACCCGCCCGGCGGCGCTGGTGCTGGGTCGCCCCCAGTTCAACCGCATCAACGCCGAACTTAAAGACCTGCTCGACCATGTGAAGGCCAGCTTCGTCGGTTTGATCGACGCGGATGGCAACATGGTGGGCGCGGCGGGTACCCTGCAAGAGTACGACCTGCAACTGCTCACCCGCGCCCTCAACATCGACCACAAAGCGCAGAATTCGCTGGCGAGCATTCTTGAAGAAGCCAAGTTCCACTCGACCTACTTTGAAGGCGCACACAACGGCGTGTATATCGTTGAGTTCGGTTCGCCCTACACTGTTTCGCTGGCGGTCATCTGCGGTACCGATGTGAAGGCCGGTATGGTGTGGCTGTACACCAAGCGCACCGCCAACGTGATTGACGAAGTCTTGAAGGCCATCCCGCAGCCCAAGCGCTTCCCGACGTTTTAGGATTTTTTACCACAAAGGCACAAAGAACACAGAGATGAGGATGAGGACATCCTCGTTTTTGTTTACGGCGAAATCGGCAGAATTGACGGAAAAGTGCCACTATTCCGCCGAATTGACCGGCGGTTGTGAGGGAGCAATCCGCTGAATTGGCATTTTGCCGGCGCGGTTGGCTCGCCTGTAACCGCCGTGTGCCGCAAAACGCTCCCGTGTATCCATCGCCGCGTAATGGCTCTGCCGCTGCTGTGGTTGCTGCATAAGTCATCGTTCACAGGTGACAGTCAACAGATGACAGTCTAAATGCAAAAGGCTCGATGTATTTTGTAAGGACATCAACCTGCCAATCTGTTTCAGTGAGCGCTAGGACTAGGGTAGCAGAGTTGGCGGCGTTTAGGGTGACCATTTGTCAGAACATTTGGTACTTTTTAAGCGGTGCCGGCACTAACCATTCCGAGGGAGTGGGTGTGTTAAGAAGGTTGGCAGATGGTTGGAATCCGGTAGACAAGGTTTGTAAATACTAACCATAAAAAGCTCTATGATTCGCCTAACCACGTTTAAGCGAAATCACAAATCCCACATAATGAAATATTTATTTTAAGAATATTTCTAAACTAACGCTTAGTTCTACCTTTTATTACCTTGGCTGGTGTTTCAGAATGATCAACTTCTTCTATAGATTTAAATGAGGGATGTTCAAATACATTAGGAAAATTAACTCCACGTGTCTTAATAGCCTCTATAAATCGATCCATTGTTGTGAATATCGTTCGTGAGTTATCCACATCTAATTCAACTGCACCGGGTATCAGTGGATTAGCGATTTGACTATTTTCGCTTGCAACTTCTCTAAACACAACAAAAGCTAAGTTCCAACTATCCGTCATTGGGTTGAGCTTCTGAGCTACTAATCCTGGCATAATACGAATTATGTAATCTGCGACAACGTCACCAACAACTGCAACAAAGCCATATCCAGTTTTAGCCGCAGTAGAACCTTTTCCTAGAATTTGTTCTTGTAAACGCCTCCATGCATTTGTTTGTATCGTTCCAGGCTTAGACAAAGGCATTCGTAAGAATTCATTATTTTGCGAATCAAGTGCCCATTGGTTTGCCTGACTTGTAATTGCTCCTGTACTACTCGTTTCTCCTCCACCTTGAATCTCAGCAATGACCCGTCGTGGCCCAATTACAGGTATGTTCATATCAGGAACACTTAATATAAAGTCTGCTGAATGGAACATATCATTAGGTGCAGCATCAGGGTCTAAATTCTGAGAAACAAGAACATCTTTCTCTCGTTTATATTCAACTTGATGAGGCAGAATACTAGGAGAAAAAATTGTGCGTGCAACCCTTAAAAGCATCTGACTACGGTAGTTATTTAAACCTATATTGGCTGTAGAAATCAACCTATGCTCACATACAATATAGTATTGTCCATTTGATCTTCTAACTGCACAAATTGGGGCTTTATCATAGTCCTTCATTGCAATCTTCTTGCATTTCAGCCCGTTGAATGGGCATTTTGGTAGATCTGCTTCAGATTCATACTCTTTTAAATGCACATGATTTATCTGAATATCCGAGTCTGTCCGTTGTCCTAAGTACTCTGCGATACTAATTGGCATTTTGCGATTCGCTTTCAATCTCTTTTAGAAAAGCATCTATAATTGCTGCAATCAGCTTCTGCTCACTCAATGGATAGTTACTTAAGCGGCTTAAGGAGCTTTGTAATTGAGGGTGCAATCGAGAAATACGTGATACATTGTCATTTTTTTGCAGCAAATCATCGACCTCTACATCCAAAGCATTCGCTATTGCAACAATAATTGATAATTTAAAATCAGTTTGAATACCGCGCTCTAAGCGAGATACAACTGCTGGGTTAATACCTGCTGCTTCCGCTAAATCTTTCTGCTCCCAACCTTTTTGTTTACGAAGGTTGGTAATTAATTGTTTGTCCAAAATAGACATTCTGTATTCCTTTCACTAATAAAGTAGACTATAAGTTGACACGATTGGCATTTAGCAATTAAAATTGCATATCAGCAATAATGAATTATTCCTGTACTTGCGAACTAGCCAGCAGTCTGTTATTAATCAGTTATCAAGTGATATTGAGATCAAGTGACCAAAATGCGCGTAGCTTCATTTTTTTCGGGTATAGGTGGCTTCGACTTAGGATTTGAACGTGCAGGTATGGAAGTGGTTTTCCAATGTGAGATAAACCCCTTTGGTCAACAAGTGCTTAGGAAACATTGGCCTCACGTTCCTCTCCATAACGATATTCAAACATTACTGCCTGATGAAATACCAGAAGCTGATATCTACTGCGGCGGTTTTCCCTGCCAAGATGTGTCTTTAGCGAACCAAGGTAAACGCAAAGGATTAGATGGTGAACGAAGTGGACTCTTCTACAAATTTGCAGAATTCGTTGACTGGCATCGACCCAAATGGGTCGTCCTTGAAAATGTCCCAGGACTCCTCAACAGTCAACACGGGAATGATTTCAGAGTTGTCGTCCAAACACTGGATGAATTCGGGTACGGTGTGGCGTGGCGCATATTTGACGCAAAATATTTCGGAACACCCCAACGTCGCCGCAGAGTCTTCATTGTCGCAAGTTATCGAACACTCAGCGCCGCTACAGTACTTCTTGACGAACAAACACTTGAACTCTCTTTTGGATCGGGCAACAGCGAGAAACAAACCTCTGCCTCCAGAAATGGAACACGCCATTCAGAAACAAATCTCTATACTATCCAACATGCAGCAGTTGGAAGAAAACACACAGCCGGCCCACAATCCAAAGGATACCGAAACGATGGGGAAACTTGGACACTTGACTCCAGAGGAAGCGGAGATGTTCTCTGTTCGACGGATGATGCCTTTGGAATACGAGAGACTACAGGGATTTCCAGAGAATTGGACTCTGCTAGATACCGAGCCTTAGGTAATGCGGTGTGCGTACCTGTAATAGAATGGATTGGAAAACGAATTATTGCTGTAAATCAAGAAAATCTTGAACCAGACAAAGATTTGTATCCACAGAACCATATACAGAAAGTTGCATCACACACTACGCAATTACCCTTATTCATTGATTAGAGTTTTCCGCCCCACCAGCAGTGCGCGGTTGGTTTGCAGGTGGAGGCACGCCGCCTCAAAGCCCACTTGCTTGAGCAGTTCAAGGTGGCGTTCGAGGCTCGTCGGCAGGTCGCCGCGCCCTGCTACGACCATCTGATGCTCGGCAAACGTCATCCCCTCTGCACCATACACCTGTGAATGATAGACCTTATCCTGCCGCGCCCACAAACTCTGATACACATCGAATAAGCCGCTTTGATCGAGCGCGATCCGATCCAGCAGCAGGAACAAACCGCCTGCTTCCAACGTGTCATCAATAAATTGGTAAGCGGTCAACAATTGTGAGTCGGTCAGATGGTGCAGCGTTTGGACACTGAACACGATCTGATAGGCATGTTCCGGCAGCTTCAACGTAGCAATCTCGGTGAAGTCGTGGATGAGCGCCGTGTACTGGCTGGCGTGGGATTGCAACCGCTGATGAGCGAGTGCGAGCATCGCCGCCGAGGCATCCACCCCGACCACCTGCGCCTGTGGCACACGCTGGAACACCATCGCCTCCACCAAGCCCGTCCCCATACCGAGGTCGAGAATGGTTTTGCCGTCCTCATACTGGTCAGCGATGATCGTCAGCATCATATCCAACTGCTCGCTGCGCGAAGGGTTGCGGCTGTGGTTATCGGCATCCCACGCTTGGGCAACGGTCGGGTCTTGGAAATCTTGGTAAGACATGAGCCAGCCTCCAATCGCTTGTCGTTTACCCAAGCATAACAAGTGGGGATAGAAGCGCAAGTTAGGGTTCGGTTAAATGCTGCTGTCAAATGGAGTTGAGTGATTGACAACGGCGAATTTTTGTTCCACACTCTGTACATACGGCATGTGATTCGTATCCCAGAAGGAGCAACGATGAGCGACACAAAAACCATGACCAAAGCCGAACTCTTAGCCAGTATCAACCAGAGCTGGAATGACTTTCAAGGCTACCTCATGAGCCTCACCCCCGCGCAAGTGACCATCCCCACCGACGCGGCGGGCTGGACGGCGCTCGACCATGTACTTCACCTCGCTCACTGGGAAAACGGCATGATTGCCCTGATGAACAAGCAGGATCGGGCGACGGCGATGGGTATTGATACGGCAACGTGGAACAGCGGCGATTATGACCAGATCAATGCCGTACTCCAGCAGCAAACCAAAGATTTCGCACTCCCGGAAGCGCGAAACTTCGTCATGGGAACACACCAGCGATTCATTAGCAAGATTGAATCCCTGAGCGAGGACGATCTTCACCGCCCCTACAACTATTTCCTGCCCGACTCCCCGCGCACCGAGCCGCTCATTGAGTTAATCTATGGCAATACGGTTGAGCATTACCCCGAACACCAATCATATATTGATAAGATCGTTGCCAACCGCGTTTCCCCCGGTAAAGAGCAGGTGGTCGCGCGTGTCAAAGCCGGATGGGATAAGCTCAATACCTTCCTCGCCAGCTTGAGCGCCGAGCAAAAGACCAAGCCGACGGATGCCGGTGGCTGGACCATTAAAGACCACATAATGCACCTCGCCGCATGGGAAGATGGGCTGGTCGCTCTGTTCAACAAGCAAGACCGCCTGAAAGCGATGGGCATTGACCATGCCACATGGGACAGCGGCGATGACGCGATTAACGCCGTTATCCAGAAACGCTACAGAGATGTGTCGCTGGAAGATGTCGAGGAAAAACGCCGCGACATCCACGCCCAACTGATGAGGCAGATCGACGGTTTCAGCGAGGAAACACTCAACGGGCCGTACAACGCCTTTAACCCCAACTCGGATAGCAGCCGCCCGATTGTTGACAACATCATCGGCAACACCTATATGCACTACGCCGACCATATGCCGTGGATGGCGGCGATTGCCAGCAGCGACCAGATCACCAAAGGCGAGTTGGTGGCGCGGGTGCAGCAGGGTTGGGATGACCTTACGGCTTTCATCGCCAGCCTGACCGACGCGCAAAAGACCCAGCCGACCGACCCGGCGGGCTGGACGGTGAAAGACCATATCATCCACCTCGCCATCTGGGAAAGCGGGCTGGTGGCCTTCCTGAATAAGCAGGATCGGCGCACCGCAATCGGCGTGGATGAGGCGACGTGGAACAGCGACGACGACCCGATCAATGCCGTCATCCAAAGCCGCTATAAAGATTTAACGCTGGATGAAGTCGAGGCGAAACGGCAGACTGTCCACGCGGAAACCATGCGGTTGATTAACGGCTTGAGCGAGGAAACCATCAACCTGCCTTACAACCAGTACAACAAGACTTCCGACAGCACCCGCCCGATTGCCAAGCAAATCATGGGCGACACCTACATGCACTACGCCGAGCATATTCCGTGGATGGCGAAGATCGCCGAAGGTACATGATGAAAAAAGCCGGACTTCTGAAGAAAACACGCGCCAGTTGGGACGCGCTTAACGCTTACGTCGCCACGCTCACCGAGGCGCAGCTTACGCAGCCCACCGACGCAGCCGGTTGGACGGTCAAAGACCACCTGATACACCTCGCGGTGTGGGAGGATGGCGTGTGGGCGCTGCTCAACCATCAGAATCGTCGTGAGCAGATGGGCGTGGATGAGGCCGCATGGAAGCGCTGGGACTTCGACGAGATCAACGGCATCATCCAGCGCACCCACAAGGACAAGTCGTGGGTACAGGTCGAGCAGGAGCGCCACATGATTCACGACCGCTTTGTGGCACAGATCGACTCGATGACCGATGCGGATCTCGAACGCCCGATGCGCGACTTTAACCCGCAGTCCACCAGCGACAACCCCGTCAAACAAACCATCATCGGTGATGCCTACAGCCACTACGACGAGCATCTGCCGTGGATCAAGGCGATTGTCGAAGGCGGAGATTGAACCGCAGAGGCGCAAAGAACGCAGAGAAACATAGAGGTTTTGTAGGGGCTTGCCAGCGGTAAACCCCTACGAGGCAAAATTCGGTTACGCCTCGCTCAACTGCACGACCACCACCTTATAGTCCTCGGTATCCGTCAGCAGCAGCATGTTATTTGCCGCCCACGTCAGCGAGGCACGCTGTAGCGGGGTGGGCGGGATGAAACGCCCATCCAACACCTTCTCGCCCTTCTGCCCCGGCGCGGCGGTGATGTACAACCCCTGCAAATCCTCATGTTCGCGGTCATAATTAACATAAGCCAGCATCGAGCCATCCAGCCCCCAGCCCGCGCCATACACAAAGGTGTCGGTATCCAACTGCTGCTGCCGTCCGCCGAATACGGGCAGCGTATAAATGGCGCTGTCCTCCGGCGCAATACCAGTACCGAATTGGGCAAACTCCTCCGACACACCGCCAACCAACACCAGATCGCCGCCCGGCGAGAACTCGTACGACCACGGCAGCGTTCCCTGTATGGCGGCAGCCGCGAACTTGGCCTCGCCTGTTTCGACATCGAGGAACCATGTGCCGTCCTTCTCGTCGCCTCGCGTATCAAGGTTATAGACAATCCGCGACTCATCCGCCGAAACCGCGAAGCCGTAGGTCGAAATGCTGCTGCTGGTCTCCACCGCGCCGATTTCCTGCGCCTCGCCGCCCTCAAGACCCACGCGATAGAACTTAGCGAGCGCATCAGCCGCCTTATTGAACTGGTAGCGGATGAAATACACTGACGCGCCATCCGCTGACCACTGCGGGGTCATATCGACGGTAAATTCTTTGTCAGGGTCATCATTATTGAATAAGTTCAATTCGCGGTTCGGCATCGGTGTGAGGTCGGTCAGCGCGTTCGCCGCCACGTCATACAGCCAAATATCCGAGTCACGGAAGGTAATGAGAAAGTTTTCTGAGAAGGCGAGTTTCGTGCTGTCTGGCGACCAGCGCACACTTTCGAGGTCAATGCTGATGTCCTCCAACTCGACGCAGTTGCCCTGTTCGCCTTCGAGCGAGTACAGACACATCTCACGGCCTTGAAAATGGGCAAACTGGCTGCCATCCGGCGCGAGGAACGCGGCGGTATTCCCCGGCCCCGCCGTCAGGTCAAGCCTCGTGACGATTTCGGCTGTCCAACCAGCCGCCCGCGCGGGGCTGCCAACCAGAGCCAGCGTGAGGGTGAGCAAACCTATAACAGATAAACGGCGCATCAGTTCTCTCCATTCTTGTGAGTCGTTTATACCCACTTTATATACGAATGGAGTCCGCGACAAGTTCCTTTTAGGCGGATAGGACTTTAGGTCGTTCGAGCAGGCGCAGGTATAAATCGACCACCTCGTCCATCATCGCCGGCCACGACTGCGTGATGGCGAACGCCCGCGCCGCTTCCCCCATCGCCGCCAGATGGTCGCGGTTCGCCGTTGTCTGCCGCACCCCGTCCACCAGCCCCGCCGTATCCCCCACGTCGAAGGTGTAGCCCGTCCGCCCGATGTCCACCACATCCGGTATGCCGCCCACCCGCGAGGCCACCACCGGCAAACCCGCCGCCATCGCCTCCACCACCACCAAACCGAACGTCTCCAACGCCGACGGAAACACGAACACATCCGCGCTGGCATACGCCTGTGAGAGTTCTTCGCCCTGCATGTATCCCATGAACACCGTGTTCGTCCCCGCGAAATGCCGTTCTAACGCCGCCCGCTCCGGCCCGCTGCCGATCAGCGCCAACCGCGTATTCGGCACCTGCTCCAGCACCGCCCGCAGGTCGCCAATCCGCTTCTCGGTCGAAAGCCGCCCCACGTACAGCAGCAGCATATCCTCAGCGTGACCATCACTCATCCGCTCGCGCATCGCCGCGTCTCGGTGGCGCGGGTTAAACCGCTCGGCATCGACACCGCGCCGCCATAAACCCACCTCGCGCACACCCAGTTCCAACATCTCGCGCTGAATCATCCGCGACGGCGCGAGTGCATAATCGGCTTGGTTATACACCGTCCGCGTGAACCAATCCGTAAACGGCTCAATGAACCCGATGCGGAAATGGTGGATCAACCGCGACAGGTCGAGGTGGAAGGAAGCCACCGTCGGCACATTCAGCCACTTCGCCATCATTAACCCCGCCCCGCCCACCAGCGCCGGACTAATCGTGTGGATAATATCCGGCTTGAAGGCTTTTACTTGGCTGTAGGTGGAGTAATTCGGCGGGCCAAACTTCAGTTCGGGGTACAGCGGCATTGTAATCCCCGGCACACCGATCACCCTTGTGCTGCGGTACTGCTCGCATCCCATCTTGGGCGCGACGATCACCGTCTCAATCCCCCGCTGTTCCAAATGGTCGAGCAGCAGGCACGTCACGGTCACGATACCGTCGATTTTCGGTAAAAAGGTCTCGGTAAAAAACGCCACCCGCACGGTCATCGCCCCAATTGTTGTATAGTGAATTCACATGCAAAAACACCGGAGTTAGCCGAAGGTGGCGGGAAAACAAAATAGTTCTTTATTAAAATTAGGGAAATTAGCAAAGTTATGGGTATAAGAAGGTCATCATTAACTTCAGCCTAAATTCCGAATACACTCTATGACTTTTAAACGCATTATATTGTTCATTCTTTTCATACTGACCGTTGCGATTTTAGGAATATGCGCTTGGTTCATCAATTTGCTTACGGTGCGTAGTAACGAAATAGAAGCAAACTGTACAACCTATTTATCTACACCAATTAAACCTGATGTGGTCACTAGGCTGTGTGAGAACGGCCTTATACCGAAGGCTTTGGCAAACTGCACATCAGATGATATACAACTCACAAATCAGGATGTGGGAGCAGTGGTAAAAGGCAATATTCAAATAGGAATGAGTTCTTTTGAAGATGTGTTAGTAACATTTAACGGCTACATAACCTACTGTTCGGATGAAGCTGCAAGAAGGAACAACAATTTCAGTTGTGAAATTGACATCAGTGGCATTGGTCCCCGAGCTACCGTTTTCTTCGATAGCGCAACTGAACTCGTAACATCGGTTACGGTTTCAGGATGCGCTTGGAGCTAATCTCTCAGGTAATAGGCGCAAAGCAGTAATTTGTGTATGGAAGCTGTCCGCGCCATTTTACGCGCTCATCATTTTCCTCACATACCGTGTTTTTGAAGTCCCTTCAGTGGACTTGTCTGATGGTTAGCATGATGGCTTTAGCCTCATGCGACATCAACCGCAAACCCGTTTACAGAACCGACAAACCTTTTCGTAGGGACAGCAGACAGGCTGTCCGTGCAGTTCCCAAATATTAAATTTCAGCAGGATAAATCGGTGAACTTTTTCATCCCAGCCATGCAAACGACAATCAGCTTCTGCGGAATCCCAATACTCTTTATTGCTTGCCTGATCACGCTAGTATGGATACTTCTACTACAAAAACGAAACCGGTCGATTGAAGCAGTAACTTACCTCAAGGTTTTTCTACTCGTAATCTTGGTCTGTACGGTTGTAGTGGCTTTAGGAAATTGGATTTTCCGACTGAAAACACAACCGGATTTTGAAACCACAAACTTGCGCCTTCACCCTTTGTAGGCACAGCAGACAGGCTGTCCGCGCCACCCACCACACACGACATTTCTCACTTAACCGTATTTGAAGCTGCTTACCGCGACTCACAAATCAGCGTGATAAACAATTGACACCCTGATACTCGCCTTTGAACTCCCTTTAGTGGAGTTGTCAGGTGATCAGCATGACGGCTTTAGCCTCATGTGGCATCAACCACAAACCTGTTTACAGAACCGACTTACACCGCTTTTAAAGCAAACGATCAACCGGAATAGAAAACCCCGGTAACACATCTTCGCCGTCTAAAATGTCGCCAAAGGTTAAAACGAGCGTCTTTTGACCAGCACGATACACTTCAATGCTTTCGCCCGGAAACACGAGAATCGACATTTTGACGTGGTGCTGAATGTACTCAGCAGCTTTCTTGCGTTGTGCCGCTTTCGACTGCGAGTCGGAGCGAATTTCAACTGCGACCAGCGGTGGGACGGTCAAATAATCATCGCTTGTGGCGACGTTGATACACACATCTGGAATATATTTATTACCATTTAGCTCATGTAAGACTTCGGTATAAACCACACCAATCGGATTCGTTTTAACATATACGCCGAATTCAAAGGCAAACGAGGATTGGATGCGTCCGTGAATCGCTTTAGGTGACACCTCGACCATCTCCCCGTCAATAAAGTCAAACCGCTTGTCAGGGTGCTGTTCAGCGTAGAGCAAAAACTCGTGGGCTGTCATTACTTTTGGGGTAAACATCATCCTCCCTTTCACTCAGTTTCAGTATATCAGGAATTAAGTCCTTAGGGTCGAATTTATGTCTTCGCTCTCTCAAACACTGACTCTACAGTTTGTAAATTCTAACCAAAAGCGCTTTACAAAACGGTACAAATGTTCTACAATTTAACTTATATGAGATAAATCTTTTATCATCAACGCACCTTAACATCTCACACCTTTGGTTAGAGCATTTACAGTCACCTTTAGGCGGCTTTATTCACTTTGCCAGAGGATTTATCCGCTGGCAAATAGACAACCACAAACGCTTTGCCATTGCCAAAATCTATAGTGCCAGATTTGCCAACTCTCATCGCCGACTCTGACGACATTTCCGACACTTAAGGGAGGAATCGCCTTCACAGCACCGACAATTGCGACAGTTGCGACACAAAACGTGTGATTCTCAACTGCAACAACAACAACAACAGCATCAGTTCTCGGTCAAACGTTGAGAATAATGAGAATCACAACTGCAACAATTGCAATATTTTCAACATTTGAAACTCTCTGTCTTTGACTGTTAACTGTGGACTGATAACTGCTAACTCTTTACAACATTTGGAGATTAAACTTCACAAATCAGTCCCAAAATGCACAGTGAAATTGACGAATTTGAAGAATTTTACGCATATTCGGCGGTTCGCTCTCTCGCATCCGCCGTCTCAACCACGTTCGCATTTGCAGTTTTCGCAGTATTTGCAGATTTTGAAGTTTTCAGCCGATTGATGAATGACTTTCTATCCAGCCAATCGCTAACCGCCAACTGCCTTTGCCTTAAGCTGACGACTGGAGACTGATAGCTGGCGACCTGTATTTGCCTTTAACTGATAACTGTCAACTGATAACTCAATAAAAAGCGGCAGAATTCCGTCCACCGCTTTTGACTGTTGACTAAAGACTATCGACTAATGACTTCCGTGTGCGCTGCCCTCAAGGCCAGCAATCGCCAACTGCCGTTCGTGGCGGGCAAGCTGCATCCGTCTTAACAAACCCTGCTTGGGGGCGAACACGAACACAAAGCCGAAAATGATGGCTTGCAGAACGACGATACAGCCGCCCGTCGAGGCATCCAAGTGGTAGCTGGCGTACGCGCCGATCAAGCACGACAGCACACTCACCACCGAGGCGATAATCATCATCCGGTTGAAGCGGTCGGTCAGCAGGTAGGCAATCGCGCCGGGGGTAATCAACATCGCGATCACGAGGATGATACCCACCGTTTGCAGCGCCGCCACAATCGTCAGCGCCAGCAGCGAAAGCAGTGCGTAATACAGAAAGGTCGTGTTCAGGCCAATCGCTCGTGCGTGGTTCTCGTCGAAGCAGAACAGCATCAGGTCTTTCCGCAGCGCCAAGATAGCCACCATTGTAATAGCCGCGATCACTACCGTCTGGATCATGTCGCTGTTGGTGATGCCTAACACGTTACCGAAAAGGATGTGCGTCAGGTCAACGGTACTGGGTGTCCGCGAAATCATAATCAAACCCAGCGCGAAAAACGCCGTGAAGATCAGCCCGATAACCGCGTCCTCTTTCAACCGCGTCTGCCGCTTCACGAAGCCGATCAGGATGACCGAGATCAAGCCGAACACGAACGCGCCGATGCTAAACGGAATACCGAGGATATAGGAGAACACCACCCCCGGCATCACCGAGTGGGAAACCGCGTCGCCCATCAGCGACCACCCTTTGAGGATCATGTAGCACGAGAGGACAGCACACACGAGGCCGACTACCGCGCTCATCGCCAGCGCCTTCACCATAAAGTCGTATTGCAGCGGTTCGGCGAACCACTGCACAAGGGCATCTAAATTCATGATGCGGCAGCCTCTCTTACGCCAGCCTTCGATGCAGACGGTTTCGGTTGTTGTTCAGTCTTAAAAATACTCAGGTGGCGCAGCACGCCGCCGAAAGCACGGTCGAGATTTTCCGGTGTAAAGACTTCTTTCGTCGGGCCGTAAGCCAGCACCGTACGGTTCACCAGCGCGACGTGATCGCAAAAGGTTTCAACGGAGGCAAGGTCATGGGTCGAAATCAGAATGGTATGTCCCATCTCACGCTGTTTCACCAGCAGGTCGATAATCGTCGCCTGTGTGGTCGCGTCCACACCCGTAAACGGCTCGTCCAGCAGCATAATCTTTGCCTGCTGCGCCAGCGCCCGCGCGAGGAATGCCCGCTTCTTCTGCCCACCGGAAAGCTCACCGATCTGGCGGTCTTTGTACTCCAGCAGTTGCACTTGGTTGAGCGCGTCGGCGGCGATCCGCTTGTCCTCGGCACTCGGCATCCGCAGGAAGTTCATGTAGCCGTAGCGCCCCATCATCACCACATCCCACACACTGACGGGGAAATCCCAGTCGATTTCCTCCGACTGCGGTACATACGCCACATGACCCAACTTTTGCGCCTTGCGAACGGGCAACCCTTCAATCAAAACGCGCCCACTCGTCGGGGTCAGGAAGCCCATGATCGCCTTAAACAGCGTCGATTTACCGCTGCCGTTCACGCCGATCAACCCGCAGATCGAGCCGGTCATCACTTTAAGGTGGGCATCCCGCAGCGCGATGTTGCCGCTATAGTCCACCGTTACGTCTTCTACTTGAATACCTATGTTGCTCATGGTTGTTTTCTCCGTCCTCTACTGGATGCCCAGCAGGCCGTTAACAATGCGGGTCGCGTCGAATTCCAGCAGTTTCAGGTAAGTCGGCGCTTCACCGTCGGCTTCTGTCAGCGAGTCCACATACAGGTATCCACCGTAAGCCGCGCCCGTTTGGTTGGCGACTTCCTGCATCGGCCCTTGATTCACGGTGCTTTCGCAAAACACCACCGGAATCTGGTTGTCTTGTACGCCGTTAATCACTTTGGCGACCTGCTTGGGCGTACCCGTTTGGTCGGCGTTAATCGGCCACATATACAGTTCCTGCATCCCGTAGTCGCGGATCAGGTACGAGAACGCACCTTCGCAGCTCACGAGGAAGCGCTTCTCCGCCGGAACTTGGTCAAGGTTTGTTTTCAGGAATTCATCGATCTGTTGGATTTCCGCACTGTAGGCCGCCGAGTTCGCGGTATAAGCCGCTTCGTTGGCGGGGTCAAGTGCGACGAACGCCTTGCGAATGTTCTCGGTGTAAATCAGCGCGTTCTGCGGCGACATCCATGCGTGGGGGTTTGGCTTATCCTGATATTCACCTTCGGCAATCGGAACCAGTTCGATGCCGTCCGTCAGGTTGACGCTGGGGACACCCTGCACGCTGCCCATAAACTTTTCAAACCAGCGTTCCAGACCAAGACCGTTGTAGAGTACAAGGTTCGCGTTCTGGGTCTTCACAAGGTCGCTGGGCGTGGGTTCGTAGCCATGAATTTCCGTTCCCGGCTTGGTGATGGACTGCACATCCAGCAGCCCGCAGGAGACATTACGCGCCATATCCGCGATGGTGGTGAAGGAGGTCAGCACCTTTAAGGCATCCGCCGCTGGTACTGCATCCGGCGAACCGCCTGCCGGACAGGGTTGTGTCATTTCTGCGGTCGCTTCAGGAGTCGCCTCCTGTGCAAAAGCTGCCGCGCTTATACTAAAAAGAGCAATGAAGAGTACGACGAAGAACCGTTTTTGCATCATTGAAACACCTGTATGTCATTCCTTTTCATGTTCACCAACAGTGAACTTTTGTCGATATAGATGTAATTTTAGGCAAGTCTAAAAATTTGTCAAGAACCAAGTGGTCTATTG
>Ga0209460_1000478_pt1 | contig 36539 bp, 32 predicted proteins | sample EBPBio132013_DNA_FD_185868 | JGI IMG/M metagenome (GOLD analysis project Ga0209460, IMG submission 185868) | Wastewater treatment Type I Accumulibacter community from EBPR Bioreactor in Madison, WI, USA - Reactor 2_5/13/2013_ DNA (SPAdes)... | ecosystem: Engineered > Bioreactor > EBPR >... | reverse complement strand
TGAAGGCTTCACGTTCTTCGGCGGTGCTGCCACCGATGACTTCAACGAAGTAGTCGAAGGTACCGCTGCTGGTGCCGGGGACGTAGCGGAGGATGGGTTCCGCCGGGAAGTCCGCACGGACATCCGACCAGTTGATGGCGGTGCTGAACAGAGCCTTCACTTCTTCGGTGGTCAGGTCGGTGGCGAAGGTGTTGGCGCTGCTGGTGACGATGGCGATGCCGTCGGTACCGATGCGGAAAGGAATGGGGGTCAGGCCGTTGGCGACGCACTTTTCGGTTTCATCGGGGGTCGCGGGGTCCTTGGCGACCTTGATGGCGCGGCTGGCACCGGCAATGTCGATACGGGTTTCTTCGCAGAACGCCTTGAAGCCGCCACCGGTACCGCTGACACCGACGGTAATGTTGCCGCTGTAGCCGTCAGTCTTGAACGAGTCGGCCAGTGAAACGGTCACGGGGCCAACGGTCGAGCTGCCGTCGATGGCGATGTCGCCGGTGACGATAGCCGGGGTCACTTCGGGCAGCACTGCGGGGGGCAGCAGTACGGTGTCGATGGCATGGATCACGCCGTTCGAGGCTTCGATGTCGCTGATGATGTTGGCATCATCCACAACGCCTTCGCCGACCGTCAGTTCGCTGCCTTCAACGGAAGCGACTGCGCCACCTTCGGCAGGCACTTCACCGGCTACGACATGATAGCTGAGGACACGGGTCAGTTCTTCGGGGTGCGCGGTCAGGTAGTCCAGCATAATCTGGGGCAGCGCGGCGAACGCTTCGTTGGTCGGGGCGTAAACGGTGAAGGGGCCTTCGCCGGACAGTGTTTCGGCCAAGCCAGCCGACGCAGCCAACTGCACCAAAGTCGAGAAATCAGCGTTACCAGAAGCCGCTTCCACAATAGTCTGATCTTGAGCGCCCACGTTCATGAACGGGATGACTGCTACCAGCAGTACAGCGAGCAATACTACGATACGGTTCTTCAAAATGCTTTCTCCCTGAAAAGTTCGGTCTTTGAGTCGAAATGTGTTTCTGATTTCGCTTGTTATGGTATCGGAGAAGTGTTAAATAAAGGGTTGGGCCGTGTTATCGGTGTGTGTTAATGAATTTAAGGGATTGTGACTTTTATGTTAAATAGGGGTTAATCCAAATCCGTGCTGCATCTGCTTTCCAGTGTGCTGTACAATAGGTGGCAGCACTTCAGAATATGACTTCATGGTCATTTTCGATGCGCGGTGATCTAGACTATACTTATAACTTGCCACGAATAGTTTGAGTTGAGATATACGCCTCATGCAGCAGCCGAAAAACCAGCGGCCTTCCATCTCTATAACCACGCTTGCCGTCGCGCTGGTCGTGTGCTTGGTTGGGCTGTTGGTGGTCGCGAGTTTGGTGTTGGCGCGGCTGCGGGACGGCGTTGTTGACCCCTCTATATTCATCATCCTCGTCGGGATGGCGGCCGTCGGCGCGGCGCTGGCGGTGGTGCTGGTGTTGAGCTTACGGCAGCAGGCCAACCAAACCGAACAACTCGAAGCCGAATTTCGCCGGCAGAACGGTGAACTCCTTCGCGCGAATAACGATCTGCAATCCCAACTCAGCGGACGTGCCAGCGAACTGGCGGATGAGCGCACCCAGAGCAAGACGATCCTGCAAAGCATGTCGGAAGCAGTGGTGGTGCTGGATAGCGAACGGGTACGCTACACCAACCGCGCTCTCACCCGCTTGACGGGCTTTAGCGGTGATGACCTGACGAGCAAACCGCTGGGGGCTGAGAATGCCATCCCGTTAGCCGCGCAGCTTGTTAACTTTCGCGAAACCGCGCTCACGGCTATCGCGCAGGGCGGGATGTGGCAAGCGCCCTCCAAACTGAATATAAAGGACGGCAAAGAACTTGATGTTTATGTCATCGGCTTGCCGCTGGATGCTGGCTTGAGCAAAGGTCAGGTGCTGCTGCTTATCCGCGATAACAGCCACGAGAAGCGGCTGCAAGCCCAGAAGAATACCTTCGTCACCAACGCCTCTCACGAACTCCGCACGCCGCTGTCGAATATTAAGAACCGCCTCTACCTGCTGCGGAGACAACCGGAGAAGCTGGAAGAACACGTCGCCGTGATGGATGAGATGGCGGCGCATATGCAGCAACTGCTTGAGGAAATGCTGGACATCGGGCGCTTCGAACGCGGCTTGGTGATGCTCGACCGTGACAACGCGATCCTGCAAGATTTGGTGAGCGAGGCCGTCACCACGTATCAGCCACGCGCTGCCCGCCGTTCGATCACGCTTGAGCCGCATCTCGCCGAGCAGCCGATTAAGGTGCTGGTTGACCACAAACGTATCGTGCAGGTGGTCACGAACCTCATCTCGAACGCCGTTAACCACACGCCGCAGGACGGACACATCGACGTGCGGGTGGAAATGGACGCGAACTCAAACGGTCGTCGGCTCGCCTATGTGCAGGTGCAGGATAACGGCATGGGCATCTCACAGGAAATGCTGGCGCAGATCTTCCAGCCGTTTACCAACGCCAGCATGGGTTTGGTCAGCGGCACGGTGCTTGGCCTGAGCCTGACGAAAGAAATCGTGGAACTGCACGGCGGCGACATCAATGTTGAAAGTGATGCCAAAAAAGGCACGCTCTATACCGTGCGCCTCCCCGTGCTGGAGTAAATTGTCCCGTACGGTAAAAGTAGTGGTAGACTCGCTCCATAGCGGATGGAGATGCTGCTCGTGAACCCCATTAATCCGGTCAAAAATCAATATCGTGGTATCAACGCCCACTTGCATAGTTATTGGCAGGGCGTAGGTGGTTGGGATGAATTTCATTCGAACCATATTGCAACCTTAACGGCTGCGTTGAAGGCAAAGCTGCTGCCACTTGGTTACACGGCTAGTAATCAACCGTCTGTGCAAATTCGAGTGTCGAACTTTCCTATCGGTCGCCCTCGTTCAGATGTGACCATTTACGATACCCACCCTCAACGCAGAGCGAGTGTCGTCACGCAAGCATCAATGACAGGGGTGAGAATTCCAGAACTGCTTGCAATCGAAGATGAACCGGATGAATATCGAGCCATTGGTATTTATGAATTTGTGCAGGGACAAGAGGTTCTTGGCGAACCTGTAGCGTGGCTAGAGCTTGTGTCACCGTCTAATAAATCAAGTGGTGGGCGCGATTACCGTTTGAAACGACAGCACTTGTTGAAAAGTGGTATTGTCTTTGTTGAGGTTGATTATCTTCATGAAACACCTGCGACATTTGATGGTATTCTCGCTTACGAGCCGCGATTTTTCCCGTTGGCGCATCCTTACCGGATTGTCGTCATTGATCCCCGCCCTGATCTGAACGAAGGGCATGGGTATCCTAGTGAATTTGATGTGGATCAAATCATTCCAGAGGTGAAAATCCCTCTCAACGGAGATGATATGCTGCACTTCGATTTTAATGCGGCATATCAACAAACCTTTGAACTCTATTTTTATGGTCAGGAACGGGTTGACTACACCCAACTCCCGCTGAACTTCGACCGCTACAGTGTGGACGACCAAACACGCATTCTGAACCGGATGATCGCTGTGTTGGAAGCGGAACAGCAGGGTGTTGACCTGAACGCCATTGCCGAGCCTTTACCCGTTGGCTCGCTGCCGCATGACGAAGCGCTTACGCGGGTTCAAGCGTTAGGGGTGGTGGTGGTATCATGAAGATGCGACAACTAAGCGGGAGGATAATATGAATACACCGCTGATTTACAAAGGGCAGGATGTTATGAGTGGTACACCTGTCTTTTACGGCACTCGTGTTCCTGTACAGACGTTGATTGATTACATCACCACTGGCGATACTATCGAAATCTTTCTCGAGGACTTCCCAACTGTCAGCCGTGAACAAGTCGTGCGCTTTTTGGAAGAATGGGACAAATTGTAGAAGTACATGAAACTAACTAATTGAATTTCCCAGCCTTATAAGCATCCTATGAGCGTTCAATAAGCCGACCTACGAAAACCGCACATCCAACGCCTCTTTTCTCCCTCAAACCAGCCGACGATTTCAAATGCGATTTAACATCCTATTCCTTTGCAACGTTTGAATAAACTTGATACGTTGACTCATTATTGAACCCTACTATAATCGGTTCTGAGTGTTAGATACCAAACACGGAAAACGATACTTAAAATTGTCGTATTTTGGAGGTTGCAAAACCAACATGACTATTCGCGCTGTGCCAGCCACTGTAGCGAACCCCACACAGGAGTACGTCACCCCTGCTGACGAAGATCCCGGCTCTCTGAACGGGGACGAGCCGCCCTCTATTGAGGAGGAGCCTCCCCACGCCACGCCGGTCACCAAACCGGCTGCCCCTACCCCCACACCACGTCCCGCCCTCTGGGCAGCGATCCCCGACGAACAATGGAACGATTGGCGCTGGCAGCTTGCCCACCGCCTGAACAGCGTCGAGGAACTCTCGCAGCTTATCCATCTCACCGACGAAGAACTGCAAGGCTTAACGGCAGATGGCAAGTTCCGCGTCGACATCACACCATACTTCGCCAGCCTGATCGACCCCGACGACCCGCTGTGTCCGGTACGGCGGCAGGTGATTCCGCTAGGGCGCGAACTCGAAGCGTTCGAGGGGATGATGGAGGACAGCCTCGCGGAAGACGCGCACAGCCCTGTCCCCGGCCTCGTCCATCGCTACCCCGACCGTGTGCTGATGCTTATCACGACCCAGTGCGCCAGCTACTGCCGCTACTGTACCCGCAGCCGTATCGTCGGCAGCCCGCACGAAAACTTTAGCAAGGCGGATTTCGAAGCGCAGTTGGATTACCTGCGTCGTACGCCACAGGTGCGCGATGTGCTGATTAGCGGTGGTGACCCGCTGACGCTCGCCCCCAAGACGCTCGACACTATCCTCCGCAGCTTACGGGCGATTGAACACATCGAGATTATCCGCATCGGCAGCCGTGTGCCGGTCTTCCTGCCGCAGCGCATCACCGACGAGTTTTGCGCCATGCTGCGCCAATATCACCCGCTGTGGATGAACGTCCACATCAACCACCCCAAAGAGATCACGCCCGAACTCAGCACGGCGCTCGCGAAGTTAGCCGACGCAGGTATCCCCCTCGGCAACCAGAGTGTGCTGCTGGCGGGCATCAACGACAGCGTGAACATCCAGCGCGAACTGGTGCATAAGCTCGTCCGCAACCGTGTGCGTCCCTACTACCTGTACCAGTGCGATCTGGTGAAGGGCGCGGGGCATTTCCGCACAACGGTCGCCAAAGGCATCGAGATTATCGAAGGGCTGCGCGGTCACACCAGCGGGTACGCCGTGCCGACCTATGTGGTGGACGCACCGGGCGGCGGGGGAAAAATCCCCGTCATGCCGGGGTATCTCATCAGCCAAGCGCCGGGGCGGGTGGTGCTGCGGAACTACGAAGGCTACATCGCCACCTACGAAGAACCGACCGATTACGACGCGGGGATGATCGACCACCTCGACCGGCAGGTGACGCGCCGCCCCGAAGCAGGCCAGTCGGGCGTATCCGGCTTGCTGGCGGGGGAAGGCTTCGCCATCAAACCGCAGGGGTTCGACTCGCTGCACAAACGGGGTGGCGAGAAGCACCGCCTGAACGCCGACGCGGGGAAGTGGCAGCCGTATCACGCGGGCGGGTCATCAAACGGTAAAAAATCCGATCACTCATAAACTATTTGTGCCTGCCGCCGCGTCCCTTATAACCATTGGCGGCAGGCTGTATAACCTTGTCAACTAAGGAAAATATCATGCGTATTGCCGTGTTAGCCAACCTGAAATCGAATGCCCCGACTTATGAAGGGATGCCCGCCGACCGCTGGGATGATCTTGACAGCCCACGCACGCCGAACGCGATTGCCGGTGTGCTGCAAGGCTTGGGGCATGAGGCGGCGTTTTTCGAGGCGAGTATCCTGCCGCCGTTTAATCTGGTAGAACGGCTCACCGCGTTCAAACCGGATTTGTGCTTCAACATTGCCGAGAGCCACTTCGGGGATGCCCGTGAGTCGCAGATACCGTCGGTGCTGGAAATGCTGCAAATCCCGTATACGGGCAGCCGTGTCCTCAGCCTCGCGGTGGCGCTGGACAAAGCCATGACCAAGCGCGTCCTGCAATCCTACGGGCTGCCGACCCCCGAATTTCAACTGTTCGAGTCGGCGGAGGACGCAATTAACCCCGAACTGCTGAACGAGGACGGCGAACTGCGCTTCCCGCTGTTCGTGAAACCCAACGCCGAAGGGACGAGCATGGGCGCGAACGCTGACAGCATCGTGCGGACGGTGGCGGATTTACGGGTGCGGGTGGCAGGGCATGTCGCGCGTTACAATCAGCCGATCTTGGTCGAGCGGTATATCGCGGGGCGCGAGGTGATGGTGGGCATGATCGGCAACCTGCCCAACCTCACGTTTATGCCCATCCTCGAACTCGATCACGCGGCGTATGGGGAAGGTCATTCGGGTGTGTACACCAACGAGATGAAAACCATCGCCGACTTGGACGAATACCGCTACCACTGCCCCGCGCCGCTGTCAGAGGCACAAACCCGCGAGTTACAGCGCCTCGCCGCAGGCACTTTCCGCGCGATTGACTGCCGTGACGTGTCGCGCGTGGACTTCCGCCTCGATGCCAACGACAACGACAAGCCCTATATCTTGGAGATTAACCCGCTGCCGGGACTGAACCCCGGTTACAGCGACCTGTGCCTGCAAGGGTTAGCGGCGGGGTGGGAACATGACCGTTTAGTCGCCGCCATTCTTGAGGCCGCGATTGTCCGTTACGGGCTGCGCGAGGCGGTTAATATTTAACTTTCTCACAATAAACAGAAACATTATCGTTGTCGTTCGTGTCAATTTCTAATACCTTATCAAGCTGTATTGCGTTATAATATGTAGTTATTGTAAGAGCAGTAAAGGCAAGCGTAATGAGTGATTCACCTACAGTCTTTTTTTCATACCCCATGAAAACAAACCATGAGGTTATCAATCAACTTGCGACGGCACTGAAAGCACAAGGTTTTGTATCAGCATCAGAGGCTGATATAAAACTTGGTGACTCATTTGAACGAACTATCCTCCAAATGATTGAACGTTCGGACTTCGTGATTGCAGATTTGACCGGCAATAACGCTAATGTGTTCTATGAACTTGGTTTTGCACATGCTTTAGGTAAACAAATTTTACCGATTGTTCAAGAAAGCGAACAGCAGGTTTCCCCACATATTGCAGGGATGCTTTTTGTGCCTTACAACCCTCAAAAACCTGAGGATATGATTAAGTATGTGCTTTCATGGGTCAAGCGCCGCCAACCTGAACCGCAGCAAGCCGCGAGCTAAACAAACATGCCCGATCAGTGTTTTGTTATCATGCCGTTTTCGGCGGAGTTACACTATTTTTACTTGTACCTCCGCCATCACTTACAATCCCGCCATAATCTGATTTGTGAACGCGCGGATGCTTCTGTACTAACCGTTCCACTGCTCGACAAAATCAAAGACTATATCAATCGCGCCGACATCATCATTGCCGATTGTTCTGGACGTAATCCAAATGTCTTTTATGAATTAGGCATTGCTCATACACTGAATAAAGATGTTATTTTGATTACACATGATTCCATCAGTGAAGCGCCATCGGATATTCGTCATTATGAGTTTATTCGCTATGAGTTAAGTGATGAGGTGACATTTCTCAAAAAGTTGGATAACGCACTCGAAAACATTACTTTTAAACGTTACGAGCCTTACTATTTACAGGCAAAATCAATTTTTGACCGCTTTAATAGCGTTAATGGCCTACGTTTTCGGTCAGTTGCTGAAGGGCTATTTTTAAGCAGTTTGCGCGATGCGGATCGCCAAGGTTCTTTATCCACACTGGCTAATGATGACAAATCGATTGCAGAATTTTTATTACCCAAAATTATTGAGAACACAACTGATGCTCAGATTATGCGTTTTGTTCTCGATTGGCTGGATACGCTAGATGCTTAATGGTTACAGCTTCGCCATAATCTTTACCCCGAATTGCGCCAACTCCAGAACATAATTAAACTAACGATATGACAACATAGAACGATGAGCTAAAGCAGTTGGCTTTTGGCGGAAAGTGAACGGTGAGCATGAAATCCGGCTCTATGGGCAAAGATATTCTTCATGTGGCAGGTATCGGCATTGGGCTAACCCTGCTGCTCGTCATCATTGGTGTAGCGGCTTCCATCGCGATTGGTATCCCCGGCTCGGCCACGCCGGACGGCACCCCCGCGACTGTCAACCTCGCCGCCATCATCCCCACGTCGCCACCGCCAACGGCAACCCCAACTGAAATCCCGTGTACGGCGGATACGTGGTGGGGTACGAACGGTACCGCCGCCGGTGAAGTCTTTACCAAAGCACGTACGACCACGATCAACACCCGTGTGCCGGACGTGCAAACCGCACAGGCCGCGCTGAAGGTGTGGCAAACCAATTTTGAAGTGACGGATGTTGCACCGCCCTGCGCCAAAGCGGCGAAGGATGCCGTGTTGGCTGCCGCGAAGACCGCCAGTGACCTGTATAACTTCTACACGACACCCACCACCGAACAGCAGCGTGCCGAACAGAGCATCCAGCTTGAAAATCGGCTCTTGGTGGTTTACGACGCGCTGGAAGATCTGGAAATTGAAGTCACAGACCCGTGGTTGATTGAAGTGCGCGATTTCAGCCGGAGCGAATGTACTGCCGCCCGCTGGTATACCGAGGATTTCATCGGTAAGGGCTACAACAACTTCATAAAAACCAACCCCAAGATCGACATTACAATCCTCTCGGCGGCTCAAATGACCGACCTGCTGCGCCAGTTCCGCACGCTTGAAAGCAGTCTGAACACGGATAAGCCGCGCTTCCCCGCGTGTATCCTGCCAGCGGTCGATTACCTCATCACCTACTTCAAGGCGGGTGGTGACGCGCTGAACGCCGCGCTGAACAACGAGCTTGCCAGCGTACAAGGTTCGCTGACCTTAATGCCAACCGCGCTCAACAGCTTCTTCGCCACGATCAAAACCCTTGACCCGAACTTGGGCGCTTAACGCTTACATCACCTGATGGTCAACAAAAGAGACCTGCTCTAGACAGAGCAGGTCTCTTTTATTTTGACGGATAGATATATCCATCTTTAGATGGATTACTGCCCGATTGATTTCTCCTATACTGGCGTTATTGTGATCGATAATTTGTTCTTGCGGGGGAACTTATGCTGAACGCACGTACCATACTGCTCGTTATCCACATCATCTGCGCGGGTCTGTGGATAGCGCAATTCTTCACCACGTTCATTTTTGAGCGGCTTATCCGTACCCATGAGGGTAAGCCTGCCGAGCTAACCTTGATGCTGGCTCAAATCAAAGTCAGCAGCATCGCGGGTATGATCGCGGGGAATGGTATTCTCCTCAGCGGCTTGGGCTTACTTGCCGTGAGCCATCTGGGTTTGCTGGGCATCGGCGGCACGATTACCCCGCCGTGGCTGTTCATCAAGCAGATCATTTACATCATCCTGCTGCTGATCGTGTTCGTGGGCATCAACCCGATTGCCATCCGTTTGCAAAACCAGATTACGGCTGCGGCGAATGGTGCTGCGGCTGCCACACCCGAAATGCGGGCTGACCTCAACCGCTTACGCATGATCGTCTACGCCCATGATGCGTTCGTGCTGATCAACATTATTCTGGCGGTGGCGAAGTTTAATTAGCCTGTAAAGAGTGGTCAGTCTTGAGGCGCAAATGGGTTCGGTCCGCGTGTGATATAATAAAACCAGATGAAACAGAACACTTCATCTGGTTTTGGTCATCGCCATTACAGAACCTTTCAACCTGACCCCTGAATTTGCGAATCTGTTGTAATCGCGCCCATATCAATACCAGCAAAGCTGCGGATGCACCCCAAGCATGTTGCAGTACGGTAAATACAAGGCGATTCTCCATCGCCCGATCTTCTAGACCAAGCGGTAAGTGATTGGATGTATATGACTAACAGCCAACAAGCAGATAAACTTCAGATCAAGCCTCTAGACAAAAACGCGGCTCCAAGTGTCCCCAGTAGCGATCTGCCCGACCCGCGCGTGACCGCGTTTCTCGACCGGCTGCGGCAAAAAGCCGTCGAAATAGAAGATACCGTGCGTGATAACCACGTCACCGTTAAAGCCCCACGCCAACGCCCAGTTGTCGAGCAGCCCGCCCATCCTGATTGGTACCAACCTCAATCAGCTAAAAAAGCGGCTGAATCGGCTTCACCAACCAAGCGGTTCAGTAGAGCAAGCAGCTCATCAGGGCGCAAACCCAATAAACCTGTCTAAATACCAAACAATAGCCCGCACAAAACGGGCTATTTATTTATAATCAAAAGTATAAATTAATCAGACAATCTTACAAACTTTTTGCATCATTTCATGGGTAGGGGAGGCATAATATCTTGAAAGCCTTACGTTATTTGCCGTTCCAAGTCTTACTGCTGATGTGTATTTCGGTGTCGGTCGTCTATGCCGCTGACTGCCCTAGCATCGTCAAGAACGCGCTAGACGCGACCAGCGAGGCGTGCGGCACAACCGGACGCAACCAAGCCTGTTATGGCAATGTCAACCTGATCGCCGAAGCCGCTGCGGATGCGCCCGCGTTCAGCTTCACCCAACCGGGCGACCTCGTTGAAATCGCGGGGGTCAAAAACTTCGTCCTCAGCCCACTCGATACCGCCAACGATACGTGGGGCGTAGCGCTCATCAAGATTCAGGCCAACCTGCCCGAAACGCTCCCCGGTCAAAATGTCACGCTCATCCTGTTTGGCGATGTGGAAATTACCAACGCGGCGGTGGAAGAACAAACACCGCTCCAAGCCTTCTACTTCAAAAGCGGCTTGAATGATGCGCCGTGTGAGCAAGCACCCAGCAGCGGCATCCTGATCCAAACACCAGAAGGTCAGGGCAGGATCGAACTCACGGTTGATGATGTGGAAATTACGCTCGGTTCAAGTGCTTACTTCCAAGCCCAACCGGACGGCGAACTCGTCATCAGCGTGGTGGAAGGCGAAGGCACGGTGACGGCTGATGGAGTGACGGTCACTGTCCCCGCTGGCAGCCGAGCGCGTGTGCCGTTGGATGCGAACCTCTCGGCAGCAGGTGCGCCCATTGGCCCCGAACCCTATGATGGAGCCGCGCTCGCCGCCCTGCCGCTCAGTCTATTACCCGAAACGATCACGATTGCGCCCGCTGTGGAATCGACCGCTGACGCGGGCAGCGCCTCCGGTGCGATTATTCCACAGGCCGGATTGTGGGATGTTGAAACCGGTACCCTAGAGGCGGGTGCGGGCTGCCCGCCGGGGGTTGAGCAGGTGCTTGAACCGAACATTCTGGTGTTCCCATTTTATGTAAACGTCGGCGATACCAGCTTGATGAACGCATTGAGTGTCTTCATGGCTGCGTTTCAGGGCGACAACACCATTACCCAACCCGACCCGAACACCTACGTCATTGACGCGACCATCCAGAACGGAACGATCCATCAAGAATATCACTTACTGAGCGAAAGTCGGCTTGAAGGCCAAGTAGTCATGACGGTTGATATACGCGGGAGCTGCACACTGACTTCAACCTTTACGATGCAATCACCGTAAAGACAGCTAACCATCATTTTTTTGAGTGAGGAGGGGTGAGAGTTGAAAACGATTCGTTATTGGCCGTTGTACGTTCTAATGATCTTTTGTGTCTCGGCAGCGGCGGTGAGTGCTGCCGACTGCCCAACGATTGTAAAGACCGCGTTGGATGCGACTGACCTCGCCTGTGCCGAAACAGGGCGTAACCAAGCCTGTTACGGCAATATCAACCTGAGTGCGGAAGCGGTGGACGATGCGCCGGCATTCACGTTCACTGAACCCGGTGATCTGGTGCAAATTGCGTCGGTTAAAAACTTTGTCCTCAGCCCGCTGGATACGGATGAGGATGCGTGGGGCGTGGCGCTCATGAAAATTCAGGCCAACCTGCCCGAAACGCTCCCCGGTCAAAATGTCACCCTGATCCTTTTTGGGGATGTGGAAGTGACCAACGCGGCGGAAGAAGAACAAACGCCGCTCCAAGCCTTCTACTTCAAGAGCGGCCTCAACGATGCGCCGTGCGAGCAAGCGCCCAGCAGTGGCATCCTGATTCAAACGCCGGAAGGTCAGGGTAAGATTAACCTGACCGTCAACGAAGCCCAGATCACACTCGGTTCAAGCGCCTACTTCCAAGCGCAGCCGGGCGGCGAAATGACCGTAAGCGTGGTGGAAGGCGAAGGCACGGTCACTTCGGATGGCGTTACCGTCACCATTCCCGCAGGCAGCCGTGCCCGCGTGCCGCTGGATGCGAATGGCGCGGCAGACGGCGAACCGGTCGGGCCAGAGCCGTATGTGGAGGCCGAACTCGTCGCCCTCCCGCTCTCCCTGCTGCCGGAAGGCATCATAGTCGCGCCCGCGCTGGAAGCCACGCCGGAAGCGACTGCATCTGGTGACGCAATCGCGCCGCTGCCGGGGAGCTGGACGTATACCGTGACCGAGGCTGTAGGAACGGGTGAATGCGCGGCTTATGTGACTGCCGGTATCTTCCCGTCGATTTCCCTAACGCTCGGTGATGCGCCGTTTGATATTGTCACGTTTATGAATTCGTCAGGGCAAACCGCGCCGGGTGATATTGTGGTGGAAAACCCCGAACCGAACCGCTTTATCGCCACCATGACGGTTGAAGGCCAACCGCTCACTTATGATTTCACCATCGTCTCCGAGACGGAAATCAGCGTCGTCGGTCAGACTGACGCGGGCGGCTGTGGGATAACGCTCAACATCTCGATTATCCACAACGGTTAACCCCCTAGAATCAAACGAGGGAGCCTAAGCTCCCTCGTTTTTCTGGGCAGTCAAGAATTACTTGACTTCCTTGTACTTCAACTTTTCCCAGTCCGCCGCGCCTACGAACTTGGTCAGGTTCCGACCATCTTCGGTCTTGCCCTTGATCGCGTAACGCGGGCCGCTCTTGGTATCCATCTTGACCTTCGTAATGTTCTTGTCGTCAATCTTGACCTTCGAGCGAGTCTTCACATCGTAAAATTCAACTGAAGCCATTTTCACTGTCTCCTTTTGCTTTGTATATGCATAATGCATCCACGCTAAAAAGCATTTTATCATGCCTTAACAAAATATACTTGAGAATTCGCTCAGAAGATAGTACTTCTGTGCTAAGTATACGAGAGAACGGAGGGAAAACGTCAGAATTTCCCCGTGTCTCGGCTGTACGGGAGCGAAAAACCTTAACGTTTTTCATACTTTCACTAACCAATTGTTCACAAAATAGGACTACAATGAGGGTGTAAATTACGGCATATTACGGGTTTTCGTCTCCCTGCCCCCACCAAATAACCAATCGAAACTTGCAAATGTGCTGTCTATACGGAGTTTGATATGACTGTAATTGAGCAATTCTGGCGCACGTATCCCGACTGGCGGGGGAATGCGCCTCACACCGTCGTGGGTGAGCTGCGGGTGCTGCCCGCGCTGCCCAGCCCACAGTTGGGCAATCAACGCGACATCTTCGTGCTGCTGCCGTCCAGCTACCATACCGGCGACAAACGCTATCCGGTTATCTACATGCACGATGGGCAAAACCTGTTTGATCGTGGCACCGGGTTCGCCGGTCAAGAATGGGAGGTGGATGAAACCCTCAGCCGCCTTGCCAGCGAAGGCATCGAAGTCATCATTGTGGGCATCGCCAACACCGATAAGCGCTTTCAGGAATACAATCCGTTCCCGCAGATGTGGAACGGCAGCGGCGACAGTTATCTCGCCTTTATGATCGACACGCTAAAGCCGATCATCGACCGCGACTTCCGCACGCTGACCGACCGTGACCACACCGGAACCATCGGCTCCTCGATGGGTGGTCTGATTAGCTTGTATGCCTTCTTCCAAAGGCCGGATGTGTTCGGTTTCGCGGGGGTCATGAGTCCGGCGTTTTGGATCGCAGGCGGCGCGATTTACCCCTACACCGAGCAGCGCCCGCTTGTGGAAGGCAAAATCTACCTTGACAACGGCACGCGCGAACAAAGCGCCCGCCGCATGAAGCAGATACTCGTCGGCAAAGGGTACCGCCTCAATCACGACCTCATTCATGTGGTCGAGCAGGACGGCGAACACAACGAGGCCGCGTGGGCGCGCCGCCTGCCGGATGCCCTGCGCTTCCTGCTGAAAGACACATCTGGCTAATAATCTCTCTAAAGGGAGTTGCACCCCAAACGAGCATGACTAGATAGTAGTGACTTTGTTTGGTTCCCCTCGCCATGAGGGCTGACGGTGGAGTGAGCCTGCGAACGTACCGACGTGGGACTAGGGGTGAGGGTTTAACCACCCACATCCTTCACCCCTCGCCTATCCCCCTAGCCAAAATGCGTTACAATGGGCATGACATCCACTGCTGTGGGGGAGCGCGACCATGACCAAAAATAAGCCCAAACCATTCAAATCCCAAACGCTAAAACTCAAGGAAAACCATAGCTGGAAGGCTCCGGCGGGGTTTAAGATTGTGGTGCTGGATCGCGGCGCGGTCAGCTTCAACATTCCCGAAAAATGGTTTGTCGCGAAAACCGAACCCTTCGAGATGCACAACGCCGCCCCGCCCAACGACGACGCACGGCTTTCGGTGACGTTCTTCCGCACACAGCCGGGTATTGATTGGACAGGGCTGCCCATCAACGCGCTGCTTGAACAGTCAATGAAGGGTGTTTCTGACCGCGACACCCTGTCGATCACGCCGATCACCCGTTTGCCGCGCACGGACATCGAAGTGGTGTGGGCGGAGTCGCGCTTTATCGACCCGGTTGAGAAGCCGCGCGAGGCGTTTACGCGGGTGACTCTGGCACGGGGGTTTGATATGCACGCGCTCATCTCGTTCGACTATTGGGTGAACCAAGCCGTGAAGTTCCGCCCCGTGTGGGATGAGGTTATTCGCTCGCTGCAAATCGGGCGGGTGATTGCTGACCCGACCAAAGGCGAAATCTTGCATTAAGTGGCGAACAACGGCTGATTTTATTTTTGGATAGCACTTGTGAGGTTATAGATGCGATATACAGAAAACGGCCCAATCGGCTATTATTTTGAAGATATTGAAGTGGATAAACCGCTCATCACGCGCGGGCGCACCATCACCGAAAGCGACATCGTGCAGTTCGCGGGGTTGACCGGTGACTATAACCCGATGCACACCAACGCCGAGTACATGAAAACCCACCCGATGAAGCAGCGCGTGGCGCACGGCATGTTGACCCTCAGCTACGCCGTCGGGCAGTTGTACCAACTTGGCTTCATGGAGCGCACCGTGTTGGCCTTCCGCGGCCTCGAAATGAAGTTCAGTCTGCCGGTCTTTATCGGCGACACCACCCACGTCCAACTGACGGTCAAAGAAAAGAAAGAGATGAAGCGCTTGGGTGGCGGCATCGTCACTGCCGAAGTCAAGATCATCAACCAAGAGGGCAAGACGGTGCAGTCCGGCACGATGGAGCTGCTGCTGGCTTCCAAACCGGCTGAGGCTTAACACACGCCCATGACCGTGCCGACCCCCGCTGCTGATTACACGCTGGTGCAGTACACCGATATTACCGAGGCTGCGGCGTTCGTCGCAGCCCTTACGCGCTACCTCTCCTCGCCGCGCGGCAGTAAGTACCTCTTACCAGCATCCACCGCCGAAGTGTGGAGCTATGTCGTAGGTGAGGTGGAGGCGATTGAACGGATTGAAATCTACCTGAACGTCGTCGCGGTTAAAGCGGTTGAAACGGCGTTTGGTCATTTACCGCTGTCCGAAACACGGCGCGGCAGCCAACTACCGGCTGACTGTGTGCAGTTGATCGGTGGTGGTGGGGTCGAGGCATGGGGTGTCGAGGAAGCGCAGTGGCATATCCTCGCCGAACGCTAATTCTGTACCGTCAGCGGTGCGGCTTCTTTGTGCATGGGCAGGGTGAAGATAAACGACGAGCCTTGCCCCTGCTCGCTTTCGACCCAGATGCGCCCGCCGTGCGCCTCTACCGCGAGGCGGCAGAACGCTAAACCCAGCCCGACCCCTTTAGGCGCGTCTTTATACTTCACACGGCTGAACTTCTCGAAAATCTTGCCCTGCATCTGCGGTGCGATCCCCGGCCCGGAGTCGTTCACACTGATTCGCACAGCATCCCCCGTCATACGGGCGCTGAGGGTAATGCTGCCGCCCATCGGCGTGTATTTAACCGCGTTTTCCATCAGGTTCGTAATCACCCGCAGGATCATATCCGCGTCACAGGTGAACAGGGGTAGGTCATCGCCGATGTCCATCCGCAGCTTCTGCTCGGATTCGTGGATGAGTGGGCTGACCAGTTGCGCCGCTTCCGCCAGAATCGCGCTGATCGAAATCGGTTTGGCATCCAGCACCGCCTTGCCTTCTTCCAGCCGTTGAATATCCAGCAAACTTTCGACGAGGCGTGTGAGCTGCTTCGTGCTGCGAACACCCACATCCAGCAGGTCTTTGACCACCGAGGTTTGTTCCCGTGCCAGCAGCTTATTCAGTGTGACGATGCTGCTGTAGATGGTGTGCAGCGGGCCGCGCAGGTCGTGGTACACCATCGAGGTCAAATCCTGCCGGAGCTGTTCCAGTTCGAGCTGCGCCGAAATATCTTCTTCCGCCCACAGGATTACGTCGTCTTCACCGAGGTAAATCCGGCGGGCGCGCACCATCACCGGAATATCCTCTCCCTTTTTGGGCGAGGCCACCGTGCGAAAGGTGACTTCTTTACCCGCTTGCAGCGACCCGAAACGGTTTGCCCCAATCGGCCCGGTTCCCAACCGGTGAACCTTATTAATCGCCTGTTGGATCAGGTCGGCGCGGGAATAACGCAGGAAGTCACAGGCTTTCACGTTCACGTCGATGATATAACCGTCGAGGTTGGTGATGATGAGTGGTAAAACGGCATCTTCGAACAGCCACTTGTAGCGCGTTTCATCTTTGGGGATGGCGTTCATCTCGACCGCGTTCCCGACCGAGGCGCTAATCATATCCGTCACCGCCGTCAGCCACTCAATCAACCCGCTGTCGAAATACTCAATTTTCGGGTGAATGAGCGCCAGCACGCCGTACATATTGCCGTTCTTCTCCAACGGCAGCCCAACCGCTGACCCGCTCCGCAGTTCGTCCGGTGTCGATTCCAACTGCGGCCAGCGCTGGTCGGTGCTGATGTCGTGAATGACGATCACCCGCCGCCCGTGATGCACCATACCGATCAACCCGCGTCCGATGAGTTCCTGCCACAGCGCGTAGCGGCCTTCGAGGTTGCCCTGCGGCCCTAAAATCAGTTTGTTATTCACGCGGTCATCTTTGTGAAATGTAATCAGGCAGGCGTGCCGTGCGCCGAGGCTGGAGGTCGTAACCGTGAGCGCACTCTGCAAGATATTCTGGATATTGGCATCCTGTTCACGCAGGGTCTTGCTGATTTTATAGAAGGCATCCAGCCGCTGGCGCTCGGTAAACATAATTCCTCAAATATTTTTGATCGTGTCAGCGCAAACCAATAACCTCGTTCGGCGGCATTCAGCAGCGTGGTTGAACGAGGTTACATCGTGGATAGGTCAATCAGCCTTTAAGCCGTTTAACTTCCTGTATCAAGTTGTCAAATGTCTTTTTACGGTCGCTGCTGCTGTAGGGCAGCAGATCATTTTTACGGAGTTCGAGCGGCACTTCATCCACCGGCGCGTAAAGAACCGGCACAATCGGCTTCTCGCGGTTGAAGAAGTAGCGGTAGGCCAGCCGCACGTAGCGCGATTCGAGCGCTTCCGGCGAGATGACGACCACCAGCAGCTTGCACTCCGAAAGCGCCTGTTCGACCGCCACCATCCAATCGTCGCCGCCTTGAATCAAGTATTGGTCAACCCACACCTTCAACCCCGCGTCCTGCATCAGCGCCATCATTGGTACGACAATCGACTGCCACTCGGAACGGGCGTAGGTGATGAATACATGGTCAAGCAGCGCCCCCTGCTGCAAACCCGTCCCCAATTTGCTCGTCTGCCGCTTGGAGTTTGGCTGGGTAATCAGCTTGTTATCGGCGGTTTCTCGCTGTAAGAATTCTTTGGTGCTGGGGCGAGCCAGTTTCTCGCGGGTTTCTTCGCTCTCGTTCTTCACATCGTCCGGCTGCCATGTAAAACGGAATTCGACCGTCGCCGCCACGTTGATGACATCGTTCGAGTGAATCTGGCGTGGCACTTTGGCTTCCAGCACCGCGCCGTTGACCGCCGTGCCGTTGGTCGAGCCTTGATCTTCGATCTCGTAGGCATTGTCTTTCCAGCGCAGGATCAGGTGCGAACGGCTGATGGCCGAATTTGCGACCATGATATCGCTGGTCTGGTCACGCCCGATTGTAACCTTTTCGCTTTTCAGCGGGTAAACCTCGCCGGTTTTAGGGCCAGCCGTAATCACGAGGTACGGGTGCGATTTCTCGGTCGGTTTGGTGATGTGCTTGGGGGCGCTGCTGGTAGTGATCTTTTCCATCTCCACGACAGCCGGGGCGCGGTCATATTCCAGCACCACATTTTCGCCGAGTTCAATCACATTCCCCGGCTTGAGCAGCCAACCCGCTTTGAGGCGCTGACCAGCCACGAACGTCCCACGGGCGGAGTTCAGGTCATGCAGTTCATAATCCGCCATCACGCGCACGAGGCGGCAGTGTTCGCGGCTGACATCATTATCCTGAATGACGATGCCGTTCTTCATGCCGCTGCCGAGCGTAACAATTTCGCCTTCAAGCGTAAATACTTTGCCAACCTGCGGGCCGCGCCGCATGATTAAACGTGTCATGATCTTAACTGCCTACAAATTTTTAATAATGCTCCCCCACACATATATTAGCAGAGAGTTGAAACAAAAAAGACAAAGATCAGCATTATTTGACAAACGCATACAAAAAACCCTGCATTCGTAGGGGATCAGCAGGGTTTTGGTGGATCAGCGTCTATATAGAGGCGGCGTTTCCTGCCTCCATCTTAAGTCGGTGTTGCCGTCGGTGTCAGCGTTTTGGTCGCGGTCGGGCGCGTCGTACTGGTGGCTGGCACATCGGTCGCGGTCGGGCGCGGCGTATTCGTAGCCGGTACGGTGGTCGCGGTTGGACGCGGCGTATTCGTAGCTGGCACATCCGTTGCAGCTTCAGAGGTCGCCTCTGCCGTCACTTCACTGAGGGCTTCACGGGTGGCCTCAGCCGTCGCCTCGCTGGTGGCTTCCGCTGTCACTTCGACGATAGCCGTCAGCGTCAGCGCGAAGTTCTGTTGATCGACAACAGCAGTTGCGGTCTGCTCAACCTCACTGTACGGGTTCGGCGATGGGGTTAGGGTTGGCTGCGGTGTCGGTGACGGCACGTAAGCCGGGATGGCGATATTCGCGACCAGCATATCAATCGTGCTGCCCTGAACCAAATACACGGTCTGCTTGTCGTCGTTGATCGTCACATAGTAACGGGGTGTCGTGACCGTCTTGTTACCTACGTTGACGACATACGTTTTGCCGTCCGAGTCGGTCAGGGTGAGGATGTAGTCGGGTGTATCCAACCCGTACTCGACAAGCGATTCCGCCGTGAATTGGTCAACCGCTTCGAGCGATGCCAAATTGCTCATCATCCCGACGGCTTTGGTCTGGTCGGTCGCCAATTCTTGACTGTTGGTGGCTTCCGCGACCGTCCACACGCTGGCGGCATCCTTCGTCATAACCACTTTACTCTGGTCGGTGGTATTCACCACTTCGAAGCGCACAATCTTGCTCTGGGCATCAACTGCCGCAATATCCGGGAACAACGGCCCTGTGACGGCGGCTGAGGTCGCGGTGGGGGTTCCACTCGCGGGGTTATTCGCCTCTTGCTGGCTCAAAAGCAGCGCCGCCACGATAACGATAACACTAATTAAACCGAGACTAAGCGTCCCGCGATTCAAACGCATGATACAACTCTCCTCGCAACATCGGTGATGTTCCGGTGCATGTAAATTCTGTTGTCAAAATAGATAGTGGGTATACCAAAGTGGTATACCCACCGGTTGAGATGACTAGCTTGTGCGTTTTTCGCGCGAGAACCACCACACCGCGATGCCGATCAACAAGATGCCGAAGGGCAGCAGGATCAGCGTGATGAAATTGGCGGTACGCCCGAATTCCGGCGCGACCACAATTGGCGTGTCTTCCGGTCGCTCTTGGGCCGCCACCTGCGGAATCTTCGTGAAGAAGTCCTCGAAGTTGGTCGTCCAATAGAAACTCGTAAGGGCGATGCCGGAATTCACAATACCCTGTTGCGAGTACGGGGTAAAGTAGTTTGTGGGGACATCCGAACTGCCGATCAACACAACCTTTGCGCCGGTTGACGCATTTTCTGCCGATGCGGCCAGTACAAACGGCCCTTTAGCATCAGTTTCAACTTGGTCGAACTGGCTTATCTCGGTTGCCGTCAGCACATTGGGGTCTGTTTTCGCATAAGACTGCCCCCCGGAATTGACCAACTGTGCGACGGTAACACCGGTGGGGAAGGTTGGCGCGAACTCGATGCTGCGGCTTAACCGGAAAACTGCAAAGTAGTTCGGGTTGGTTGTGAACTCCTGCGTGATGTATTGGCTGGCACTCATCTCACTGCCCAGCGCCGCAGGCTGGAACGGCAGCCTATCGAATGCCTGAAATTGGTCAAGCACGATGTCGTTGGCGAAGCGCATTCCGAAGTTGTTATAGAGATACGTGCTGAGGGTCTCACTCGTCGCCAGTGTGGGCGAGCCGTCCTCATTCAACGGCGCGGCATACATAATGAGCTTGCCGCCCGCATCCAGATAATCGGTGATGAATTTCGCCTGATCGTCCGTCAGGGCGCTCATCCCGCCGACGATGACCAATACTTCGCCGTCGGCAGTCGGGTCATTCAGTTGAATCGTGCTTTGCGGCGAGGTCAGGTCAAGGATGCTCACCTCTTGCGTTTTCCAGTTATAGACATCTTGCAAAATGCTGTTGATGTCGGATAACCCGCTTGTAGTCGTATCGGTGAGTTTGGCGGTATCCGCCGTCGTCAGGAAGTAAGCGCGGAAGTCACCGGAAGCCGCCACCCGCATGATCGCGTTGGTGATTTCTTCCTGACTCAAGAACTGCACCGTTTCCGCTTTATCCGCGACCGGGTTGCCCTCGCCATCCAGTGGCACGACCGCGAAACGGCTGATGCTGCCCGTTGAATTCGCTTGCAGGTCATACTGCTGCACCACGCCGGGGACACGTACCGGGTCAATGAACTCATACGCGATTTTGTTGCTGCTGGTCTTAACGTAATCATCCAGCAGGATTGCCGCTTGGTCGCGCTGGCTGGCTTCTGTCGTTTCATAGAAGGCCAATATCTTGATATTCGGCACGTTTGGCTCAAGCGACAAACTTGAAATGGCCTCGCGTGTGGTGTCAGTCAGCGAGAACGTATCCCGCTGCGTCAGGTCAACACGGATATTGCGGCTCTTTACCACGCTGTAAATCGCGATCAGTGCCACAAGGAACAGGATCGTCACCAGCACCGTCGTCCCGCCGTACCGCGCCGTGCGCCCCGTGAGGATCGACTTGGCTTGCTCAGGAGCCATGAACACCCACACGACCAGCGCGACGATTGCTAATCCGAGGCCGCCCCAGCCAACCACGCTGAACACAGGCTGCGTTAAGGCCACCACGACCGCGATCAGCAAGCCGAGCGCCGCCAGAATCAGCATATAGAACGCGGGAATAAACGGGTCTTGTTCGTTCAGATTTGGATTCGGAGTCGTCATGATCTCCACCGCCTTACTTCAACAATCCGCGTTGTGATGAACAGCGCGGCGACGATCATAAATACAAAGTAGAGAATGTCTTCGGCGCGGATCACGCCGTTGAGCATGGTTGCTTCATAATGGGCCGAGAACCCCAACTCGCGAATGAATGATCCCAAACCGGGGTTAACATTCGGCAGGTTGCTAATCGCGCTGGCGGCGATTTCCGCTAGGTACAGCACCAGCACCGTCGCCGCGCCGAGGAACGCCGCCACGACCTGATCTTCCGTCACCGCCGACCAGATCATCGTAATCGCCAGCGTCGCGCCGCCGTACAGCCACGCACCGAGGTACATGCCCAGCGCACGCCCGCTGTCCGGTATTCCGACGGTTCGCAGGATTTGGTAATACACCAGCGTCAGGCCGAGGATCACCGTGTAGTATGTCCACACCGCGAGGAACTTGCCGATGATAAACTGCGACTCGCGGATCGGCATCGTCATCAGCACTTCGAGCGTGCCTTCGCGCGTTTCTTCCGAGATCAGCCGCATGGTCAGCAGCGGGGCGACCAAAAACATCAGGAAGGTCAGCGTGCTGGGCATAAAATTGATCTGGTCAGCCGGAACTTGCCGCTGCGAAGCCTCGCTTAAGTTGCCCGTAAATAAGAAGCCGAAGAACAGCATCAGGGCGAAAGCGATGGCATAGGCCACCGGCGACCGGAAATATAAACCGAGTTCGCGTTTAAAGACTGCGAATATCTGCCTCACGATACAGCCTCACTTTCCACCGCGTCATCCTCCGCTCCGGCCTCAGTCGCGGCGACTTCATCCTGCTGGCGGGTGACTTCGAGGAAGATTTCTTCAAGATTAACAGCTAAGGGGCGCAGCTCGATCAAATCCCAACCTTTGCCGATGACCGCGCGGGCAATCGCCGGGCGCGGATCGGTGTTCGGGTTGACCGGCTCGGCGATGATGCCGTCGTTGGCGTTGCTGACGTGCGCCGTGGCGACTTCCGGCAGCGTTTGGATCAGGTCAAGCGCGTCTTGCGGCGGCACGTTCAAGCGCAGCAGCACACGCCCGCCGCGTTCGAGGTTGGCGCGCAGTTCGCTCGGCGAGCCTTCCGCCGTAATCTGCCCGTGATTGATGATGATGATGTTGTCGCAAACTTGCTCGGCTTCCGAGAGGATGTGGGTGCTGAACAGCAGCGTGTGGCTGCGTCCCAGTTCACGCACGATCTCACGCAGTTCCAGCACTTGGAATGGGTCGAGGCCGATGGTCGGCTCGTCGAGGATCAACACTTCGGGGTCGTGCAGCAAGGCTTGCGCCAAACCCACGCGCTGCCGCATCCCTTTCGAAAGCGTACGGATGCGGCTGGTGGCGCGGTCTTTTAACCCGACGCGCTCCAACACTTCCAACCCTTTTTCACGCCGATTCTTGACACCGCGTATCTCCCCCATATACATCAGATACGCCAGCGCCGTCATGTCGCGGTAGAGCGGCACACTTTCCGGCAGATACCCCACGCGCTTGCGGACTTCCATGCTCTGCTCGAACACGTCGTAACCCGCGACTTTGGCCTGACCGGATGTGGGCGGTAGGAAGCCCGTTAGCATCCGCATGGTGGTCGTCTTTCCCGCGCCGTTCGGCCCAAGGAAGCCCGTCACCTGACCCGGTTTGGCGGTAAAGGAAATGCCCTTTACGGCGGTCGCCTGACCATACTTCTTGACTAAATCATGCACTTCGATCATAACCTTACTTCTTTCCCAAACAACAAATGTGATTAGGGTTCAACAGCCAACGTTTAAGCCTATCCCTGCGAGATGAGAAAAGTCTCAGTAATTCATGAATCCTATTTAATTCATCCCGCAGCCCGCTAAACGCAACGCGGCATTATAGGCCGCAGCACGGGAAAATACCAGAGACTACGATGTTATGTTGTTATGGAAGTGTATTTATTCGCACGAGTCAATCCGACAGCTATTGGCTCTTGGCAAGCCTTATGTGTACCCTAGGAGATTAATCATGATGACTCGCATAACACGGCTCTGTTTGCTTACCGTGATTTTACTCCTCACTTTAACGGGTGTTCAGGCTCAAGCGGATCGCGGCTCTCGCTGCCAACCGCTGGTCACTGAATTTGGACTCTTGTACGGCAATTGGCGTTGGCTGGATTCGGATACCGTCGAGTTTGGGGTATGGAATGGCTTTCCAGATGATTCGATGACCAAATCACGCTATGCGTGGTATCGCTATCACCCCTCTAGCGGGATACTAGAAAAACTCAGTGATAATCCATATGATGAATTAAACCTCGCAGGGACTAGCCTAGCAGCAGTACAGCTTAAAAATGTACAGGCTGGATTCATAGGACTATATGATAATGTGAACATTTCCCCGAATAGAAAGATCATCGTATACTCTCGTCAGGATGGAGATACCCTCGATACTTGGGTCATTGCGCCTGATGCCAAAATCGATACCGCACTCGGTATCGGTGGCGGATACGTGGACGTGATCTGGCGAGAGGATGAACAACAATTCTTGCTCACAGGTCTCGACAATGCGTCAAATGTGCTGGGTCCCATTCAACTGGTTACGTTAACCGATGGCAAGGTGAGTGTTCAGCAGTTGGACAAGCTAAAACTGATAGCCGGTGTTTTCCCTAAAGCCTTTAATGTTTTTGGGATCAGCCCTGATGGTCAGTATATTGTAATTACGCCAGAAACAAATGATTATCGCTCTTGGGTTCTTGATCTCAATCAGCAAAAAGCAAGTATGGTTGAATTTCTACTAATCGGGTCAAAGGTTGTATGGACAAGCCCAACGACTTTTATCGGCATTGCGAACGGTCTTGGGGCTATTCGATACGATATTGAAACCGGAAAGCAAGAAGTATTGGCACAACCTAGCGAAATCGGTCAGTACGAACCCAATTTACCAGAAGGTTCATTTACTGCTGGGGGTGGGCCTAATGGCCTATCACCCAACGGCCAATATCTGATGGCACAGGGAAAACAAGATGTGAAGCGGGAAATTGTCGTTTGCAAGATTTATTAGATCGACAAACGGTCGCCAACGCCCTCATCGCAAAGAAGCAGCAACCACAGTAGGGCGCAGCCACGACCTACGCCCTAAAAGTGACTCTAAGGTTTGTATATTCTAACCGTCCGCTGTTGACACCACGCAAACTTTTGTTCTAAAACGAGATGGGTAGTGGTCATATGGTAAGTGATAAATCATTGATCTAACACAAACAGAATCCATCGTGTAGGGACGAGATACATCTCGTCCACTGCCACCGACACTACAAATTTTCGGTAAAGGTGGGCAAAGCGGTGGCTTGGCGGCGGATGCGAAAATAGATCACGGGATATGATTGAAAGAACGATATTCGCAACCCGTGTCACTGACTTGACAAGTAACCCTACTAACAATAATCCTTGCGCTGGCCCCAATCAGATTGGAACATGGCAAGGTTTCCGAAACATTTTGGGCGATGGCATAAATATCGATCCTGCTCTATCAGGCAACGCACGCTATTGGTGGATGGAACAACAAATGCAGTCGATGTTTTCTCAACATACTACATGGAACTAAGGATTATAACCATGAATACATATGTAAAAGCTATGTGGGTGCTTATAGTGGTGCTTTCCTTTAGTTTTACCACGAGCCAAATGAAGGCACAGCCACTTCCTACTAATACCATTTCAGCAATTAGTTGGCAGTCTAATCAGCAAAAAATCGCTGTTGGTCGGATAAATGGTTCAGTCGAGATTTGGAATGCGAACAGCGGTCAACTCTTTTTGACTTTGACCGGACATTCTCAGTCCATTAGCGGTGTTGCATGGAGTCCAGACGGTAATAAATTAGCCACCAGTAGTTCCGACCAAACCGTTCGCATATGGAATACTACCACTGGACAACTCCTGTTTACATTAGCTCATAGTGATGTGGTGACAGATGTTGCGTGGAGTTCTGACGGAAGCCGGATATTTAGTAATTTGGAGTTGCCACCCAATAATTTGTATGTTTGGAACGCCACAACGGGGCAATTGATTAGTCAAGCAAGTGGTGGTGGTTCTCGCATTTTACCAAACAGTGATGGAAGCAAACTACTCTACTTAAGATCAAGTAACAATGTCGAGATTTGGAATGCTTCAACAGTTACGCAAATCAGTGGCTATTCTCAACCCAATACTATCGGTGGCGATTTGTCTTCAGCGGCTTGGAATATTAACAGTAGTCAATTTGCTACGGGAACACTCAACGGACTAGTCAAAATCTGGGATGCCTCTACCGGTGTAATTACCAACTCACTACAAGCGAATACTGCCTCAAACACGGGTCCTATATCACAGCGAGTAATTGATGTGAGATTTAGTTCAAATGGCAGCACGTTGTCGAGTATTAGCAACGATGGGGCAATCAGAGTGTGGAATACTTCGACATGGGTTTTGATAACATCTTCACAATTACCCGGCACGATATATACGGCTGCTTTTAGCCCTGATGCAACAAAACTTGCTTATGGTGGCATAGACGGCACACTGCAAATCGTTGAAGTGGGTGTTACCGCCACCCGCCTTGTTCATACAATTACTTATGACGGTGGAATTATTTGGAGCGTGGCATGGAGTCCAGACAGTAGCAAATTGGGAATCGCTCATAACAGCATAGTTGATATTGTAGATGCTTCAAATTATTTAGTGTTGAAAACTCTAACAAGCGATGTTGGAGGGATTTTTTCTATAGATTGGAATGCTGCGGGAACAAAATTAGTAACCGCATCTGCGGACTATGGGAGTGGTGTGCGCGTTTGGGATGTTGAAACAGGTAAAGTCATTGCTACACAAGGGAGTGCTGCAATATGGGTCAAATGGAATCCCGATGATGTAAGGATAGCTGTATGTGGTATTGGCGGCGGTATAGGAATTTGGAATACTGTAAACGATCAAACGGATATTCCGCTTTTGATTGGGAATGCAGTCGACTGGAGTCCAGATGGCAGCAAGCTGATTAGTGGGAGTTATGATGCAAACCCTTTAACCATAACAAATATTGCCACACGAGAACAAATGCTTGTCCTCCCCGGTCACGACATAGGCGTTGAAGATGTTGATTGGAGTCCTGATGGAACGAAGATTGCAAGCGTGGGTGATAATACGGTTCGGGTTTGGAATGCAATAGATGGGTCATTGCTGCTTGAATTAACCGGACATACAGATATCGTTGCAGCAGTTGCTTGGAATTCAAACAATCGCCTTCTCGCAAGCGGGGGGGCTGATACGACTGTAAGAGTGTGGGACACACGAACGGGGCAGTTGGTAGCAATCATTCAATCGGGCAGTACAGTACGTACAGTTGGATGGAGTCCTGACGGCAGCCAACTCGCCTTCGGTGGGGACGACGGTACGCTGCAAATCGTGTCAGTATCCGATTTACCAGCCTTCACCCCTACACCCACCGGTTAATCGCCATCACTCCTCACTTCCGGTACACCAGCTTGGGATTGAGTTCAGCAAACGCCGCTTGATACCGCTTGTTGCGGAAAGTGAACTTTTTGCCGTCAAAAGATCGTGTCGCTAAAGGTTTTTTGGGAAGTAGCAAAGAAACGACGAATGGAATGAGGAAGTCGCGGCTTATCCAACACAGATACAACATGAGAAAGAGCAGCCCATAAATAAAAGGGCTTTGATCAAGGCTGTACACTAATCCTAATCCGCCAATGACGATGAGGAGGATGCCCGTACCGGTAATAATCCACGACATTTTTTGTCGTCGCTCCTGATCTTTTTCCAGAGCCCCACAGCAATCTTCACAAACCTTTACGTTGAAGTCGAGGTTGCGATCTGTTTTTACGGTGACGATCCCTCTGAATAAATCGAATCGAGTTTGTGTGTCCCGCTCCTGCTGGGCAATCGTCCATGGTATTTGAGGATTCTCGGTTAAGCAAAGCGCACATAAATTAGGCAGTTCGTATTCAACATAAAAACGCCGTGAATCTTTAACATTGATGACATTTTTGGTTGACATATTATGCCCCGCTTGTCTAACGTTCTTATCAAAATGTGGTTTTCGGCAAGTATGGTGTCGGCATTAAATGAGTGTAGCCGAATCCCACGTCCTTTTTATTGTACGCGATACATCCAATCAGGAAAGGATAATTTTTCGTTTCACGACTGGTACTTCTACACGTTATTGAATTCAATTTCAACACCATTCAATCAGATATACGTTGATCAGAATTGGCAATGGTAGTGAGTTCGGCTAAGGAGATTATTCTCATGATAAACAAACTTGAAAAGGCTCTTTCTCATATCCGGCTGATAATTATCGGTCTTGGGTTTCTCTTAAGCAGCCCATACGCGAGTTTAGCATTTCAAAGTCAACCAGTAACTGACATCGTTCGTGCACTAGATTGGAGTCCCGATGGAAGTATACTCGCTATAGGAGGAACTATAAGCGGTGAAGCCGGCATACATCTTTTTCGAGATCATTCTGTCATTGCATTGTTTAAAACAAATGACAATGTGGTAAGCATAGAATGGAGTCCCGACGGTAAAAAGATAGGAACACTTGTTGCGGGTACTCCAGACACAATTCAAATATGGGATGTTACAAGTGGTGATAAATTATTGACACTTCCTCAAGAGCGAGCAACTACAACACTACACATCGAATGGAGTCTTAACGGTGAATATTTGGCTTTTGTTCGACAGCTTACTTTGACTGCTTGGGGGAAGAACATAAGTGAGTTAACAGTTAATAATGCACAACAAATACAAACCTTCGCATGGCATCCAAAGAAGAGCCAAATATTTATTGCAGGTGCAGATCAGTTCATTCGTTTATGGGACATATCCACTAACTCGATTGTCCATGAGCAAAAAACAGATGCCTTTATTGTGTCGTTGGTAACCAGTCCTGATGGGACAAAATTGGCATTGGGCGGCTCAAATGGAAAAGTACAGGTTTGGGATTTAGCTTCATATGACACTTTATATACTGTACAAGCAACTAAGGATGCTGTGTGGAACTTAGAGTGGTCATTGGATGGACAGACCATCGCAGCAGTCGGCTCGAGTTATGACATCACTATTTGGGATGCTAATAGCGGCCAATTGCTGGATACCATTGAAAAACAGACTGCGGGGTTCTTACAAGCTATGGCAATCAGCCCATATGGAGGTCGGCTGGCGTATAGCACTAATCCTTACGGTGCAGGTGGACCCGCTTTGACACAAACGGTATTCGATGACTATACCGAAGAAATTTTGAACGGTGCGGTTCAAATCGTCGTCCCTGCGCCCTCGCCCGAAAAACTTAAATCCATTACCCAAGCCTGCAAGGTAGAATCGTCTCTCGAACAATCGCTGACAGAACAAATCGACACCAATAACCTACCATCTTTCATCACCGAAGTCTCGGCTTTGACTGACGAGCAAATTCTGCCGGGTTGCAAAGCCGATTTGCTGGCGGTCGCCAACGCCCTTATCGCAAAGGAGCAGAAATCGCAGTAGGACGCAGCCACGACCTACGCCCTAAAAGTGACTCTAGGGTTTGTATATTCTAACCATCCGCTGTTGACACTATGCAAACTTTTGTTCTAAAATGAGGTGGGTAGTGGTCATAGGTAGCGCCACACTAAACGGTGGAAATTCATTTTGTGTCTATTTCATCGCAAAATGAACCCTAAACATCCTTAAAGTCCCTCGCCCTGAGGGAGAGGGATTTAGGGTGAGGGCTTAAAACCGGCATCCACCACTTAGTGCAGTCCTACTTGGTCATAGGGTAAGTGATAAATCATTGCTCTAACACAAACAGAATCCATCGTGTAGGGACGAGATACATCTCGTCCGCGCCACCGTTTCACACATACCACTTACTTTGTAACCACCACCATGAGGTATGTGGATCTTTTTTATCTTTGTGGTGAAAATGTCTTTGCATTGGACTAATGACTGTCGACTACCGACTAAAGACTACTTTTGCTGCAAATAAAAAGATTGGCAAACTTGGCGGCGGCAGTCCAAAACACACTTTTTGCCAACATTGCCAATCATTTAGCCGAGAATGATAAAAATCGGCACAGGAATTGCCATTTGCCATTGCCGAAATTGCTGCCATTAAAATCACGTTCGCAATTGCGGTTTTTGAACGTTAAACCTTGAACTAAACCATTGTTACCAATCGGCGTAGGAACCATCATCATCGCGGAACAGATGAGGCGTTTGCCAGCTTCCGTCATTAACCTTCCCCGCGATGGCTTCCTCATCCAGTTCGATGCCGAGGCCGGGTGCGGTCGGCAGGTCGATAAAGCCGTTCTTCACCACAAACGGCTGCTTAAGGTAGCCTTCGCCCAGCGTGATTTGTTCTTGGAATAAGAAGTTCGGCATCACCGCATCCACCTGTACCGCCGAAGCCAGCGAGATCGGCCCCAAGGGGTTATGCGGTGCAATCGCCCCAAAGTAAACTTCCGACATCGCGCCGATCTTCCGCACTTCGTTGATGCCGCCCGCGTGGCACAAATCCGGTTGAATAATCGCCGCCGCCTGCTTTTCCAGCACCTCACGGAAACCCCAGCGCGTGAACAGGCGCTCGCCGGTCGCAATCGGGATGCTGGTCGAACGGGCGACCGTCACCAGTGCATCGACGTTTTCGGGCAGTACCGGTTCTTCGATGAACAGTAAGCCGAGGTCTTCTAACTCGTGCGCCAGCCGGATCGCCATTGTTGGGGAAACACGCCCGTGAAAATCAACCGCGATGTCCACCTCATCGCCCACCGCCTCGACCATCGCCTGAATATAAGCCACCTGCCGTTTGATGTAGGCTTTGTTATCTACAATCCGCGCCGGTGCTTCAATCGCGGTTTTCAGGGCGTTATAGCCTTCCGCCACCTTCGCCTTGGCTGCGCTTGCCGCGTTTTCGGGGCCGTCGGCATGGCAGTGGGCATACACGCGGATGCGGTCGCGCACCTGCCCGCCGAGCAGTTGGTAAACCGGCACCCCCAACCACTTACCGGTAATATCCCACAGCGCCTGCTCAATGCCGCTGATGGCGCTCACCAGCACCGGCCCACCGCGATAAAACGTCCCGCGATACATCACCTGCCAGTGATGCTCGATGCGCCGCGGGTCTTTGCCGATCAAATACTCGCCGAGTTCCTGCACCGCCGTAGCGACTGTACGCGCGCGGCCTTCCACCACCGGCTCGCCCAACCCGACGATCCCCTCATCCGTATGAACTTTAAGGAACATCCAGCGCGGCTCGACAAAAATCGTTTCTAACTTGGTAATCTTCATGAACGCATAAACCTTTCAGTAAATAATCATCTCTTTAGGCACGCGACAATCTTACCGAACTTCCATAGGCCATGTGGCTTATAAGACCAAAATGGTCATGAGGCCAATTTTGTAGTGCGCTTGATGTCACAGGTAGTGGTCATATGGTAAGTGATAAATCATTGCTCTAACACAAACAGAATCCATCGTGTAGGGACGAGATACATCTCGTCCGCGCCACCGTTTCACACATACCACTTACTCTGTAACCACCACCATGTCACACTTGTTTCGATCTTTCAGGCTTTGCGGTTAAAATGGCTTATCTATCGACTACTAACTAAAGACTATCCACTCACTATGCGCCTCATTACCAAACAACTGCTTGACAACCTGCTTGCCCAAGCGGCGGCTGACCCGCGTGGACGGGTACCGTACCGCTTCCACGAACACGAAGACCCCGTACAGCGCATGTTGAACGCCATCACCCCCGGCAGCTACGTAACGCCGCACAAACACGAAGACCCCGACAAGGTGGAGTTGATCGCGCCGTTGGTCGGTTCAGCCGCCATGTTCCAGTATGACGACGCGGGTGAAATTACTGAGATGCACATCATGGAGCCAGATAGTCCTGTGATGGGCGTGGATATTCCGCCGCGCACCTACCACAACTTCGTGGCGATTACCCCGTGTGTGGTGCTGGAAATTATTCAGGGGCCGTACCGCGCCGAAACCCACAAGAAGTTCGCGCCCTTCGCCCCGCTGGAAGGCTCGCCAGAATGTGCCGCTTACCTCGCCAAACTGGAAGCACGGATACGCGAGGCAGCAGGCGGGTAAATGAAAACGCCTCTGGTCACTTGCCAGAGGGGTTTTTGATTACGAAGATGGATTGGAGCTAGTTCTCGACCGTGAGCAGCAGGCGTACCGAACCTTGCGAGTTGCCCCCCGCGTGGCTGAGGATGACCGCGTAGACACCATCACTCGGCAGGACGAAATCGCTGATGACCGAGTTGAAGTTCTCGCCACCGTCATCGTCGGCAACCAGCGGATTGAGTTGGTTGTCGGTCAGGATGAGCAGCGAGTCGATTTGTTGGTCGTTAGACGTGGTGGTCGTTACCGTCACCTTCTCACCTGCCGTACCTTCGAACGACATCACATAAGCGCGTCCGGGAGCCATCGACACCACCTGCGATTCGCCGGGGCGCAGCATCAGGTCGGTATTCTGTTCGCTCAAGATGGCTTGCACCCACAGCAGGTAATCACTGGCTGCCGCTTGCTGGTCGCCCAGCTCGTTCCACGTCAGCCCGCGCTGCAAGTATAGGGTAGCCATACGCGGTTCGAGGTCGATGGCTTCGTTTAAGTCCGGCAGGGCTTGGTCGAACTGCTCGGTGTTAATATAGGCCGAGGCACGTCCGGCAAAGGCGAGGTAATCATCTTTTACGACATTAATGAAGGTATCGAAATTTTCGATGGCTGTGTCGTATGCCTCCAGCGCGTTGTTAATCACGCCCAAGTAGTAGTAGGTTCCGGTGAAATCCGGCGCGATGCTCGCCACCTGATTCATATCTTTAAGCGCTTTATCATATTCCGCTTGAGCGATATAAATTTGCCCGCGTTCATAATAGGCTTGAGGGTCATCCGGCGTGGCGCGGATAGCCGCCGCGAAATCAGCCAGCGCCGCATCCATGTTGTTCTGACCGAGGTAAATTTCCGCACGGGCGGTATAGGCTAAACCGCGCGTCGCGTCGTCGGCACTCGGCAGCTTCAGGACGTGGTTCAGGTCAACCAGCGCGAGGTCGTATTCTTCAAGCTGCATATAGCTGATCGCACGATTAATGTACGGTTCATAGAAGGTGGGGTTGAGCAGGATAACAATACTGTAATCCGTCACGGCCTGCTCATACGCCTGTGCATTAAAAGCATCCGTCGCCCGCTGGTATACATCTACACCCACAATCAGGGGCGCACCTTGGGCGTAAAGCGGTTGTATAGTAGCGATAAGGATAACCAGACTAAGCAGGAAAAGGGCTGGTTTACGCATACGGTTATCTCGTGAGGCTTGACCGGACTATCTTAACACTATAACACATTTGTCCTTACAGCCTGTAATTATCTATGCCAATTCTTAACTGTTGTTTCCCGAAAGGAAGCCGCCATGCCGCTCGAACAAATTCTCAACATCATCGCCTGCAATATCCTCATCCTGTTCGGGGTCTATTCGCTGCTGATGCCGCGCAAGGTGGCGGAGACGGCACACGTCACGCCGGATGATGCCATCGGGACGGCGGAAATCCGCATCAGCTTCGGCGGCTTATCCTTGATGACAGGCGTGGTTCCCTACATTTTCAATGAGCCGGTGGTGTACCAAGCCGTCGGGGTGATCTACCTCGGCGCACTGCTGACGCGCTTGGTCACGGTTGCCGTTGACCGCCCCAAATTGGAACGTTCGTTTATGACAACAGGGTTGTTTGAACTCGCAATCGGTTTGATCTTACTACTGCGCTAATATTAAAGTATAAACAAATATGTTGGCAGGATTGCACATGCCGCACACGCAATTCGGCCTACACTCACAAAAACCTGATATAATAAGACGGTTCATACAAATAGGGATTGCCACGACCGATGGCTGATCGTTTTGTAATCGCCAATGTGCGCCGCTTACCTATGTTTGCTCGCTTGGATTCCCAGCAGCTAGATTGGGTTGCCAGCGTGACGCAGGTTCAGCGCTACGAACCGGGCGAGGAAATGTTCCAGCAGGGAACCGTGGCGCAGGGCATGATGATGCTCATCAGCGGCAGCGGTTTGCTGGTGCAGCGTGGCAGCGACGGCATCGAGCGCCCGTTCGGCAAGGTCAGCGCGGGTGAGTACATCAACGACGCGGCACTGTTCAACGACGTGACCACACAGGCCAGCCTCCGCGCGGCAGAAAGCACGATTGTCCTCTCGCTTTCGCGCCAGCAGATGCGGAACTTACTCGCGCATCATCCCGAAATTCGTGCCAACCTTGTTCTCCCCAACCTCCCCAAGAGCCAAACTCAGCAGGTACAGCAGTTCCAGAACCAGCGCGAAAATGAAGATACGCTGCTCAAGACGCGCAAGCATATCGGCGCATTCATCGCGCGGGCGTTCGGCATTGGCTTCATCATTGTGCTGGTCTGGTTCCTCGGTGCCTTCTTTGCCAGCGCTGTCCCCGGCTTTCCGGTACTGTTGATCGCGCTGCCAGTCACGGCGATCCTGCTCATTTTGATCGGTTATCATTACTTCGAGTGGGCGAATGACGAGTTAATCATCACCGACCGGCGGGTGGTCAGCATCCAACGGACGATCCTCAACTTCAAAACACAGATTAACGAAATCCCGCTGGATGCCATCCACGAAGTGAATGTGGCACTGCCAGCGCTCACCGATATTGCAGGGCGGTTGCTCGGCTATGGGTCGATCATCATCAAAACGTCCGGTGATACCAACAACATCCGCTTGGACGAAATCCCCGATCCCAAAGGGGTGCAGCAGGCCATCTTTACCCACCGCAAAACGTATGAACAATCACAGCAGGAAGCCAACCGCAACGCTATGCGCGGCGAACTGACGAAAGCCATCAGCGGCAGCGGAACGGTATCCAACGCGACCGGCAGCACAACCTCAAACACCCCGACCAGCCAACCGGGGTTGTTCACGCTCGAATACATGAACGACAAAGGCGAAACGGTTTTCCGCAAACACTGGCTGCTGCTCCTAGCGCACCTTTTCCCACCAGTAACTTTGTTCGTGGTGGGCGTGACCTTGTTCATTGCGGGTGTCGTCGGCCCGATCATTCCCATCGTCATTGTGCTGCTGTCGCTGTTCTGGCTGTATATTGCCGATTGGGACTGGCGGAACGATTTGTACATCGTTGGCGACCAAACCGTAACCCTTATTCACCGCCGCCCGTTCTTCTTGCAGGATGAGAAAGACCAGATCTTGCTGGCGCAGGTTGATAACGTGGTTTCGGATACGCAAGGTATCATGAATACCATCTTCCAAATCGGGCAGGTCAAGCTGCTCTTAACGGGGACGGATGAGAAGAACGCCAAACGCTTCACCAACGTTTATAATCCCCAGCACATCCAACAGGAGATTTCACGTCGGCAGGACCGTGCCGCCGCGCTCAAGCGGCAGGAAGATGCCCAGCGGCAGCAGCAGACCATCATTGACTACCTGACGGTTTACCACGAGACGGCGGGTTTGCAGCCCAATCCCAACCTTGATCCGTCAAACAAACCGATGACTCCCGCGCAAACTACAGGCACTTATTCAACGGTTCAATCCGCTTCCGCCTACAATGGAAACGCCAATTTGAACGATGAGGAGACACTTGAACCTCCGCGTATCCGTGACCGTTCCCGCCCGCCCGGAATCCCGCGTGTCCGGCGTGATGTTCCACCCGGAACGTAACGGAGGCATGACGATGGCGGTGCAAATCAATTGGCTCAATGAGCCGTGGGCGATGACGATCCATTTTTCGGACAAGGTTACGGCGGATGATATGCGGGAAGTGATCGGAAAATGCTTGCCCCGTTTGCGTGAAAATCCCATCTATTTCTTACTCGATATGACCCACGTGAGCAGTGTTGACCCGCGCTTGTTCGAACTCTCGTCCCTCAGCGAGTGGATTTATCACCCGAATGGCCGTTGGTTTGCTTACGTCCAGCCGCACCGCATGTTTAGCTCGATCATGAAGATGCGCCAGCGTGGCAACTACAAAGCCTTTGACGACTACAATGAGGGGCTGGCATTCGTAGATCGTACATCCCGTGCCGAACAAGAGCGGGTAAGGGTGAGTTAAACACTTTTAGCTGCTGGCGATTTGTGCGATAATACACACGCATAACAGTATACGATTACGGCTAAACAACATGACCTTCCTTGATATTATCCGTCCTGATAACCCGATCCTTCGTAAAAAAGCCAAGCGCGTGATGGTTTTTGATAAGAAGTTCCAAAAGCTCGTGGATGATATGGTTGAAACGATGATCGCTGCGCCGGGTGTTGGCCTCGCCGCGCCACAGGTCGCCGTCAGCCAGCGCTTCGCCGTCAGAAGATCCACGAGTTCGTCGTCGGAGAGGTGAAGACGGCTACAGACCCCGCAAATCTTCACGAACGCTTGGCACTCGGATCCAGGGAAACCAGGAACGAAGTTCGTACAGACCGCTTCCTTATGATGTCTGTTCTTACACGAGAGATACTGCGAGGCGGTTCGGGCAAGCAGTCAGGGCGAACCCTTGAGAACCGCGACGTCGAGCGCTTCAGCGATGTCTTCAACCTGCATTTTGCGTGGGGCTGGGACGGCGGAAGGGTCAGCCACCCGGAACATTGGGCGCAGTTCAGGTCCCGGGTGAAAACTTGGTGCGGCCTCTAGCTACTCCGCCGCCACCATGGGCTGGTCCGGGACGAGCGCACGACGGCGC
>Ga0209460_1000474_pt1 | contig 36881 bp, 35 predicted proteins | sample EBPBio132013_DNA_FD_185868 | JGI IMG/M metagenome (GOLD analysis project Ga0209460, IMG submission 185868) | Wastewater treatment Type I Accumulibacter community from EBPR Bioreactor in Madison, WI, USA - Reactor 2_5/13/2013_ DNA (SPAdes)... | ecosystem: Engineered > Bioreactor > EBPR >... | reverse complement strand
GCTGTTCCGCCATGCGGCGGATCCACTTATCCGATTTGATGGACATTGCTGGTCATCCGAGGTCCGGTCGTGCAGGAAAGGTGCCCATTCTACGGTGTCCGGGCAGCGGAAGGAAACTGCTGTCAGGGTTGTACGCGCTCGCCACGCGGCACAGTTCCGTCAGGGTTGCCGACATACGCTTGTCACATTTCCGCCGCACCATGTCGGCCTGATCCTGCGGGTGACCAAAGATGACAGACAAGACGCGCATCATTGACGCGCTCGGCGAGCCGAAGCTGCTCTTGCCGGCGCTGGTCAATGAAGCATTGGCCGCCAACGACCGTGCCAAATTCTACTTTACGCTGCTGCAGATGGCGCAGGCGCACGCCGACGATCCCCAGCGCCGCACCCCGGAACTCGTTGCCGAACGTACCGCCGCCGGGGTCGATGAAGATACGCTGGATTCCCTGCCGATCCACAGCGCCAGGCTCGGACCGGGTCGCTACTGCGTTCCAGACGTCATGACGCTGTGCGCGCGCTTGTCCGGCGAATTGAGCGCCATGCTCGAACCCTTGCGTATCGCCAAGGCCGATGCGGCGGACGATTTCTCGTCGCGGCTGACGGCGCTGCTGGGCGAGCCGTGGTGTAGCGACCATGACACGATCAGTGCGGCGCAGATCGCGCGCCTCACCTCGGGCAGCCGCGAACGGGGGGATAGTGCTCACCTCCTGGTCATGGACATGCACAAGGCACTGAATGCGCTGCAGGTCGGCCTCGCCTCGGAGAACATCGATGGGGCGGCCGCCTACGAGATCCGGCCCGAGGATCGCGCGCTCGTCGGCTCCTTCATGCGTGGCGTCAACAGCACGCGGACACTGAAGTTCGAGCACCCGGGCCTGGGCACCACCGCCACGCGCGTCGGCGAGCGACTGGTGCTGCAGAACGACATTGGCACGACCGATGCACACGTATTGGTGGTGCATGTCGTCCAGAGCAGCGTCACGATTACCTATACCGATGTACACATCCAGCGTCTCCTGTTCTTTCAGAGCCTTTTCGAGAACCAGGCGGTGGTTTGGGGCGACACGCTCTCGCGCACTGACCGCGAGATGGAGGACGGCGTCTACCATTTGTGTGTCGGCCAATTTACGGCGGACAGCGACGGCGGGTTGACCGATTACCTCGCTTTCCTCGGTTCTCGGCTGGTGTTCCTGATCGACTGGAATCGCGCGCGCAAGCGCCTGCGCCTGCTGCTGCCGAAGAGAGAGAGCATGGCTCTGCTCAAGTGGGCGGCCGACGAAAACATCGGCCACATGGCCTGGCTGTCGGCTGGTGGCGAGCAACTGGTTTTCGACGCCCTGTCGTTTGCCGCCAAGACACCCCCGGCGTTCGGTGCCCGGCTCGACGACATGCTTGAACTGGACAAGGCCTTCGTCTTCATGCAATTCGTTTTCCGCGCCTGCAAGCAGGGCATGCTGCAGGGCCGCCCACCCGAGCTCTATGTCGACGAGATTGGTGCCGAACTGGTCACCTGTTTTCGCAGCGCACAACAACAGCTGCTCGACATTGCCGCCGAACACGCCGCCTTGTCGATCGAGATTGCCTCCGGCGTTCGCGACTGCCTGCTCGACCCGTACGGCGCCAATGCCGCCGAACGGATCGAGCGCAATGCGCAGCGGGCACGCGCGTGGGAGCACCAGGCCGATGCGCTTGTCAATCAGGCGCGCGGGCTGAGCCAGCGCGCCGAGCGCGGCGAGTTCTACTGTAGCCTGATCGAAGCGGCCGACGATATCGCCGACGAACTCGAAGAAGCCGCTTTTCACCTCACCTTGCTGCCGCAGGCGGCGACCGACGGGGTCCTGCATGATGCCTTGTATGCGCTCGCCGCGCTGACGGTGGGCAGTGCGCAGGAGCACCTCAAGGCGCTCGAAACCGCGCGCAGCGTACGTCGGCGGGGTCCGCGCGAAAACACTCAGGACTTTCTCGAATCGATTCACCGGATCATGGCGGCCGAGCGACAAAGCGACGACGCGCAGCGCGCAGTCAAACGCGCCGTGCTGGGGCATGCCACGGACTTCCGTGCGCTGTATGCGTTTACCGAATGTGCACGAAATCTGGAGGCGGCGGCCGATGCGCTGATGCACACCGCGCTCAAGCTGCGCGAGTACGTGCTCGGCACCATGGTGAGCGAATGACGACATGACGACAGACATCAAGTACGTAGACTCGATTGGTCTCCCGGGTAGCGCCGGAGAGCTGACGATGGCCCGCATGGGTTTCAAGGCGTACAACCTTGTCCGCATGGCGCGGCTCGGCCTGCCGGTTCCGCAGGCTTTCGTGCTGGGTACCCCCCTGTGCGCCGAACATCGCTGTGCTCCGCAGGAGTTCGCCGAGCGTCTGCGCGGCCTGCTCAAGGTGCAGATGGCGCGACTGCAAGCAGCCTGCGGCCTCGAGTTCGCTGCCGAGCGCAAGCCTCTGCTGGTATCGGTACGTTCCGGCGCGCCGGTCTCCATGCCAGGCATGATGGATACGCTGCTCAACATCGGACTCACCGACGCGACGCTGCGCGGCCTGCTGCGCCTGACCGGCAATCCGCGCCTGGTATGGGATACCTACCGCCGCCTGATCCAGCAGTTTGCCGAAGTGGTGCATGCGGCGAACCCGGCGCCATTTCGGCTTGCGCTCGAAACGGCGATGCAGCGGGCACGCGTCGCACGCGCCCAGGAACTCGACTTCCGGAGCCTTGCGGCATTGGCAAAGGAGTACCTCGGCCTGTTCGAATCAGTCACCGGCAAGGTATTTCCGCAGAACCCGTTCGACCAGCTGGAGGCGGCCATCGGCGCCGTCTTCGATTCCTGGCGCAGTGCGCGTGCCGTCGAGTACCGCCGGATGCACGACATTCCCGAGGACATGGGCACGGCGGTCACCGTTCAACGCATGGTGTTCGGCAACGCGGGCGGCAGATCAGGGTCCGGCGTGGGTTTCACGCGCGATCCCGCCAGCGGCGAAAACCGTCTGTATCTCGACTTCCGCTTCAACAGCCAGGGCGAGGACGTGGTCGCCGGGCGGCACGGCGCCAATGACGCGCCTCGTCTGGGAGTGGCTCTGCCGGCGGTGGCGGCGCAACTACAGTCCTTGCGCCGAGTTCTCGAAAGCGAGTTCGGCGACGCGCAGGAGTTCGAGTTCACCGTTCAGGATGGCGTCCTGTGGCTGTTGCAGACCCGTGATGCCAAGCGTACGCCCTGGGCGGCGCTGCGCATTGCCGTTGAGCAAGTGCGTGCGGGTGAACTGGCTGCGGCGGCAGCCCGGCGCCGCCTCGCAGGAATCGACCTGGCCTGTATCGAACAACGGCGCGTGGCACTCGATGCCGCCAACGAGTTGCTCGCCGGGGCTCTGCCGGCGAGCATTGGCGTCGCCACCGGCAGCATCGCCCTCGACGCCGAGACGGCGCAGGCTTACGCCGCGGCCGGCCGGCCGGCGATTCTCGTGCGCGAGGACACCAGCACGGCCGACCTCGTCGGCATCGCCGCCGCGCAAGGTACGCTGACCGCGCGCGGCGGCCGCACGGCGCATGCCGCTGTCGTCGCTCGCCAACTGGGCAAGGCTTGCCTGGTTGGCTGCACCGCCTTGCGTATCGACAGCGTCGCGCGGCGTGTCAGTTTCGGCGAGCGACGACTTGGCGAGGGCGAGACCATCACCCTTGATTGCGAGAACGGCCGCGTCCTTGCCGGCGAAGCGCGCGTGCTGGTCGAGAAGCCGACCGAGTGGCTTCACGAACTGGCGAGCTGGTCGGTGTAGTTCGTCCGGTCGACCGGCACCATCTGCGCCAGCGTAGCCGGATTTTGCCGGGCATCCCGGCCGTGCTCGCGCCTGTCTTCTAACGGATTCCGAGTCGGCCTGGCGCCATGGATTCCCCGGCCAGTTCTCAGTGCAATGCCATTGCCGGTTCCAGGCAACTGTTCGTCCTGCAAGCCGGCCACAACGACCACCCAGGCAAGCCCGACGAGGACCGCCGGTTGCACGCCTCGTTGACCGCCTTCTTCCAGTAGGCCGGCGGACCGAGCGCCGTAACAAAAGCTTCGCCGTTCTTTCATCTGGCCGCAAACGCCCCGCTTTATCGTCAGTCGTGTGTGCAACCTTTACGGCTACTGACGGAGCGGTCAGATGAACAGAGAGTATCACAAGTGGTACAGCGCCCATCTCGAGCGAGACATGGAGTTGCTGATCTTCGGTCACAGCGGTGCCAAGGTGCTGATCTTCCCAACCCGCTGCGCACGCTTTCACGAATACGAGGACCTGGGGCTGGTAAGCGAATTGCGCGATAAGCTGGAACACGGCCATCTTCAGCTCTACTGCCTTGACAGCATGGACGCCGAGACTTTCTATTGCTCCTGGCGCCATCCAGGTGATCGGGTGCGCCGCCATCTGCAATACGAGAGGTATGTCCTGCACGAAGTCCTGCCGCTGATGGCGCAGAAGAACTCCCATCCCTGTACCATCGCTCATGGTTGCAGCTTCGGCGCCTATCATGCGGCCAACATCGCGTTTCGCCATCCGCATCTGTTCCGCAAGGTCGTGGCCTTGAGCGGGCGCTACGATCTGACCGTGGCCGTCGAACATTTCCGCGATCTGCTCGACGGCCATTACGAAGACAACGTCTATTTCAACACCCCCAGCCATTTCCTTCCCAACGTGAGCGACGCGCATACCCTGGAGCACTTGCGGCGGCTGGAAGTGGTCATGGCAGTCGGCGACTCTGACCCGTTTCGTGACAACAACCACCAGATCAGCGCCGCGCTGTGGGCCAAGGGTGTCTGGCATGCCCTGCATATCTGGGAGGGGCGCGCTCACAGCGCACCCTATTGGCGCAAGATGGTGCCGATCTATGTCTGAATCTGGTGCGTCGTCGAGGTTCCGATACCCGGCTGCTGTGAGTTCGTGGTCTTCGGGCTGGCAATCACTTCAGGTGATCGCGAACATGAGCGTTTCGAGTTGGCGGACGACGTGTTTCCAGTCCAGCGATTCGGCCGTCAGTCGGGCATTGCGGCCTATCGTCCGGAAGACTTCCGGGTCGTCCGAATGCCTGGCAGCGAGTTTGCCGGCCATCGCTGTGAAGTGGTCGGTGCGTCCGTAGTCGGCCAGGAGGCCGTTCTTCCCATGCTGCACATACTGGCCCGCCGCCGCGTAGTCGTAGGCCACCACGGGCAGGCCGCTGGCCATTACTTCCAGGGTGACATTGCCGAAGGTCTCGGTGAGGCTCGGGAAGAGGAAAAGGTCGGCGGAGGCGTAATGGCTTGCCAGTTCTTCACCCCGGCGAATCCCGGCGAATATGGCCTCCGGGAGGCGACTACGCAGCCTCCTCTCCTCCGGGCCGTCACCCACCAGGACCAGACGGGCGCGCGGTTGCCGCTGGCGGATGGCGATCAATGCCGCGGCGAGCGCCGCCAGATTTTTCTCGGCTGCCAAACGCCCGACGTGCAGCACGACCGGCGTCGCCGGCGTCACTCCCCACTGCCGGCGCAGTAGCTCGCTGCGCCGATACGGGGTGAACAGTTGCGTATCGACACCGCGTGCCACGACTCGCAGGTTGCGGAAGCCGCCGGCGGCAAGTTGTTCACGCTGGCCCTCGCTGGGAACCATGGTCAGCAGCGTGCGGTTATGGAACTCTCGCAGGTAGGCCATGATCGGCTTCTTCAGCCACCCGAGGCCATAGTGCTGGCTGTAGGTGTGGAAGTTGGTGCGAAAATCGGAACAGACGGGAAGCTTGAGCTTGTTCGCCGCCTGCAAAGCGGACCAGCCGAGGGGGCCCTCGGTCACAATATGGACGAGGTCCGGACGGCGCAGAGCCCACTGCCTGATCAGTACGCCCTTGGCCGGCAAACCCATCTTCAGTTCGGGATAGCGCGGGATCGGCATACCACGCGTCAGTACCTCCTCAAGACCTGGATCCCTGGCGGGTCGCTGGGCAGCGTCCCGGCGGGGACGGATCAACTGGATCTCGTGACCGCGCTCGCGCAAGCCTTCGACAAAGCGGGAGAGCGTGATGGCAACGCCATTGACCTCGGGCGGGTAGGTTTCGGTGACTACGGCCAGACGCAAGGATCGTCGGTTTGCCGGCAGTTGCTCGATGCGGATGGACTCCATTGTTCGGCTCGCAGTGTCGGTTGGGCCCATCTTCGCCAGTCCCCGTAACAGGCTCGCGACAGCGGGATGACGATTCCGCGTCGCGGCGAGTTGTCGCTGAGCCGTCTTCACGCCTTAACACTTTCGTCGCAAGGATCCGCTACCTTGGCGGGCGCCATCCGGCCCACAGAATCCGAATTCAAGGAGAAGCCATGAAGGAATTTCTGCACGCCCTGCAGGCGCAGCGCTGGGACGACCATCGCTATTACCATCACAGCCGCATCAACCAGACCCTGCATTTCGTCAGCGCCATCAGTTTCCTGACTGCCTACGTCATGCTGTTTACCAACCCGGTGGCGGCTGCGCTGATCGGCTGGCTGGTCTCGATGAGCACCCGCCAGGCGGGTCACTTCTTTTTCGAGCCCAGAGGCTACGACGTGGCCAACCACGCCAGCCATGAATACAAGGAAGCGATCAAGGTGGGCTACAACCTGCAGCGCAAACTGGTGCTGATCGCCATCTGGGCGGTGGCGCCGGTGGCGCTCTACTTCGACCCGACGTTCTTCGGTCTCTGCGAGCCGGCCGCCACCCGGTCTGCGCTGATCGACCAGATCGGCCTGATCTGGCTGTTCGTCGGTGTTGGCGGTCTTCTCTTCCGTACCGTACAGATCTTCTTCATCCGCGATGTGCAGACGGGCCTAGTCTGGATAACCAAGATCGTGAACGACCCCTTCCACGACATCAAGCTCCACTATGCCGCCCCGTTTCACCTGTTGCGCGGCGAATTGATCGACCCCATGGCGCACAAGCCGGGTGCCTGACGGATCGCTCCGCAAACTGGCAAAGTATTGCCGGGCGGTGCTGCATCGTCGATCGTCGTTAGCGCCCGTACCCCAGGCGATGGCTGATCAGCTCGCGCAGAATTCGACGCCGGATGGCCTGGTTGGTCAGACCCGGCGCCTCCCACCACCAGCCATCCCGCGCCATCGCGCGGGCAGCGGCGACAAAGCGTTCGGCAACCGCCTCGAAGTCGGCGCTGCTGTAGTTCAGGCTGAAGATCAGTCGGCCGCTGCCCACCCAGCTCAGGGCAAGTCCCTCGGCATGCAGATAGTATTGCAGCAGCCAGTTGTAGCGGCCGGGCCGGGTGTAGACCACCGTCCAGATGGAGGACAAATTCGCTACCTGCACCGGCACTGCGGCCGCCGTCAGTCGTCGGTTGAGTTCTGCGGCCCGGCCGTTCCAGCGTTCGTCCAGCCCGGCATAGAGAGCGCGTACGTCCGAGCGCTCCAGTTGCTCGAGGAAAACCTGCATCGCCCCCATTACATAGGGATGAGAATTGAAGGTTCCACGGGCGAAACAGATGTCGGCCGGGTGCTCGTCGCGGAATCGTTTCATCAGGTCGTGGCGGCCGCAGACCACCCCCACTGGCAGGCCGCCACCCAGGGTCTTGCCGTAGGTGATCATGTCGGCACGTACGCCAAAGTACTCCTGCGCACCGCCCGGCGCCAGGCGGAAGCCGACGAACACCTCGTCAAGAATGAGAATGATGCCGTGCCGGGTGCACACTTCGCGCAACTGCTGCAACCACGAGGTATAGGCGACCCTGTCGAAGCGGGCAGCACGCGAACTGTCCACCAGCGACGAATCGCCCGGCGCCCCGGCGTTCGGGTGAAGGGCCTGCAGCGGGTTGACCAGAACGCAGGCGACATCCTTGCGCGTGGCGAGTACGTGCAGGGACTCGCTGGCCATTTCCCTGAGAGTGTAGGTCTGGCGTGGCGGCAGCGGATTGCCGATGCCGGGCTGCACGTCTTCCCACCACCCGTGGTAGGCACCGCAGAAGCGGACGAGGTGGCTGCGCCGCGTGTGGTAGCGGGCCAGCCGCACCGCCTGCATCACCGCTTCGGTGCCGGACATGTGGAAGGAAACTTCGTCGAGGCCGGAAACGGCTCGCAACCGCCTGGCGTTGTCGGCGACCAGCGGATGGTAGGCGCCAAGGACCGGACCGAGCGCGTGAACGCGGGCGCTGCCTTCGGCGATACAGTGCTTGTAGAAATCGTAGCCGAAGACATTGGCGCCGTAGGAACCGGTCAGGTCATGGAAGTCGTTGCCGTCAAGGTCGGTCACCAGAACGCCGGCGCTGGCCTGCAGAAAACCAGTGCCCTTCAAGTGCTGACGCACGTAGCGACTGTACTGAAAGGGCACGCGGTAACTGCCGGTGAATTGCAGGTCGGAGATCGATTCTGCGGCCTCGCTGGCGAGCGCCGCCGTGCGTGCAAAGCGTTGTCGGTACAGGGCGGCAAGTGCCGCGAAACCGTCCCGACGACGCTGGGCAAGCTCTTCGGGTGCACCATCGGAACGGAAGAATCCAGCTTCGTCATATTCATAGTAGGGGATCAGGCGTGCCACCCGTTTGGCCATGCGCGAGTGTCCCGCCAGCGAGCGATGCTTCGCACGCGAAAGGTCGAGCCGGCGCTTGACGCGCGGCAGCAACAGCGAGCTCAGGCCAAGGGCAAGAGCGTACAGAGCCAGGGTTTGGTCCATTGATTTCTCCTCAATCTCTCTTCTACCGAAAACGCTTTACAGAACCATGACTGTTCGCGCTCTGTTGGCCCGAGTTGTCCTTCAGGAAGACATCAATTTCCTCCTCACCAACCGGGTGCCGAGGCAGCTGCTCACTCGCTTCATGGGTTGGTTCAGCAAGATCGAACAGCCACTGGTGCGCGACATCTCGATCGCCATCTGGAAGTTGTTCGCCGACCTGGATCTCTCCGACGCCCGGACGACGTACTTCCGCAGTCTGCATGACTGCTTCACCCGCCAGTTGCGCGAGGGCGCACGGCCCCTGGACAGTGCCGCGGGTGTTCTGGTCAGCCCGTGCGATGCGATTGTCGGCGCCTGTGGTGCCGTTTCCGGGACGGCGGTGATCCAGGCCAAGGGCTTCCCCTATCCGCTGATCGACTTGCTCGGCGATCCCGCACTGGTGGAGCACTGCCGGGGCGGCAGCTACGTCACCCTGCGCCTGACCTCCAGCATGTACCACCGCTTCCATGCTCCCCACGATTGCCTTGTCGAGCGGGTGACCTACGTCTCGGGTGACGTATGGAATGTGAACCCGATCGCCCTGAAGCGGGTAGAGAGACTGTTCTGCAAGAACGAGCGCGCGATCATCGAGGCGACACTGGCCGATAGCGGCCACCGTCTCGTTCTGGTGCCGGTAGCCGCCATCCTCGTCGCCAGTATCCGCCTGCATTTCATCGATGTGCTGCTGCACCTGCGCTACCGCGGGCCGCGCGTGATTCCGTGCGCGGCGACCTTCGCCAAGGGCGAGGAAATGGGCTGGTTCCAGCATGGGTCGACGATCATTGTTTTCGCACCCAAAGGCTTCGCCTTGTGCGAGGGAATCAGTCAGGGCGCGCGGATACGTATGGGACAGGCATTGCTGCGCCTGTTGGGATAATGCCTGCCCCCCTCGGCGATGAAACGTGCGAGTCATTGCCACCCTATCCACAGCGCAGCAGGACTGCGCCAAGAGCAACGAACAAGGCACCCAGGAGACGCCATGGCCCCATTGGCTCTTTCAACAGGTAATGGCCGAGCAGCGCGGCGAACACCACGGACGATTCACGCAGTGCCGCGACCGCTGGGATCGACGCGACAGTCATGGCCCAGAGGACGATGCCGTACGAGCCGACGCTCAGGAGCGAACCGGCAACGGCGGGAACCCGGCGTCGGCACAGGTAGGCCGCCACGCCGCCACCGCGGCGCCACAAACCGACAGCGAGAATTCCCCAGCCATCGAGGAAGAACAGCCAAAGAGTATAGGATGCCGCGCTCTCCGACAGGCGCACGCCGATGCCGTCGATCACCGTATAGACGGCAATGATCACGCCATTGCCGGCGGCGTACCATCGACGGCGACTACCGAAGGCTGGTTGCCGGAGACCAGACCATGCGGGCAGCGTGATGCCGATGCCGATGAGTGCCACGCCGAGAACCCCTCGGGACCCAAGGGGTTCGCCCAAAGCCGCCATGAAGAGTGCCACCAGCACCGGGGCGATGCCGCGCATCAGCGGGTAGGCAAGCGACAGATCGTTGTCGCGATAGGTTTCGACGAGGCCAAGAAAGTAAGCGACATGCACGATGATCGTCGCCCCCAGCCAGGGCAGGCTTGCCGGCGCCGGCAGCGGCAAGAACGGCAGCAGGCAGGCTGACAGCAGACTGCCGGCGACGGCCAGTCCGACCGTATCCAGCAGTCGGTCCGAGCTGGCCTTGAGCAGGCAGTTCCAGCCGGCGTGCAGCAGTGCCGCGAGGAGTACCAGCAAGGCGACCGGTGTGCTGATCACGCCGGCCAGGGCAGCGAATAGGTCTTGACGTTGGTGAAGCCTTTCATTGCCTCGAGGACGCCTTCCTTGTGGCCCAGGCCAGAATCCTTGATGCCGCCGAACGGCGTCAGTTCGAGGCGGTAGCCCGGCACTTCGCGTATGTTGACGCTGCCGACATGCAGTTCGTTGACCAGGCGCGTAACGACGTCGAGCCGGTTGGTACATACGCCGGATGAGAGGCCAAAAGCCGTGCCATTGACGATGGCGATCGCCTCGTCGAGCGTCCTGAAGCGGATTACCGGCGAGACTGGGCCAAAAGTTTCCTCACGTACCACGGTCATTTCCGGACGCACCTGATCGAGCACCGTCGGCGAATAGAATGCTCCAGCACGGGAATTTCCGCAGAGCAGCTGGGCTCCCTGGCTGATCGCGTCGTTCACGCGCATTTCGAAGAGTCTTGCGGCGGCCTCGTCGATGACCGTGCCCATATCGATGCTTGCGTCCGCCGGGTCGCCGAAGCGCCAGGCGAGCGTCTTGTCCACCAGCATTTCGACGAAGCGCTCGGCCACCGCATCATGCACCAGGATGCGCTTGACGGCAGTGCAGCGCTGGCCGGAGTTCTTGTACGAGCCGGCGACGGCGAGGCTGGAAGCCTCCTCCAGGTCGGCGTCGTCCATGACGATCAGCGGATCGTTGCCACCCAGTTCGAGCACCACGCGTCGGTAGCCGACGCGGGCGGCGATCGCCTTGCCGATGGCGACGCCGCCGGTAAAGGTGACGAGATCGATGGCCGGGTGGGTCAGCAGTTCGTCGGCGATTTCGCCGGGGTCGCCGGTGACGACCTGAAACATCGGCGGCGGCAATCCCGCTTCGTAAAGAATGTCGGCCAGCAGAAGCGCGGAGAACGGCACCTTCTCCGAGGGTTTGAGGAGCATGCGGTTATTGGTGGCGATCGACGGCACGATCTTGTGCGCCACCTGGTTCATCGGGTGATTGAACGGCGTAATCGCCGAAATCACGCCAAGCAGCGGATCGCGCTGCGTGTACACGCGCCGTTGCCGACCGTGCGGGGTGATGTCGCAAGAGAATATCTGGCCGTCGTCCTGCAAGGCGGCATGCGCGCCGAACAGCAGCACGTCGCGCACGCGACCGGCTTCGTAGCGGCTGTCTTTCTTGCACAGGCCTGACTCCGCAGTAATCAGATCGCTGATTTCCTCGCTGCGCGCGACGACCAGGTCAGCCGCACGCTGCAGGATTTCGTAGCGCTGATGGCGTGACAGACGCGGGCGATAGGCCTGCGCGATGGCGAATGCCCGCTGCACGTCGGCGACGGTGGCCTTGGGCACCGAGCCAATGCGCTCGCCGGTACTCGGGTTATGCACTTCGATGACGCGCTCGCGAGCGACGCGTTCGCCGCCGATGCGCATGCTTTCCTTGCGAAAGTTCATGAATCTGCTCCTGTGAGGTGGCGGATATCGGGCGAGGCAGTGCCATTGCCCAATGTTTGCGGCTGCTCGACCGGCAAGATGCTTGTTCATCAAACCGCAATGCAAGTCAGGAAGAATGCGCTGATCGACCCCTCGCCGCTGGTCAGCAATCCGCAAGGTTCGCATTATGGATTTCCCAGTGTTGCAGTTTGATTGATCCCACGCTGAAAGGATTCGGGACGCCATGAGCACTGCCATCGAGATCAGAAATCTCAGCAAGAGCTTTCCCTGCTGCAAGGCGCTGCAGGATGTCAGTCTGGATATCGACTGTGGCGAAATGGTGGCGCTGATCGGCGCTTCCGGGTCGGGCAAGTCGACGCTGCTGCGCCACATCGCCGGCTTCATCCCGGCTGATCGCGGCCAAGTCAGCGTGTTGAATCGGCTCGTACAGCAAGGCGGCAAGATGGCGCCGAATATCCGCAGCCTGCGCGCCGAGATCGGCTTCGTCTTTCAGCAGTTCAATCTTGTCAGCCGCTTGCCGGTGATCACCAACGTGCTGACCGGGCTACTGTATCGAACCCGCCTCTGGCGCAGTTTGCTGATGCGCTTCTCTGTTGGCGAGCGCCAGCAGGCCATGGAAGCGCTGGTCGCGGTTGGTATCGAGCAGTCTGCCTGGCAACGTGCTGCGACCTTGTCCGGGGGCCAGCAGCAGCGCGCCGCGCTGGCACGCTGCCTGGTGCAAGGCGCGAAAGTGATTCTCGCCGACGAGCCGATCGCTTCGCTCGACCCGGAATCGTCACGCAAGGTGATGGAACTTCTCGCATCAATGAACCGCGACCGTGGTTGCACGGTAGTCGTCTCGCTGCATCAGGTCGAGTTCGCGCTCAAGTATTGCCCGCGCACCGTCGCGCTGCATCGCGGGGCCGTCGTCTATGACGGGCCGTCGGCGGCACTGACGCCGGCATTGCTTGGCGAACTGTACGGCAGCGCCGCCGAGGAACTGTTCGGCAGGATGCTGGACAGTCCGGCGCCGAAGGCCCACACACCGGTGACTCGCCTGCCCCCGCTTGCCGCTTGACGCGGCGATCGGCATTGCCCTTCCTGGCACCAATTCCATAAAGGAGAACCCATGCTTCGCCTACTCAAGTGTCTGTTAGCCGCTGCCGCCATCGCCTTGGTCGGTGTAGTCCATGCCGCCGAGGTCAAGGAACTCAACTTCGGCATCATCGCCACTGAAAAGGCCGGCGCCCTCAAACAGATGTGGGAACCCTTCCTCGACGACATGGCGAAGGCCGTCGGCGTCAAGGTCAATGGCTTCTATGCCACGGACTACGCCGGCATCATCGAGGCGCAGCGTTTCAACAAGGTGCAGATCGCCTGGTATGGCAACAAGTCGGCAATCGATGCCGTTGATCGCGCCGGCGGCGAAGTCTTCGTCCAGTTCATCGATCTCGACGGAACGCCTGGCTATTACTCCTACCTCATCACCCACCGGGACAGCGGTATCAGATCGCTCGAACAGGTACTCAAGAACGGCAAGGACTACTCTTTCGGCATCGGCGATCCGCAGTCGACTTCCGGCACGCTGGTGCCGACCTATTACGTCTTTACGATGAACAACCTGGATCCGAAGACCCATTTCAAGGTCATCCGCTCCTCGAATCACGAGGGCAACTTTCTTGCCGTACTGAACAAACAGGTCGACGTCGCGACCAGCAACAGCGAGATGATCCAGAAGATGAAGGAGAAGTCGCCCGAGAAGCTGGAGCAGATCCGCATCCTGTGGACGTCGCCGCTGATCCCGCGCGACCCGCTGGTCTGGCGCAAGGACCTGCCTGCCGATCTGAAGAAAAAGATCCAGGATTTCATGGTCGGCTACGGCAAGGATGAGCGCGAAAGAGAAATCCTGAAGAACATGTATCGTCTGGCCGGCTTCAAGGCGTCGACCGACGCCCAGCTGCTGCCGATCCGCCAGCTTGAACTGTTCAAGGATCGTCGCAAGTTCGAGAGCGATGCCAATATCTCCGACGCAGACAAGAAGGCGAAACTCGCCGAGATCGACGGCAAGCTCGCCGAACTGACCAGGCAGATGAAATAGCCGCGGACGTTTCGCGGCGGGCGGCGGCGGCAGTCCACGGCCCTGCCAGCCTTCCGTGCAGACCATCGAACACCATCAGAGCCCATTCGTGATGACGATCGTACCGAGAATCAGTGATGTGCCGCTGGCCCCGCCGCCTACGAGTCTGGCGACCCACCTGGCCTGGGGCGTGCTTTGCGTCCTGCTCATCTGGTCATGGGAGGGGGCTGACATGCGGCCGCTCGACCTGATAAGGGACTCGGCGAACATGAAGGTTTTTCTTCAGGAGTTTTTTCCGCCGAACTTTCATGACTGGCGAATCTACTTGCGGGAGATGGTAATCACGATCCACATTGCCATCTGGGGCACCGTGCTGGCAGTGATCTGCGCCATACCCTGCGGTCTGGCTTCGTCGGAGAACCTCGTGCCGCGCTGGGTCTATCAGCCGCTGCGACGCGTGATGGATGCCTGTCGAGCGATCAACGAAATGGTCTTCGCCATGCTGTTCATCGTTGCCGTCGGCCTCGGTCCCTTCGCCGGAGTGATGGCGCTCTGGGTGCATACCACCGGCGTGCTGGCCAAACTGTTTGCCGAGGCCGTCGAAGCGATCGACCCGCGCCCAATGGAGGGTGTGCGGGCCACCGGTGCCAATCCGCTGGAGGTCGTTCTCTATGGCGTCATTCCGCAGGTGCTGCCGCTGTGGATTTCCTATTCGCTCTACCGCTTCGAGTCGAACGTCCGTTCGGCCTCGGTGGTCGGCATGGTCGGCGCCGGCGGCATCGGCGTGATCCTCCACGAGGGAATTCGTGGCTTTGATTATTCTGAAACTTCGGCCGTGCTGCTCATCATCATCGTCTCGGTGACGCTGATCGACCTGCTTTCGGCCCGCATTCGCCAATGGGCCATCTAGCCGGCACGGGCCGCCTTGGTGACACCCGCACACTAACTCGCCAAAGACCGGAGGTCAGGCAATGAGCCGTCGCAACATCCATCTCAATGGCATCACCTACCGCTGGCCTGTCCAGCCCGTGGTCGTCGTTTGCATCGACGGCGGCGACCCGGCCTATATCGAGCAGGGAATCCGCGACGGCATCATTCCCAACATCGCCCGTTTCACGCGTGAGGGCTTCAGCGCCATCGCCGAGGGCACGGTGCCGAGCTTCACCTGTCCAAACAACATGTCGCTGATTACCGGTGCGCCGCCGGCAGTGCATGGCATTTCGGGCAACTTCTATCTCGATGTGGCGAGCGGCGAGGCGGTGGTGATGACCGGCCCGGAACTCCTGCGCAGTCGCACGATTCTCGCCGAGTTCGCCGATGCCGGTGCCCGGGTGGTCTCGATCACCGCCAAGGACAAGTTGCGGCGGCAGCTTGGCAAGGATCTCGACCTCGCGCGCGGCAACATCAGCTTCTCATCGGAGATGGCCGACCAGTGCAGCATGTCGGAGAACGGTATCGAGAATGTCCTCGAATTCGTCGGCATGCCCTTGCCTGACATCTATTCGATGGAGTTGTCGCTGTTCGTGCTCAAGGCGGGAATTCGCCTGCTCGAACGCCAGTGCCCCGCTCTGATCTTCTTGTCACTGACCGACTACATCCAGCACAAGCATGCGCCGGGCGAGCCGATGGCCAACGAGTTCTATCGCCGCATCGACGAGGCATTCGGACGCCTCGCCGAACTCGGTGCATTGGTGGCGTTGACCGCGGATCATGGCATGAACGACAAATCGACGCCGACGGGCAGGCCCAACGTGATCTACCTGCAGGATATCCTCGACGAGGAATTCGGCAAGGGCGACACGCGCGTGATCTGTCCGATTACTGATGCTTTCGTCAAGCATCATGGGGCATTGGGTGGTTTCGTGCGCGTCTGGTGCCTTGGTGGCAAGGCGACACCAGCAGCGATCATCGACCTGATCAAGGGCATGCCGGGTGTCGCGGCGGCGCTCGACAAGGCGACGGTCTGCCGGCAATTCGATCTGCCGCCGGATCGCGAAGGCGATGTCGCGGTGCTCGCTGAGGCCAACGTCGTCATCGGCGCCGCCGCGAGCGAGCACGACCTGTCGAGCCTGGGCAACGCCCGCCTGCGCAGCCATGGCGCGCCAACCGAGGCACGTGTGCCGTTCATCCTCAGTCAGCCGCTGAACGACAGTTATCGGCAGCGTGCCGCCAGCGGACCGCTGAAGAGCCATCAGATCTTCGATTACGCGATCAACGGTGTCGAGGTCGGTCGATGAGCATCGCCGCCAGCGGCCGGCTGGCCGTCTACGAAGAGCCCAACGCGCCGTTTCAGATTCGCGAATACCCTTTGCGAGCGCCGGACGCTGGCGAGGTGCTGGTCCGCATCCGGATGTCCACGATCTGTCGCTCCGACATCCATTCGTATCAGGGGCGGCGACCGAACCCTTGTCCGGGCGTGCTCGGCCACGAGATCATCGGCGTCATTGTGGCGCTGGGTGAGGGGGTGCACCAGGACATGCGCGGCGACCCACTGGTGCCGGGCGACCGGGTTACCTGGAGCGAATATTTCGTTCCCGGAAGCAACTACACTGCCGATGTCCTGGGCCTGCCGCAAAAGTCACCCGGGGTGGACAAGTACGGCCATCTGGCGGCCACGACCCTGCCGCATCACCATGGTGGTTTCGGCGAGTATTGCTACATCCTGCCGCATTCGTGGATCCTGCGTCTGCCGGATGAACTCAGTGACGAAGAAGCCACGCCGATCAATTGCGGGGTGGCGACGATGATTGCCGTCACCGAGGCCGCCGCTATCGGCCTCGGGCAGACTGTGGTCATTCAGGGCCTCGGACTCCTCGGGCTCTACGGGGCGGCCATCGCCAAGGCACGTGGCGCACGCGCCGTCATCGGCCTCGATACGGTCGCTGAACGACGTGCACGGGCGCATCGTTTCGGGGTCGATCTTGCACTCGATCCGGCGACCATCGACCAGGCCGCTCTACTGCACGAGGTACGCGAGATTTGTCGTCCTGCGGGCGCCGATGTCGTGATCGAGGTCTGTGGGGTGGCCGACGTCATTCGCCAGGGTCTCGATATGCTGCGTGTCGGCGGCACCTATGTCCTGGGCGGCGTGGTCAATCCGCAGGCGATGGTGACGATCGACGCCAATCTGCTGCTGCGCAAGTTGCTGACACTGCGCGGGGTGCATAACTATCACCCGCGCAACCTGATCGAAGCTCTCGATTTCGTCGTCGGCAACCGCCGCCGTTTTCCTTTCCATGACCTGGTCGACGGCAGGTATCCGCTCGACCGGGTTGGCGAGGCGATGGCCGATGCTGCCGCCCGGCGGGTGCTGCGCGCCGCCATTGTCCCCTGATCACAGAAAGCAGGTGGTGAACATGAATGGACACGTTCTCCTGACTCCAGGCCCACTGACCACTTCCGCGGCCACCCGGGCAGCCATGCTGCACGACTGGGGCTCGTGGGACAGCGCCTTCAATGCCTTGACGAAATCGGTCTGTCGCGATCTGGTGGCGATCGTCGGCGGCGAGCACAGTCACGTCTGCGTGCCCCTGCAAGGCAGCGGTACGTTTTCGGTGGAGGCTGCTCTGGGCACTCTGGTGCCGAGGCCGGGCAGAGTCCTGGTAGCCAACAACGGTGCCTACTGCCAGCGCATCGTGCGCGCTCTCGGCTACCTTGGCCGCTCGGTCGTGGTGCTCGAGCATCGCGAGGATGAAGCCGCCGATCCGGCGCGCGTCGACGCCGCGCTGGCGGCCGACCCGGCGATCAGCCATGTGGCGCAGGTACATTGCGAAACCGGCACAGGCATCCTCAACCCGCTGTCCGAGATTGCCGCCGTCGTGGCGGCGCGAGGCCGCCGGCTGATCATCGATGCGATGAGTTCGTATGGCGCCATCCCGATCGACGTGCACGACATCCCTTTCGATGCCCTGGTCGCGGCTTCCGGCAAGTGTCTGGAAGGCGTTCCCGGGATGGGCTTCGTCATCGCCCGTCGCGGTGCCCTCGAACTGGCCGAGGGCAATAGCCATTCGCTGGCGATGGATCTGCACGACCAATGGCTCTACATGCGGAGGACCGGGCAATGGCGCTTCACGCCGCCAACCCATGTGGTGGCCGCGCTCCGTCAGGCCCTCGACCAGTATTGGCAGGAAGGCGGTCAGCCAGCGCGGCTAGCCCGCTATCGCGAAAACTGTCGGGTACTGGTCAACGGCATGCGGGCGCTGGGCTTGCGCCCTTTCCTCGCTGACGCCGTGCAGGCGCCGATCATTGTGACCTTGCATGCCCCCGCCGATACGGCCTACGATTTTGGCGACTTCTATCGGCGAGTACGCGATAAGGGTTTCATCATTTATCCGGGTAAGTTGACGGCAGTCGACACCTTTCGTGTCGGTTGTATCGGAGCCATTGACTCGGAGGTGTTGCGTCGGGCCGTCGCTGCGGTCGGCGAAGCCTTGAGCGACATGGGTGTGACGCATTTGGCTGCGCGCGCACCGGATGGTGAAAAGGCGGAGCGACAAGCTCCGGCGGCCTTCACCCCAGATCGGGTTGCTGCGACCAACGACTGGCATGAGCCGAGAGCCTGAAGTCATCGTTCTGGGCGCCGGCATTCTTGGCTGTGCCCTCGCCTGGCGGCTCGCGGCCAGCAATCTTGTCGGGGGCAAAGCGATTCTGGTGATCGATCCGCAACCTGCCGCGTCACAAGCCACCAGCCGCGCCGCGGGCTTGCTTTCAGTGGCACGGCCGGCAGCCAGGTCACACTGGATTCCTCTGGTCCAGAAAACGCTGACGATCGTCGACGAGTTGAACAGGGCTGGCCAGTCGGTGCCGCTGCATCGTTGCGGTTCGCTTCACCTGGCCGCCTCGGCGAGGACGCAGGCCTTGCTGGCCGACTACGAGGCCACCGCAGCCAGCAGTGATGTGAGTTGCCGGAGAGTTCAGCCACAGGAATGGGCTGGACGACTGCCCTGGCTCGATCTCAAGCGGTTTTCTGAAGCGCTGTGGTTTCCGGAGGAGGGCTATATCGATCCGTATCTGTTGGCCAGCGCTTATGGCTCAGCCGCCAGGGCACTTGGCGTGCGCTTCTCCCTTGGCAGGCCGGCATCGCTGGTGGAAAACGGTAGCCGGGTCGCTGTCCGCATCGACCGAACGGAACACACCCCAACGTCGGTATGGGTGGCGGCAGGCGCGTGGAGCAACTCGCTATTGAGCCAACTGGGAGCCAGCGCGCCGCAGGCTGCCGTGCGTTCGCAATACTGGATCACCGAACGAACGTCCTTGGCGAACGGCCACATGCCAATCGCGCTGGCCGCCGATCTGAGACTCTATGCGAGACCCGAAATGGGCGCCATCCTTTTCGGTCTGCGGGAGACGAACGGGGTCGCCGTCGCGTCACGGCAACTGCCCGACGACTTGGCGGGTTTCGTTTTTGATGCCGACGATGCGGCCGGACACGCCACCCTGGAAGCCTGCGCGGACCTGCTGAACCATTGGTCGCCCGGCCTCCGGCACTACATCACCGGCCCTTCCTGTTACACGCCGGATGGTGATTTCCTCGTTGGCCCGGTGGCGGGCTGGGACAACCTCAAACTGCTTGCCGGCTGCAACGGCGCCGGCATTGCCGTGTCTGGCGGACTGGCCGAAGCGGCGGTCGGCTACGAGAGTGGCGCAGCGAATAGTTCGGGCCCGTACCTGCCAACCCGCTTCGGGTCATGCGATGTCGATGCCCCGGCGTTTCTCGCGCGCTGCATTGCGGCGCGCGCCGGCAAGACCAGTGGCTAGCGCGGGAAGCGATCGCGGATGCCGGCAACGACACTCTGTTGTCACATGCCTGTCATGCCCGGCGTCCAGAGTCGCTGGGATCGCAGGCGTCAGGACCCCGAGGGCTTCGTCAGTTACACTGCCACCGCCCTGCCGATGTCTGCTGCCCCGCGGCCGCATTTGCAGCAGACGCCCGAAGCACGCGCCACCCACTCGCGACCACACGATTCTTTCTTTCCAGGGTCAGCATCCCTGACAGGAGTCTCCATGAACGCAGACAACACCAAAGACAGCCGGGAGCAGGAACGCCGGATGCATGCCGAAATGCTGGACAGCATCGACGAAGAACTGGAAATGGAAATCGACGACGACCGCATGGATGCGCTGGTCGCCGAGGCCACAGAGCGCGCTGGCGAAGGAAGGGATCTGAGCCGGAATTTCTATTTCAAGGCGCTTTTTCGTCTCCAGGGAGAATTGGTCAAGTTGCAGGATTGGGTCGTGCATAAGGGACTCAAGGTGGTGGTTCTCTTCGAAGGCCGCGATGCCGCGGGCAAGGGTGGGGTCATCAAACGCATCACGCAGCGTCTCAACCCCAGGGTCTGCCACGTAGTAGCGCTGCCGGCGCCAAGCAGTCGCGAGCGCACGCAGTGGTATTTCCAGCGTTACGTGCCGCATCTGCCCGCCGCCGGGGAGATCGTGCTGTTCGACCGTAGCTGGTACAACCGGGCGGGCGTGGAAAAGGTCATGGGGTTCTGTGAGGACGACGATTGCGAAGACTTCTTCCGCACCGTGCCGGAGTTCGAGAAGATGCTCATTCGTTCAGGAATCGTCCTGATCAAGTACTGGTTTTCCATTACCGATGATGAGCAGCACATGCGCTTCTTGATGCGCATCCGGGACCCCCTGAAACAATGGAAGCTGAGTCCCATGGACATGGAATCCCGGCGCCGCTGGGAGCAGTACACCAAGGCCAAGGAAATCATGCTCGAGCGTACTCACATTCCGGAGGCTCCCTGGTGGATCGTCGAGGCGGTAGACAAGAAGAAAGCCCGCCTGAACTGCATCCATCATTTGTTGGGCCAGGTTCCCTACGCCGAGATCGAAAGGGAAGAGGTTGTCCTACCGGATCGCGTCCATAACCCGGACTATCTGCGGCATCCCGTGCCCCCGGAAATGTTCGTGCCCGCGGTCTATTGACGTGCTGTCGAGGCGGCTGGCCGCCGCGACAGCTCGGGTACGCACCAGCCTCTCGTCGTCAAGAGTTCACACAGAGCGTGGGTCGGCCCGGATCGAAACCTGAGCCTGTGCTCGACTGGAAGTGGCCAAACAGGCGGCGGTCTGGTGTTGGTGCTGAAAACAAACGGCCACCGGCAGGTGGCCGTTTCCCCCTTCGCCCCGGGTCAATCAGGCCGGCTTGCGACGACGCGTCATGACACCCAGCAAGCCCAGGCCCGCCAGCATCAGCGAGCCGATTTCGGGTTCCGCTACGGGGGCGGCATAACCGGCCAGATCGCTGGTCGAGGCCTTGTAGGCGTGCAAGACGCCCGGCAGGAGGTGCAGCGAATCGCTCCACCCGGCGCAGCCGGTCGTCTCGCCCAAGGGGCACTGGATCGCGCTGGCGTAGGGGTCGGCAGCGTTGAAATCGAACCAGACGTCGAGTTGGGTACCTCCGGCGTTCTGGGTGACGCTGTAATCGTTGTCGGTGCCGGCCAGCAGCAGGAAGCTGCCGTCGGTCAGCTGCGGGCCGATCGCCAGTCCCTCCCACTTCTCGGGCGACTTGCCTGCGCTTTCCTTGTCGCCATCACCATCGAGATCGATGGTGTCCTTGTCCAGATCGAGGAATTGCGGCGACTTGCTGACTTTCGCATAGACCGCTCCGACAGCATCGAGATCGATCGCGGAGACATCGGTGGCGCCAGCAATGTCGATCTTGTAGACCTCCTTGTCGGCGGTGGCGAAAGTTGCGCCGACGCCGATGCCCCGGTTGTTGCGTTCGAGCACCAGAAACTCGTGGTCATTGATCGCCACCAGCGAGGAAATTCCCTGGCCCTGATTGGCGCGCTTCATCTGATATGCATACTGGGCGACGGCTTTGCCGCTTGCCAGATCGAACTTGACGATACGGTTTACCGTACCGTCGCCGCCACCTTCGTCGAGCATCGCGCTCTGCAGCATCGTGTAGGCGTATTTGCCGTCGGGGCTCACCGCCAGTCCTTCGTAGCCACGGTTGGTCCGCTTGCCGGCAACGTTGCCGGTATCCCCGGCGTAGTTGGCCACGCCGGTGGCGCTACGCGGGATGACATTGCCCGGGTTCTCGAAAGCGCGGATGAACTGCCCGCTACGGTTGAATTCATACAGCGACGGGCCGTATTCGTCGGAAACCAGGAAGTTGCCGTTGCGCGGATTGACGACGAAACCTTCCGGGTCGAAAGCGTTGCCGAGAGCGTTCGTGGGGTTCGGAGCGAGCCCGTTCATGGCGCTGCCGTCCTTGGTGAACTTGATGGTCTGGGCGACCTGAAAGTTCGCGATGGCGCCGGTAGCGGCATCCACGTCCAGCGTGAACCGCTGAACGCGCGTTTCATAAGACAAGGTGCCGCCGCCGGGCCCACGATCGGACAAACCCCACCACTCCTTGCGGTTGGGGTCGTAGTAGATGTCGGAGAAGAAGCCGACTCGGCGCTCGAAGTCGGTGCCGCTGCTCTGGTCGACGGTGGCGCCGGAGATCGCCAGGCCGTTGACGAAGGCGGGGACGGCATGCGCCATGCCGGAGAAAAGCACGCTGACCAAGAGTGCCGGGATGGGTTTCACACGCATTGCTTGCTCCTTTGTTTTCGCGTTTAGAGGGGGTCCGACAAACGACCGGGAGACGACTTGCGACACGGGTGACCGGCCGCCATCCGTTGACGCCCCCAGCTTAAGTGCGGTTCCTTACGGTTTTGTGACGAGAGCAAATGCGGGGAACGAGCCTTGTGGCCTGCTGGCTGAAGAACGACCGCCCCTGGTGGCGGTCGCTGCGCTTGCGGAGAATCGATCAGCTCAGGCATGACGGGGTCAGCGGCGGCGTGTGGTGGCCATGTGCCGCAGGCCAGTCGGCCTGGTGCCTGGGCGCCCCGCCTTCGGATGAGGCCATGCAGGCGCCTACGGACTGACAACGGCACGCAGTACGGTCTGCGTTTCATCGCGGCGGACGCGGTTGCTGAACCACCAGATGCTCGCTCGTTTGATCGTCCAGTCGGCCTCCTGCCCGGAGAGCAGCAGTGCAGCGAGACGGCCGAGCACCGGTTGATGGCTGACGAGAATCACCGCACCGTGGTAATCGGGCCACTCGGCGGCAGCGAGCAGGTCGACGGTGTCGGCGCCGACCGCCAGTTGCGCCTTGACCTTGTAGGGCAGGCCGAGGGCGTGCGCGGTCTGCTGCGCACGCTCGGCGGGGCTCGAGAGAACTCTCACCTTGGTCAGCCGCTGCGCCTTCAGCCACTCGGCCACCTGCTGGGCCTGCTTCTTGCCACGCGCAGTGAGTTTGCATTTGTTGTCAGCGATTCCGCTTGTTCCCTCTGCCGCTTCCGCGTGCCGCCACAGGATCAGGTCCATGCGCTTGTTGTCCCTGGCGATAAAGGGTCGTGGGCGGCAAACGGTTCCCGGATAGACACCAGATCGAAGGCGGTGCCGGCTACGCCGCGATCGCGGTGATGCCGGGTGCTCGGTGACATCAGGCGATTTCCTTCACGTCGTAGTACCCTTCACGAAGTAGCGGGCATAGCGCGCATTGAAGCGTGACAACGGCAGCAACAGCAGGATGTCGGCGGTGTTGAAATCCGGATCCCAGGCCGGTTCACCGCAGACCCAGGCGCCGGCACGCAGGTAGCCCTTGATCAAGGGCGGCATGAAGGCCGGCAATCCGTTGGCGAGTCGTTCGAACGGCAGACGATTGTGCGGCTGCACACGATAATCGATGGGCGCGATCTGCGTCGGCGACAATTGCCGGAAGAGGTTGGCGGCGTTGTGTCCGCCGTCGGCCATGCCGATCGACGCACAGCCGATCAGGTACTCGTAGCCGTGCCTTACCATGTAGTCAGCCAATCCGCCCCACAGCATGGTGATCACTGCACCGCTGCGGTGATCACGATGAATGCACGAGCGGCCGACCTCGACCATCTGCGGGCGCAGGTTCTCCAGACAGCTCATGTCGAACTCGCCTTCCGAGTAGTAGGCGCCGACCTGGCGTGCCGCCGCAGGCGAGAGGACGCGATAGGTGCCGACGATGTCGTGCGACGCGCCTGCGCGCACGACGAGGTGCTCGCAGAAGGGGTCGTAGAGGTCGCTGTCGTGGCCGGGAATTCGGCAACGCAGTCGTGCGCCGAGTTCCTCGGCGAATACCTGGTAGCGCAAGCGCTGGGTTGCCCGGATGTCTTCTTCGCTACGAGCGAAGGCCAGGCGGTAGCCCGGCTTGTTGCTCGTCCGGCTGCTGTGCTGGAGGAATTGTGGCTCCATTACCTTCTCCGTTCCTGTCTTGGGGAGCCCTCATTCTCGACCCGCCGCGTGACGAAGGAATGACCCTGCGGTGACGGAACGATGGCGACTATTCGGGAAGCAGTCGCTGGCGCGTCAGTGCCTGACTGATGCGGAGTTGCGCATGCTGCGCCAGATGCCGCCGCCCTGCCAACCCGGTCAGCGGCGGCAGGACTTGCAGGTACGCTCGCAGACCGCCGGCGGCGGCGATCTGCCACAGGCAGCGAAGCAGGCTCAGATCTCCCGTGTAGGCGGCGGCCTCGGTCGGCCAGCCGCGGCGATCGTGGTAGCTCAAGGCCAGGCAGACGACCGGCACTCCGGCGTCGATCGCACTCTGAAACAGAGCGCCGTGGAACGGCAGGACGCGGTCGCCGGTGCTGGTCGTGCCTTCCGGGAAGACCACCATGCGCTCACCGGCCCGCAGTCTAGCGACGATCTGCCGGTGGGCACGATACGCGGCGCTGCGGTTGCCGCGTGCGAGGAATACCGTCTCGCTACCTCGGCACAACCAGCCGATCAGTGGCCATCGCGCGACGTCTTCCTTGCACACGAAGGCGGCGGGGGCCAGCGCGTTGATGACGAAGATGTCGAGGAAGGAGACGTGATTGCTCACTATCAGGCCGTCGAGCGCGCGCACGGGGCCCGCTGCGTTGAGCCGCGCTGGTTCGAGGTGCACGCCGAGCAGGAACAACAACTGTCGCGACCAGACTTGCCGCAGAAGGCGTCGGCGCACCCCGTCGACGAAGCGAAAGAGCAGCGCGACCTGCAGTAGGCCGGACAGCAAATGCAGACCGACGACCAATAGGCGCAAGGCGGCCACCAGCGAGGGCAGCGACGGCCGGGGCGACATGGTGCGACGCTAGAACCGCAGCATCATCAGGTGGCGGCCCTCAATGGCGCTCTTGCGAACCTCGACAAAACCGAGGTCGCGAAAGCGCTTGCCCTTGGTGCTGGATACGAGTATTCGGCCGGCCTTGAAGTTTTGCTCGACCCATTTGACACGTGCCTTGACCAGGGCTTGGCCGATGCCCTGGCCACGCTGTTCCTGGGCAACCGCCGAGAGATAGAGCAGGTGGGTGTGCGATGCCCAGTCGGCGGCCTTGACTCCGCCCACACCAATGATGTCTCGCGCTTCTGTGGCAACAAAAAACCGGCGATAGAACAGTCCCGAATTGGCCCGCAGTTCCTCTCTGAGGCGTTTGGCGCCGTAGCGCTCCGAGTTGGTGAAGGCACTGACCAGCAACTCGACGCTTGCCTCGACCAGAGCGGGATTGCCGACATCAAGCAGGTCGATACGAAACGTGGCCATGGGCTTTCCTGGCTCAGCGCTGCAGGCGCCTGGCGTGGAGTGGCACGAAGAGACGTTCGGCCGCCTTGTGCGCGGCCTCGCGATTGATTTCCGTCTGCTGGCGGCCGAACGCGTCGCGTTCCAGAACGCCACACTGCGCAGCCTTGATACTGCGCTGGCAGCGCCAGCGAAAACCGTGGCGGGTGGGGACGCGGCGCATCTGGCTGGATGGATGATGGACCCGGCAGCAGTAGCAGAAAAGTGTCTCGGTCATGGTCGCCTCGCTCGATGAAAGGGGGATTTCGTGGCGACGAGCATGCGGCGGAAAGTTTGCAGGAAAATGACGGAACGGTCTGTCACCGTACCGACATCTGGCCGACCTACACTGGCACGACTATTTTCGCGGGGCAAGCACGAAGATGATCATGCCGCTCAGGAACGCCGCCGAGGACGTCGGGCGCGTCATTCGCGAGGGCCTGCTACACCCGGTCTTTCAGCCCATTCTCGATTTTCGGGCGCAGGCCTACCTGGGGTTCGAGGCCCTGATCCGCGGGCCGGCCAGTTCGCCCCTGCATCGTCCGGACCAATTGTTTGCCGCGGCCCGAAGTGCGGGACTCGCCAGCGCACTCGAACACGCCTGCCGCGAGGCCAGCCTGCGCGCCTTTGCTCGCCTTGGCCTGCCCGGGCGGCTGTTTGTCAACGTGACGCCAGGCTGCCTGCTTGACGAGCGCCTGATGAACGGCGAGACCTGTCGTCTGCTGAACGACCTGGGAATTGCCGCCAACCGGGTGGTCATCGAGTTGACCGAGAATCAGCAGATCACCGATTTGCCCGGGATACATGAAGGGCTGTTGCATTTTCGCGGGCGCGGCTTCCAGATTGCCATCGACGATCTCGGTGAAGGTTTTGCCAACCTGCGCATGTGGTCTGAAGTGCGGCCCGAGTTCGTCAAGATAGACAAACATTTCATCCATGGAATCGCCGATGACCGGATGAAATACCACTTCGTTCGCGCCATGCAGGACCTCGCCGAGATCTGCCATGCGTCGATTGTCGCAGAGGGAGTCGAACGTTGCGAAGACTTCGCTTTTGTCCGTGACCTCGGCATCGCGTGTGCGCAGGGATACTTTGTTGCCAGGCCGGCGCCCTCCCCGGATCGTCAGCTGTCACCAACGGTCGTCCAAGCATTGGCACAGAAGCAGCTTGCTCTTTCACCCGCCGGGGCGCGGATGGCGACTGCCATCAATCTGCTGCGGCCGGTGCCGCCGGCACCGTTCGATGCGAGCAACGAGAGCGTCATGGCCCGCTTTGAGGCCGACCCGGAACTCGACGTGCTGCCGGTCGTGCGTGGTGACCTGCCGGTCGGCCTGATCAACCGTCACACCCTCTTCGAACGTTTCGCCCGGCCATTCCAGCGGGAACTGTTCGGTCGCGCGAGTTGTACGCAGTTCATGGACCAAGCGCCACTCGTCGTCGATCAGCAGGCCACCGCCCAGGAACTGGCAATCATGCTGGCGCTGGCGCCTAAGCATCACCTGTTCGACGGCTTCATCATTACCGGTGGGGGCAAGTACCTGGGTGTTGGCAGCAGCCACGACCTGATGGCGATGATCACCGAAATGCAGATCAGCGCCGCCCGCTACGCCAACCCCCTTACCCAGCTCCCCGGCAACGTTCCGATCAACGAGCACATCGATCGCATGTTGGCAGCGGGCAAGGGCTTTGTCGTCGCCTATCTCGATGTCGACAATTTCAAACCGTACAACGATACCTACGGCTATCGGCGCGGCGACGACGTCATCCAGCTCCTGGGGCGCCTGATCTGTCAGTCGGTCAATGAGGGTATCGACTTTGTCGGGCATATTGGTGGCGACGATTTCTTCGTTGTCTTCCAGAGTGCTGACTGGGAAGCTCGCTGCTGGGAAATCGTCGATCGCTTCGGCAAGGCGATGCATCCGATGGTCGGCGCGAGTGGCCATGCCGGCGCCGGCTATATGGCGGAGAACCGTAAAGGCGAACTGGTTTTTCAGGCTTTGCCGACGCTCTCGGTGGGTGCCGTGCGGGTCCATCCCGGCGATTGCGATTCGCATCGCGAAGTCGCGGCGGCGGTTTCGGTAGCCAAGAAGGAGGCGAAGAAGGCGGACAAGAACCTCCCTGGCAAGCCGCCAGGCGGTTGCGTATTCGTTGAGCGGCGCCGGTCCGGCCAGGTGGACGATTCCAAGCTTGCTGGCCGCGTCCTGAAGCCCTGCTTGGAATCTGCCGCAGGGCAGCCGAAAGACGCGTGTCGGCGGCCCGCCTCCACGAGTCGCACAGTCTCGGCGGAAGAATGACCGGGACGAACAACGTCGGGAAGTGCCAAGACCTGAGTTCCATGATGCCTGCGCTAATACTACGTTCCGAGTCTTGCCCACTGCGTATTTCGTTCGACCTCGACGATACGCTCACCTGTCATAGCGTCAAGGTGCCACGCGAGAGAGGGTTCCTGGCAGCCGTTTCGCTCTGGTGGTTCGGCGAGCCCCTGCGCGAGGGGACCCGCAGCTTGATCGCGGAACTGCGGCGCCGGGGCTGGAAAATCTGGATCTACACGACGTCGAGTCGCTCGCCTTGGTACATTCGGCATTGGCTGCTGCTGCACGGGATTCATGTTAATGGCATTATCAACAGCGAGCGGCATCGAACCACACCGGGTTCTCGTTTCATCCAGCGCTTACCGTCCAAGTTCCCTCCGGCTTTCGGCATCGACCTGCATGTCGACGATTCGGAGGGTGTCGAGATGGAGGGCCAAGCGCACGGCTTCCGCGTTGTGCAGGTCGATCCCCATGACCTCAGCTGGATGCACAAGGTGTTGAACGCTGTCGACACCATTCGCCTGGGATGAGCAGCCACGACGTCTGACCCGCGGCGTCTGACGTTGCCCGATCCTGTCTTGCCAATCGATCGCAGGCGAGCCGCCCGGCCGGGGTCTGCCAAGCGCCGACCGACATGATCCTGCAATGATGCGACACTAAGCTGATGGCTTCGTTACTACCTACGGAGTCTGATTGATGAAACGGTTCATGTTGGCTGCGACCTGCGCTGCCGCGCTCGCTCTTGCTTCCTCTGCCCTTGCGCAGGAAAAGATTCGTCTGACCGGCTCCGGCGCCAGCTTTCCGGCACCGATCTATATGGCCTGGTTCAAGGATCTGGGCAAGAAGAACCCGAATCTGACGGTAGATTACCAAGCCAAGGGCAGTGGGGCGGGAGTTCAGGATTTCCTCAACAAGACCGTTGATTTCGCCGCCAGCGACTCCGCGATGAAGAAGGAGGATATGGCCAAGGTGCCGGAAGGCGTGCAACTCCTGCCAATGACGGCCGGCGAGATTGTCCTGGCCTACAACCTGCCGGGTAATCCCAAGGGCATCCGGCTGCCGCGCGAGGTGTATTCCAGCATCTTCCTGGGCAAGATCACCCGTTGGAACGACGCCAGGATCACGGCGGCCAATCCGGGCGTGAGTCTTCCCGATCTGCCGATCACGGTTGTCGTCCGTGCCGATTCGTCCGGTACGACGGCCGTTTTCAGCAAGCATCTGGCAGCGATCAACGATGAGTTCAGGAAGTCTCTCGGCGAAGGCAACACGGTCAACTGGCCGGCCAGCGACAAGTTCATCAAGTCGCCGAAGAACGATGGGGTGACGGCCACCGTACGCCAGACTCCGGGGGCCATCGGTTATATCGAATATGCATTTGCCAAGCTGGCCAAGGTTGATTACGCGCTGCTGCAGAACAAGGCCGGTCAATACGTGGGGGCAGGCAACGGCGGCGAGACGCTGGCCGGCGTCAAGCTGCCGCCAGACATGATTGCCTGGCTGCCTGACCCGGATGGCGCCAAGGCCTACCCGATCACGTCCTACACCTGGATGATTTTCCGCAAGAGCAACGCCGATCCCAAGAAGGCCCAGGCGCTGCGCGAGATGGTCGAGTATGGTCTGACGCACGGTCAGAAGATGGCCGACGCGATGGGCTACATCCCGCTGCCGGCCGGCGTCGTGGATCAGGTGCGCACGGCGGCGGCCAACATCAAGTAGGTGAGGGTGCCGTGACACAGTGTGTTGCTCCCCCAGCCTACGTCTTGCGCCGGCAACTCCGGGCGCTGCACAGGCCCGGTATCGACCAATCGACCTGGAACAAGTCATGAACAAGCCCTTTGCCGTTCTGCCGCAGACTGATTCCGTTTGCCAACCGCCGACGTCTACCCAGTTCATGCTTGACCGCGGCTTTCGCGGACTATGCCACTTCGGCGTTTTCCTGATACTCCTGCTGGTTGTCGCCCTGGTCGTGGAGATCGGCGGCAAGGCGGTGCCTGGCATCCAGAAGTATGGTGCGGGCTTCATCGCCGGCACGGTATGGGATCCCAATCAGCTCCAGTACGGCATCCTGCCGGCTATCTGGGGCACGCTGTACAGTTCGCTGTTGGCCTTGCTGATCGGCGGCTTTTTCGGCGTCATGATGGCTATCTTTCTCACCCAGGACTTCCTGCCGCCACGCCTGGCCATGGTTTTCCGCACCATCATCGAACTGCTGGCCGCGATTCCCAGCGTTGTTTACGGTCTCTGGGGAATCTTTGTCGTCATTCCGGCAATTCGCCCGCTGGCCGACTGGTTGCATCAGGCGCTCGGCTGGCTGCCTTTTTTCAACTCGACGCTGAGTGGCCCGGGTCTTCTCCCTGCGGCAATCGTCCTCGCCATCATGATCCTGCCGACCATTGCCGCGGTATCGCAGGACGCGCTGCGTGCGGTGCCGCTGAAGACCAAGCAGGCCGCCCACGGCATGGGCGCCACACATTGGGAGGCCATTCTCAAGGTCATGTTGCCGACCGCCGCCACCGGTATCTTCGGCGCTCTGGTCCTTGGTCTTGGGCGCGCCCTCGGCGAGACGATGGCGCTCGCCATGCTGGTCGGCAACTCCAACCAGATCAGCCTGTCGCTGTTCTCGCCAGCCAACACGCTGGCTGCACTGCTGGCACTGAACTTTCCCGAAGCCGGTCCGGCCGAGGTCGAGGTGCTGATGTACGCCGCCCTGGTGCTGGTGCTGATTACCCTGGTGGTCAACCTCGTCGGCTCGTCGATCATGATGATTTCCCAGCGTGGAGGCAAATGATGCAGGACCAACCCGTTGTCAGCCAACCGGCACCGAGCCTGCAGCACAGGTTGGCAGGACGCTCCCTGCGTAGCGCCCTGCTCAGCGGGGTCGCCTGGGTGTGCGCCCTGATCGCCAGTGTGCCGCTGCTTTCCGTGCTTTACATGTTGATCATGCGCGGCGGATCCCGTCTCAGTTGGGAAGTGCTCAGCGAGTTGCCACCCGCCGGCTTCGAAATGGGCGGTGGTTTCGGCAATGCACTGGTCGGTACCTTCGTGATGGTCGGCATTGCGGCGCTGATCGCGATTCCCGTCGGCATCCTCGCAGCGATCTTCCTCTCCGAACTGGGGCCGAGCAGCAAGTTGGCCAACATCGCCCGGTTCGCCGCCAAGACACTCACCGGTCTGCCCTCGATTCTCGCCGGCGTCTTTGCCTACGCGATGGTCGTGCTGACCACCGGCAGTTATTCAGCCCCGGCCGGGGGCCTGGCGCTGGCTGTGCTGATGGTGCCGATCGTCGTGCTGACCGCCGAGGAAGCCCTGAAGATGGTGCCCAAGGCGATGAAGGATGCGGCCTACGGTATGGGCTGTACCAGGACCCAGGTGATCTGGAAGATCGTTCTGCCAACCGGCATGCCGGCCATCCTGACCGGCGTCATGCTTGCCGTCGCGCGCGCCGCCGGTGAAACGGCCCCACTGCTGTTTACCGCACTGTTCAGTAACTACTGGCTGTACCAGGACGGCTCGTTCGAAGTGATGGGTCCGACGGCATCGCTCGCCGTCCTGATCTACAACTTCTCCGGCATGCCCTTCGACAACCAGATCGAGCTGGCTTGGGCCGCATCGCTGGTACTCGTACTGATCGTGCTGGTCATCAACATCGTCAGCCGCATCATCGGCCGCCCCCGGTTTTGACATACCAAGGCAAGGAACAATGAACGCCAATACACAACTCGCCGCAGTCGCCACAACGACAGCAGCGGTGATGGACTGCAAGCTCGACAAGATCTTCTACGGCAACTTCATGGCGGTGCGCGACAGCCACGTGCCGATCGAGAAGAACAGGATCACCGGTTTCATCGGCCCTTCCGGTTGCGGCAAGAGCACGGTGCTACGTAGCCTGAACCGTATGAACGACCTGGTCGACGGTTTCCGTTTCGAGGGTCACGTGCATTTTCTTGGCCAGGACGTCTATGGCAAGGGAGTCGATCCGGTGGTCGTCCGGCGGTACATCGGCATGGTCTTTCAGCAGCCCAACCCGTTTTCGATGAGCATCTTCGAAAACGTCGCTTTCGGTCTGCGCCTCAATCGCTACAAGGGCGATATCGGTGACCGCGTCAAGGCCGCGCTGGAGGGTGCCGCCTTGTGGGACGAAGTCAAGGACAAGCTGAAGGTCAGCGGCCTGGCACTCTCCGGAGGCCAGCAGCAGCGCCTCTGCATCGCGCGCGCCATCGCCACCGAACCAGAGGTGCTGCTGATGGACGAACCCTGCTCGGCGCTCGACCCCATTGCCACGCGTCGGGTCGAGGAGCTGATGGTCGAGCTTAAGAAGAAGTACACCATCGCGCTGGTCACGCACAACATGCAGCAGGCCACGCGCGTTGCCGATACCACAGCCTTTTTCTCGGTCGACATCTCGGCCGGCACGCGCACCGGCTACCTCGTCGAGTTGGGGCCGACCGAGCAGATTTTCGGTAGTCCGCGCGAGAAACTTACCCGCGACTACATCAGCGGCCAATTCAGTTGATTCAGGAGGCGAAGACGCGTATGAAACTGCGAATTGCCACCCTTGGCGCGATCCTCGCCGGCCTGACCTTGCTGGTGCCCGGCGTGCAGGCGCAAACGCCCGCGGCGGGCATCGTCCTCGCCGGCGCTGGCGCCACCTTTCCGGCGCCGCTCTACAAGAAGTGGATTGCCGCCTACCGCAAAGTCGAACCAACGGTCGTGCTTGACTACAAGGTGGTGGGTAGCGGCGAAGGCGTCAAGCGCTTTCTCGCCGACTCGGTCGATTTTGGTGCCAGCGATGCCGCCCTGAGTGACGAGCAGATCGCTGCGGCTCCGCAGGGTGCCGTGCTGGTGCCGGCGACCGCCGGTCTGATTGCTCTCGTTTATAACCTGCCCGGACTAAACGGACCGTTGCAGCTTCGGCGTGATACCTATGCAGCGCTGCTGATGGGCAGGATTCCCCGCTGGAACGACGCACGCATCCAGGCGACGAACCCTGGGCTCAACCTGCCCGACCGGGAGATCGTGCTGGTGGCACGGCTGGACAGCAGCGGCACGACCTACGCGTTGACCAATCACCTCAGTGTCGCCAGCACGCAGTGGCGCGACCGGGGACCAGGTACCGGCAAGATCGTGCGTTGGCCGGCCGGCACGATGCTGGTGCGTGGCAACGAGGGCGTCGCTGCGCGCGTGAAGCTGAGCGTCGGCTCGATTGGTTATGTCGAATTCAGCTTCGCCAAACACCTCGGCCTGCCGGTTGCGCATCTGGAAAACAAGGAAGGTCACTATGTCGCACCCAGTGATGGCGTTGGCGAGGCGACGCTCGCGGCCAACCTCGCGCGCATTCCGGCCAACCTGCGTATCTTCATTCCCGACCCGGACGGCGCCGACGCCTACCCGATCCTGTCGTTGAGCTGGCTGTTGCTCAAGGAGCGCTACACGGATCAGGTGAAGGCGCAGGCACTGAAGCGTTTCGTCAATTGGGGGTTGCAGGAAGGCCAGCAGATGAGCAGCGAACTCGGCTTCATCCGTTTGCCCAGCGATGTGGTGACACGCAGCCAAGCGGCGCTCAGCCGGGTAAACTGACTGACGTCCGCGTTGGCTCAGCCGCCGCCCTGGATCGCGAAGCCGGCGGAGAGGTTCGCTGGTTCGTTTTCTCTGGTCCGCAAAGGAGTTGTCGGTGGAGCCCATGAATGCCTGCCACCTTCTCGACCTGGCCACCATCGAGCGCAGTCTGCGTGACGTCCAGGAGAATTTCGGCCGGCTCAATGCCCGTCTCGACGAGCGGCGCGATCCCCTGGTCGACGCCGTGCGCAACAACATGCTCGAGGGCTATGCGCTGATCGACCGCTGTGTCAGCGAGGGCGTCGATCTCTTCGACCTGCAGCAGATCGATCGTCTGATGGAGATCAACACGACTGTACTCTGTGGGACCAGTCCGCAACGGCGGCAGGAGTACGCCGATCATGTTGCCGCGACCGAAGCGCGTTTCTTCCATAACGAGGACGGCGTGCGCGATCTGCTCGAATGGTACGTGATGCATCGCAAGGACTCGGTGTGGAAGCGGGCGGCCGGCGTATTCGTGCGCATTCTCAGCAAACCGCAGCTCTTCATCGAGGGCAATCACCGCAGCGCCTCGCTGATCGCGAGCTTCTTGCTGATGCGTGAGGGTCTGCCCCCGTTTGTGCTCACGGTCGACAATGCCGTCGCTTACTTCAATCCGGCATCGGTCGTCCGTCGCTTGCCGAAGAAGGGTATTCGCGCTCTTTTCCAGCTCCCGAAGATCCGCAAGAGATATGCTGAACTCATGATTGCGGAGTCGCGAACCGAGTTCCTGCTGGCGTGGAGCAATGGCGCTGGCGCAGGCAGGCACAACCGGGGTGGCCGTGTGCAGGCTTGTCGTAACTGATGTCGGAGCGGATCACTTCCCGGCGAGCCATACAGGAATTGTTGAGCAAGCAAAAGCTGTACGAAGGCCTGCTTCACAGTCAGCACAGCGTGCGCCAGCCGATCGTCGAATCGCTGGTGCACCGTCAGCACATGGCGGAAGTCGCCAACCTGCTGGCCGGCATGCCCAGCCAAGCGATCGGCAGTCTGCTCGGTGTTCTGCCGATCGATGAGGCACAATCGCTGTGGACGTGCCTTCCGGATGCGCGCGAGAACGAAGTGCTGTGGGAACTCTCCGACGCCTTGCGTGCAACGCTGGTGGGCGGCCGCGAGCCGCGCTTTGCCGAAAGCCGGATCAACGCCTTTCTCCTTGTCGATGGCCGGCTGCGTCAGGTGCCCATCGGCGGCCGCCAGGATCTCGAAGGCATCAAGCCAGCCTGGCTTGACCTGCTCGCCGCGGCCAGGCCGGAACGTCGCTACATCGGTGAGCACTTTGGCGTGAGTCTTCCAGATCCGGGCCAAACCACCGACCTCGAAATCAGCTCGCGCTTCCAGATCGACGACAAGGGTTCGCTTCGCCTGCGGTCCAGCTTCCTGCTCTACCGTGACGGCAAGTCGCGCAGCATCCCGGTCGTCTTTGTCGTGCATCAGGGTATTCTGTTCACCGTCCGCAACGAGGATCTGCCCGTATTTCGCCTGCAGGGGCAACGCGCCGGCAGCCAGGTCGGCTACGCCTCCGACTGTTTGGACCTCATCCTCGACCTCTACGGTGCCGACGTCGAGTACTCGGCTGATGTGCTGGAGAGTATCTACAAGCGGCTTGGGGAAGTCGGCCGTCAGGTGCTCAACGAGAAGATGAGCGACGAGGATGCCGCGAACGTACTCGCGGGCATCGCGGAGGCAGAAGACCTCAACGGACGCATACGCGGCAACATCCTCGACACCCAGCGGGCCCTGTTCTTCCTGATACGCAGCCGGCTGCTTGGGCGCAGCCAGCGGGAAGATGCCAAGGAGATCCTGCGCGACATCGATTCGCTGAACAGCCACACCGCTTTCTTGTTCGACAAGATCAACTTCCTGATGGATGCGACGGTCGGTTTCATCAATATCAACCAGAACAAACAGGTGTCGCAGCTGACCGTACTCAGCGTCGTCATCATGCCGCTCAACATTGTTGCCGGCATCGGTGGCATGTCGGAGTTCTCGATGATGACCGCCGGAATACCGTGGCCCACCGCTTACGCTGGGCTGGCCGCCGGTATGGGTTTGCTGGGCTGCGCGACCTACCTGATGCTGAAGAACCTCAAGGCCGGCAGGAAACCGAAAGCGGGTTGACTGCGGTGTCCGCTTGCCGCTGCGGTCGGCTCGGCGCGGCTTCCTCGTGGACGGCCAGCGGCATCGCCTGCCAGGCGCGGATCAGTTCCAGCCGGCCGTCGAGATGTTCGACGACGGCGGTGCAGCTATCGACCCAGTCACCGCAGTTGGCGTAGGTCAGCCCGTCCCGGGTCTGAATCGTCGCGCAGTGAATGTGGCCGCAGATGACGCCGTCGAGGCCGCGCGCCCTGACGGCGTGAATCACCGAGTCCTCGAAGTCGAAGATGAACGAGACCGCACGCTTGACCCGATTCTTGGCATAGCCAGCCAGCGACCAGTAGCCTGGCAGCCGCAGTAGCCGCCGCAGGCGCGCGAGCAGCGCGTTCGCACGCACCAGAGCGGTGTAACCGACATCGCCGAGAATCGCCAGCCAGCGGTGATGACGCGTCACCTGATCGAACTCGTCACCATGCAGGAGCAGGAAGTGACGGCCGTCGGCGGTGACGTGAACATGCTCGTGGCGCACGAGGATCTCACCGAAAGAGACCCCGTCGTACTCGCGCAGCGCTTCGTCGTGATTGCCCGGAATCAGCATGACATGCTCGCCGTGGCGTGCGCGACGCAGAATCTTCTGCACGACCGTGTTCTGCGCCGGTGTCCAGTGGATGCTCCGGCTCATCGCCCAGAAGTCGATGATGTCGCCGACCAGGTAGAGATATTGTGCCTCGTGCCCACGGAGGAACTCCAGCAGACGCTCGGCCTGACAGCCGCGGGTGCCAAGATGGACGTCGGAAAGGAAAATCGAGCGGACCTTCATCGGCGCAGGCCTGGCGTGCCGGCGTCGGCGGTGCGCGCGGGGCGCGCGGGGCGCATTGCCGGCTTGCTGCATGGCCCCCCGATATTCGGTGCGACAGCGTTGCCCGGGCTCATGTTCAGCCGTAGCGTCCGCGTCGGGACGCGAACCGGCTGGCCGGGACGCACGACACGGGTCGCGTGTTTGCTCATGGTGTGCCTTCCGCTTTGATCGCCCGTGTTTCAATACGCTGCGTCGCCTCCCCCTGCTGCGGGCCGAGCGACGCGCGGCGAGCGACCAGAGTTCCATACAGGCTGGCCAATTGTTGCGCCGGCCGATCGGCACCCCATTCGTGGGCAAAACGCAGGCCCTCGGCAGCGAGTTCGGCAAGCCGCTGCGGGTTACCGAGTAGATCGATCAATTGCTGCGCGAAGGCGTCCGGTGTCGTCGCGGCGGCGACGGCGCCGCGTCCCGGATCGACAATCGAGCGCGTGCCGAGGGCCGCGATGGCCAGTACCGGCAGGCCGCTGGCCAGCGCTTCGAGCAGCACGAGGCCCTGCGTTTCGGTTTGTGAAGCGAAGACGAAG
>Ga0209460_1000472_pt1 | contig 36974 bp, 30 predicted proteins | sample EBPBio132013_DNA_FD_185868 | JGI IMG/M metagenome (GOLD analysis project Ga0209460, IMG submission 185868) | Wastewater treatment Type I Accumulibacter community from EBPR Bioreactor in Madison, WI, USA - Reactor 2_5/13/2013_ DNA (SPAdes)... | ecosystem: Engineered > Bioreactor > EBPR >... | reverse complement strand
GTGGCGCTCGGTGGTACAGCGGTGCGCGTGTTGGTGCTGGCGCTGGTTTCGGTGGCGGCAAGGGCGGCTTCCAGCGTCGCGGTGAGCGTGACGACCGGCAGTTGATTATAGTTCAGGGCGATGAACACCACGCCGAGAATGCCGATGACCGTGACGATACCCACGATCCACGCCCAGCGCGACGAGGCTTTTTGAAAGGGTGCTGACCCAACCACGGCTGCGGGCTGCTGGGTGTTGGTGATGACCGTCGGAATATCCGGCAGTGATTGGGTGGGTGGCATCTGGGGCGGGCGTGGCAGCGCGGAACGGCTGAGTTCAAAGCCCATCATGGTCGCGTCGATGCGAGCCTGCTGCTGGCGGCGCTTGGCGGCAGCTTGGTCGATGTTGGCTTGAGCGGCCTTTTGCAGCGAGAGCGGCTTGCCGACGCGGGAGACGTTGAGCGCCTTCGCCAAATCCTCGACAAACTCGGTCGCGTTCTCGTAGCGGTTTTCCGGCTCTTTTGCTATCGCCTTCGACATGATGCTGTTGACGGCGGGTGTCAGGTTGGTGTCAACCTGCGTAATGTCCGGTATCGGGTCGCTGATGTGCTTAAAGATGATGGCGAGGGGCGTTTCGCCGGTGTATGGCAGTTCGCCCGTGAGCATCTGAAAGGTCATAATGCCGAGGGAGTAAATATCGGCGCGGCTGTTGAGCTTTTCGACACCCATTCCCTGTTCAGGTGACATATACACCGGCGTACCCAGCGCGTAACCACTCTGGGTCATGTCCTGCCCGGACTCAATCGTGCGGGCGATACCGAAGTCGGTCAGGAAGGCGTTACCGTCCGCATCCAGCATGACGTTGCTGGGCTTAATATCGCGGTGAATGACGTTGTTACGGTGGGCATAATCCAACGCCGAGGCCACCTGCCGCAGCATGTAAATGATTTCTTCATGCGGCAGTTTGCCCTGATCCATCACATCTTTGAGCGTGCCGCTGTCGAGGTAGCGCATGACGATATACGGCGGGTCGTGCGCCGCGTCGTAGTCGTAAATGGGGAGCAGGTGCGGGTGAACCAAACGGGTGAGCAACCGCGCCTCGCGCTGGAAACGCTCCATGCTCACCGAATCCAGCGCGATTGCCCGATGAATCACTTTGATGGCAACATCCCGGTCAAGGTTCGGCTGGTAGGCGCGGAAAACCGTTGCCATCCCGCCCTTGCCGATTTCTTCTACGATTTCATACGGGCCGATGCGCGTACCGATCATTAAACACCTGAGCTGGCAAAATAGTGCAAATAGTGTAGCACATCCACCTTAGCGCCGCATGTCAGTTTGAGGGAGATACGGGAATCGGTCTTGCCAAACGCAAACCAATTATTAACACTCTTGAGCGACTGATTATTATGGGGATACTATATCGTTCACATAATGAGGCTTATACCGCTGGCAGCGCGTCACAAGGGCCATACAGCGTGACGACCTTCGGCGATACCCAGCCAGTTAACCCCGCGCTGAGTTGAACTTGCAACCAACCGTCCGCGCCGCGCTTCAAGGCGGTTAAGTAGGAATTGGCGGGCAGCAGCCCAACCACGTCGAAATCCGTACCCGCGCCCTGACGCACGTTCACGTCGTAATCGCCGGTCGCGCGAACCGAGCAAATCCCTTCCGGTGGCGGGAGGATAGGCGGCGGGGCGAGGGTGCCCACCAGCGCGTTTGAACCAGAGGCGGCGGTTAAAATGGTGATCGTGGGCGACAGCGGGAAAATGGGGGTGCGTGTCGGGTGAGGGGTTGTCGGCGTGACATCGACTGTCGCTTCGGCATTCACCTCAGTCGGGTTCAGCGCCAATTCACCCGCTTTGGCGGACATCGACAGGTTGCAAGCGCTTAACGCAGCGGCCAAGATCAATAATCCGAAAGCCAATAATTTACTCACCATATCCCCCTGTTTCTGTTGTTATCTCTACTAAACGCCGAACGCAGGGAATCGGTTGGACGGGCAGCCTACGCGCGGCCTACGACTGCGCGGTGAGAATAATTCCGTGCTATACTGTGCGTATCAACTTGCCTCATTTGCCGTTCCTGTTAAACGGTGTTTTGTGCTGCCGGAGGGCAAGATGAATCCCCTGAATAGCTTCTTCACCGCCTTATACACCATGCCGCTGGAGCAAGCCGCCCTGTGGTCGCTGCTGGGTAACGTCGTGATGTTCGCGTTGGCGCTGCTGGCGGGCGAAGCACTGGTGCGCCGCTACCACGACAAGCCGAACTCGCCTGCGCCGGAGCCAATCAGCCGACAGGAAATCACGCTGGCGGTCGTTTGTGTCCTGCTGAACACACTGGTGGCGATTGTGGGAATTGTCCTGTGGCGGGCGGAGATCATCCAGCTTAGGCCAGACGGCGGGCTGCTGGCGACGACGGTTGACGTATTAGTTTTGATCGCGCTGATGGACTTTGGCATGTACGTGTTTCACCGCATGGCGCACCACCCGCTACTGTACCCGATCATCCACCTGACGCACCACCTCTACGAGAACCCGCGCCCGCTCACGCTGTTCGTGCTGAACCCATTTGAAGTGCTGGGCTTCGGTGCGCTGCTGATCGTGGTCATTTGGCTGTCACACGCTTCGCAAGTGGCGATTGTTATCTATCTGGCGTTCAACCTGATCTTCGGCTTGGTGGGGCATCTGGGGGTGGAGCCTGCGCCGGAAGCGTGGCTCAAGCTGCCGGTCATCCGCACGATTTCGACCAGCACCTTCCACGCCGGGCATCACCACGATAAAGCCCACAACTTCGGCTTTTATACGGTCATTTGGGATCGGTTGTTCGGCACACTGTCGCCGGAATACACCACCGATTTCGAACGCGCGAATGGCGGGTGAAGTGCTGGTACGCCGCTGCCAAGACAATCCCCGCCCCACGCTTACTCAATGATCTGCGCTCGCTGGCTTTTCACATGCGTTATAAGGCTTAAAATATGGGGCGACAACGAAAGAAGGTGAGAGATGGCAACATGGATCGCTCATTTGCGGGTAGCGGAAGGTTTGCTGGCGCTGATGCCCCATTTGGATGAAACCGCTTTTATGTACGGCAACCTTGCGCCGGATTCCGGCAAGCCGAACGCGGATTGGACAGCCTTCGACCCACCCAAAGAGATTACCCATTTCCTGCGGCGTGGTGAAGACGAGGATCAGATTCACGACCTCACATTTTATCGGGGTTATGTGGCCGCCTACACGCCGGACGAAAACCGCGCCGATTACAGCTTCCGGCTCGGCTATTTTGCTCATCTGGTGTGTGATAATTTGTGGTCACGGCGCTTTACCCCCCCCTACAAACACCTTTACCCCGAACTCGAAACGGATGCGAAAAGCGAGTGGATAGGGATAATTAAACGCGATTGGTATCACCTTGACTTTTGCTACTTGCGCGATCATCCCGACTGCATCTTTTGGCGCGTCTTTGTGCCGGTGCCGAACCCACCGCCGTATCTCGATTTTATCCCCTATGAGTCCCTCACCCATTCGCTCGACGATATTCGCGGTTTTTACAGCACACCCAGCCCGCAGCGCGATATTGACCACCCCTATGTGCATCTGAATGCGGCGATGATGTCCCGTTACGTGGCGGACAGCATCACACTCACCTATAACATCCTTGTGCAGCTCCAGACTCAAATTCCAGCAGATGTTCATTCGGCACTGAGCCTGTTACCAGCCGATAGCCTTCTCCCCTACGAGCCGCCGCTGGGTGATTTGTAAATAAGCTATCCCTATAACTTGGGGGGTGAAAGTTTGAATCTTCAAACCATCGCGGAGAACTTTTGTGCTATAATGGCTTTGTCTTATCTCGGTCTTCTCTTGGCGACTTGGCGGTTAATCGGGTTCTGTCTTTCTCTGTGACCTCTGTGTCTCTGTGGTGAAAATTGTCTTTGTATTCTCTGTATTTCTTGACGACTTGGCGGTTAATCGGGTTCTGTCTTTCTCTGTGACCTCTGTGTCTCTGTGGTGAATCTGTATTTGCCTTTGCGTCTTTGCTTCCTTGCGCCTTTGCGTTTTGTTATGGCGTTTGGGCTTTTGCAGTTTCGGCGGTTCGCTCCCTCATTCCCGCCGAATGTGACACAGCGGCGGGTTACTCCCTCTGTGCCGCCGGAGTTGTGACATTTCAGCGGTTGCAGCCGGGCTTCCCGCCACCACAAAATGACCCTTCGGCGGATGCACGGGAGCGAATCGCCAGTCAATTCAGCGGAATTTTTGCATATTTTGCAATTTGTGCATTAAAAGGGACAACAAAAAAGGGCTGCCACGGGCAGCCCTTTTGATCGTTCATTTATCACCGGATCACGGGATCAACAACCGCTGCCCGACCTTCACCAAATTGATGTTGGTGATGTTGTTCGCCGTCACCAGCGCCTGAATAGTCACGCCGTAGCGGGTAGCGATGTTCGCCAAGGTGTCCCCTGCCTGTACCGTGTAGTAACGGGGAGCGCGCGGGATCACGAGGCGCTGTCCGGCGTAAATCACGTTCACGTTGGTGATGCCGTTCGCCGCCGCGATCAATTCCGGCGCGACACCGTATCGGGTTCCAATCGTCCGCAGGGTTTCACCCGCCTGCACAATATGGACACCCGGTTGGCTGGGCGCGGGCTGCTGGGGTGTGGGCTGCTGCGGAACCGGTGCGCTGTAACCGATGATTAACCGCTGCCCCACGTAAATGACGTTCGCGTTCGGCAGGTTGTTAATTGCCGCCAGAATTTGCCACGTGGTTCCATAACGCGCCGCAATCGTCTTGAGGTCATCACCCGCCCGCACGATATACACGCTCGTCCCCGGTGGTGAGTTCGGCGGTGGGACGTTGGTGGTCGGGGGCGGTGTGGTTTCGGTGTAGGTGATTGGCAGTAGTTTTAGGTCGGCGTACGTACGCAGCAGGGTCGAATTCACCCAGCCTTGCTGCCCGTTCGCGAGTTGGATTTGTACCCACACGCCGGTCGGTGCGCGGCCAATCAGCACGACCTCGGTATTATAAGGAATGCTGGTGATGTCCTTGAACTGGATGCCGGGGCCGGTACGCACGTTCAAACGACCGGTGTTCACCGCCGCCAGCGAACCGGCTTGCGCCGCGACACCGAAGGCTGGCACGAGCATACTGATGACCAACGCCAACAGTATCAACATTGAAAATCGTTTGAAAACAGATGGTCGTATTGTGGTCATCGCACATCGTCCTGTCATAAATAGAGGGCATTACTTTATTTGCCCAAATCTTACTACTGATTATGAACACGCGCAATTGAGGTTGATTGGACTGAAAATGCGTCCTACGTTTCGCCACCTGCGCCTTTACAGTACAATAATAGTGAAGGGTGTCATCAATGACCTGCTGCATAGTATGGATTGTCTCTCCGTCATCGGGCGGATAACGTGGCAGGGTTACATCCACCTGTAAAGAGTAAATTTTTAATCGCTGCCTTATCATGAGCAGGATGCCAATATGACTGTTGCACCACTCGATTTATGGATTATCGAGCTTTCGAACCCGTTGTGGAAAGCGCCGCTCCGTTTGCGCGTCGAAAATAAGATGAACGTAGGCCGCGTCGTGGCGGGTGATACCGACAAACGCCCCGATGTCGATTTGACCCCCTACAGCGCCGAGTTGATGGGTGTTTCTCGTCTGCACTTCGCCATTGAGCCGGATGCTGACCGCTTGCTCATCCGTGACCTCGGCAGCGGCAACGGTACACAGCTCAACGGCAACCGCATCAAAGCCGATGAAGCCTACCGTTTGTCTACTGGCGATCAGATCATGGCGGGTTTGCTGCGTTTAGATGTGACCTTTGTGCTGTCACCAACTTACGGTGGGACGGTGCATCGCCAGCCGAGCCTGCAGCTGACCGATCAGACTCAGTTGGGTAAAGGACAGTTGGTGCTGATCGTCGAGCAGGACGAGGAATTCGCCAGTGCCATCGCCCTCATCTTGGAGCAAGCGGGGTACACCACCAAGATCGCCCACGAAGTCGTCGGAGCCATCCGCGCCTTCAACCAGAACCGCCCCAGCGCCATCATCGTGAACCCCATCCTGCCGGATATGAGCGGGTTGGAATTCTGCCGCTACATCCGCCGTGACGTGAAGATGAACACCACGCCGATGGTCGTCATTGGTACGGCTGCCAAGTCGCCAGAAAGTGCCGAAGCGATGAAAGCGGGGGTTGAGGTCTTTTTGGAACGCCCCATCAGCGCCCAAGAACTCCAGCACGTCATGTCCTCGCTGATCTCGCAGCACGAAACCGGCAAGTCGAACCTCTACACCAAGCATCTGGTCGGCACCGCGCCGTTGAAAGCCGTTCAGCCGGAAACGCGCCGCAATACCTGCGTACTGTTCGTGGCAGGCCACAGCGATACGCCGATTGTGCTTGCGGTACTGCCGAACCAACCGGTATCCTTCGGGCGGGCGGTGACGACCGGCGGCTTAAAGTCGCATATCGACCTCACCCGTTATGACGCGGCGAACTGGGGTGTCTCGCGCATTCATATGATCCTGCACCACAAAGATGGGCAGTTCTGGGTAGAAGATCAGGGCAGCGTCAACGGCTCGTACCTGAACGGCGACCCGCTAAAGCCTAAAGTGCTAACCCCGCTGAAGAATGCCGACGAGGTGCGGTTGGGGCAGCTTCGTATGTATATTTACTTTTTGGACGACAGCGAAGAGATGCCGTCCGCTAAAAAGCCATCCAAGAAGAAAACGCAGTCCGTGAAGAATACGGAACCGGAATAAGGTTTACATCACCATAGGACACTGCCGTCATGGACTTTTCCAACCAGATCATTCTTGTGACCGGGGCATCACGCGGGATTGGCCGTACCATCGCCGGGCAGTTCGCGGCGCAGGGCGGGCGGGTCGCCGTTCACTACAACGCCAACGCCAAAGCCGCTGAGGAGACGCTCGCCACGCTGGAAGGCAGCGGGCATCTGATCGTGCAAGCCGACCTCGCGGATGAGGCGGCTGTGCAGCGGATGGTTGAAACCGTCATCACCGAAATGGGTGGGCTGCATGTGCTGGTCAATAACGCGGCGATCTATGAAGACCACGCCATCGCGAAGGTTCGCTATGACGAATGGCAAGCGAGCTGGATGCGTACCCTGCACGCCAATTTGATCGGCAGTGCCAACACCACCTTCCTCGCCGCCCAACACATGATGGCGCACGGCGGCGGGCGTATTGTCAACGTGTCCTCGCGCGGCGCGTTCCGTGGTGAACCGGATGCCCCTGCTTACGCCGCCAGCAAAGCCGGACTGAACGCGATGGGGCAGTCTCTCGCAAAGGCGCTCGGCGGGCAAAAGGTTTATATCACAACGGTGGCTCCCGGTTGGGTGGAAACCGAGATGGCAGCGGCGCACCTCAACGGGCCGGACGGCGACTCGATCCGCGCCCAGAGTCCGCTTGGGCGGGTCGCTACACCGGATGATGTCGCTTATACCGTGTTGTTCCTCGCTTCGGCGGGGGCTGAATTTTTAACGGGTACGATAGTGGACGTGAACGGTGCGTCCTATCTTCGTACATAATGCGCGATCATAAGGTAGACTTTTAGGTTATGACGGACGCAAAACCAGCACCTAACTACCCCGATATTTTGGGCTATATCACCGATGACCAGTATTTGACCGTCGGTGTGGTACAAGCCGCGCTGGCTGTACGCCCACCTGTGGCGCGGGTCGGGAGGCCGTTCGGCGCGATCCTCCTGCTCCAAAATATGTCAGACTCCAGCGTGGATGTGACCGCGACACTGCATCTGCCGCCTAAAGATGTTGCCGGTCAAAAAGGCTATTTTGGCACGCCCAAATCGGTGATGGATATTAAACTGCTGCCCGCCGAAGTGGGTTACCTCGTCATGCCCATCAACACACTGCCCCGTACCGCACCCGCGCGGGAGTACACGATTGCCGTCGATGTGCAGGTCAAAGGCCCGGCGAAACCGCGATTCATCCGGCAGATAAATGCCTCCGACGAGATCAACCTCGATTATTACTTCGCCCTCTCCGAAGAATCGATTCAAAAATTGATCGTCCTCAAGATGCTCAATTTTTCCAACAAGAAGCGCGGGATGTTCGGCAGCATCATTGAGGCGACGTTTGCCCTCGCGCCCGCGAAGGAGATGCCGCGTAACGATGTCAAACCCGGTTGGTTCAGCCTGTGGTCGGTCGGGACGGATGGGGATGCCCGCCCGCTGCTAGAGCGCTATCGGGGTACGCTGGCACTGAGCGTCGTGCCGAACCTCAAGCCGCTTGAACTCTATCGAGCGCTGTACCCGATCACCAAAGAACGCTTCGAGCGAACCTACCCGCTCAGGGCAATCGAAGTCCATTTCATCACTAAGCTGATGGTGTATATCCTGAGCCTCGCGCCGCGCCCGCCGCTGGTTTACCACTATCCCGAAGAAGCCATGTACACCATCATGACGATTTTGAAGTCCGGTTGGCCGACCGACGGCACGCCGATTCCGCTGCCGTTCTGGTGCCGGGGTTTGCTGCATCTGATCGGCATGGACGCGGAAGTCATTGATAATCCGATCTTGGCGTTCACCGGTGCGTTGTACGACGATTTGCTGCGGGACGCGGTGGTTCACGGTTTCCATATTATGAGTGTCGCCACGCAGCGGCGCTTGGGGACGGAATACGACATCCGGGTGTACACCGATTATCTGGCACAGCAGTTGCGCCGCCCGAATCAAGCCGTAACCTTCGCGGAAATTTATCTGCCGCTGGTACTGGCGGGGATGGTCGTGGCGGAGGATGTCCCACTGCCGAACGAACCGCCGCTGCTCGAACGTATTCATGCCCTCATGAAGTTATATAACGCGCGTGCGGCAACCGAACGCAACCCGCAGACCGAAACCGCTTTCCTCATTGCCGAGGATGTCAGCAACTTCGCCCTGCGCCGCTACAATGAGTGGATGTGATGAGCCTCATCTTAGCGTGAACGATTTTGGGTTATCCATTTTTGCATTTCGCGTATAATAACATTATTGTTATGTCTGGAGGCGCTTGTGGCAGAAAGCCAGCCTGTTTTCCCCGACATCCTCGGCAGCATTACCGGCGGGGCGCGATTCAATGTGAACGCCGCCCAAGTCGCGCTGGCGGTGCGTCCCCGTAACGTGCGTGCTGGTCGCCCGTTTGAGGTCATCCTGCTCATTCAAAACGCGGCTGATAGCGATCTGGATGTCACCGCGATCTTGCAGCTTCCCCAAGATGCCAAGAAGAAGCCTAACCGTTTTATCGCTAAAGCCGAGCGTCTGGTCGTCGGGCTGCGTCCGGCGGAGGTCGGCTACGTGGTGCTGCCCGTCACCAGTTTACCGGATACCGCCATCAGCGACATCTACAAAGTGGGTGTCTCGGTGGATGTGAAAGTGGCGGGTAAGCCGAAGCGTATTCGCGCCAACGACGGGGGTGGTGCGGTCGAGTTAGACATGCTCAACCCGGAAACGGTTGAGAAGATGAACGACCTCAAGAAGCTGACGTTCTCCACCTCCAAGCGCGGGTTGATGGGGACGGTGCTAGAAGTGCCGTTCAACGTGCTTTCGGCGCAGATCGGGCAGTTGGTCGATCTCAAGGCGCAGTGGGTGAGCCTGTGGAAGATCAGCGACCTGCGGGATGAGCGCGTGCTGCTCGCCCGGTATGGGGACGCGCTGCAAACTACCCTGCTGCCGCGCCTGAAACGCGAACTTGTTTATGCGCCACTTTACCAGACTACCGAAGATCGCTTCCGGCAAGCGGGTTACACGTTGCAGGCCGCCGAAGCCCACTACATCACCAAGCTGCTTGTTTATATCCTCGAAATGGCCGCGCCAGAGGAAAATACAACCGATTATCTGAGCGATGAACGCTACAATGTGGCGCTCGCGCTGAAACGCTTCCAACGGGGCGAGACGGCACAGCCTGTTTTACCCGGTTGGTGCAAAGCGATGCTCAAGGCGATTGATACCAATCCATCCGCTGCCGAGCAACCCGCGTCGGTGCTGGCGGGACACGTATATGACGAGCTGCTGCGCGATGCCATGCGTCTCGGCTTTCAGATGGTCGGGACGGCGACTGGCGAAAACATGGGGTCGGAAGAAGATATTCATGATTACATCGAAAAATGGATCACCAAATTAAACGCGGGTCAGGCTGTGCTGCGGTTTAGCGATGTGTATTTACCGCTGCTGCTCGGTGGGGTGATTATTTACGACCGCGCCGTCCTCAAAACCGAAAAAGTTGGCGAAATGCTGACGGAACTTTCACGCTACATCAAATCAAGCTATGCTGAAGTCAGTGCTGAAGATGAAATGGTGTACAGTATTACCGAGCAAATTATAGATCGCGCTTTCCTGAAGTTTGGTTATAGGGCGTAGAGAATGATGCAAGAACCTATTCATCGACTGGAACCACTTTATCCCGATGTGCTGGGGTCGATTACCGGTGGCGCACGCATTAGTATGGATAAGCTCCAATGCGCGTTGGGGATATTTCCCCGCCAGACGTACATCAACCAGCCGGTCGAAGTGATTTTGATCTTACAAAATATGGTCGACCAACCGATGCAGATCAAAGTCGGTTTGCAACTGCCCAGCCAGGATAAAAAGGGTAATCCGGTCGTCATCGACACCTCGAAAAAGACTCTTTCGCTCTCGATGCGCCCCGGCGAAGTCGGTGTGCTGCGTGTCCCGATTATCCCGCTGCCGCCCACCCAACCGGGGACGGCGTTTCCGGTGCGGGTCGCCGTGCGCTACCGTACCCCGAATGAAGGCCGTGCCGTTCGCCCGCCCGCTGGTGGTGCGCCGCCTTCGGTGCTGAGTATCTCGACCTTTAAACTTCAAGCGCTGCGCGAAGTGGCATTCTCCGCCCATACATGGAACGAGTCCGCCGAAATTATCACCACCTATTTTGACATCGCGCCCAAGCGTACGCCCCCCATCGGGCAGGATTTACAGCCGCGTTACGAGAGCCTGTGGACGATGCAGGAGATGGCGGAAGAACGCGAACTGGCGCAGGCCAAGATCGAAGATGCCCGCCGTATTGCCAGCGGCCTGACGCGCACCAATATTTACCTGCCGATGATCGCTGCTGTCGAGGAACATTTCGCCGAGCGCGGTATGCCGCTGCACCCCGGCGAAACCCGTGCGATTGCCAAGATGATGACCTACACCCTAGACGAAGGCTTGGAACTCGAACCCGGCTTTTCGATGGAGGACAGCCGCTGGTTCCAAACGTTGTGCCAAGTGCTGGCGCATAACCCCGATGTCGAAGACTTGCCTAAAGGCGAACTGGTCACCAAATACCTGTTCGAAGCCGCCCTATACGACTCGATCTTATTAGGCTTCTCAACGATTGACCCCAAAGTTAAAGAAGACTTGGGCGATATGAACGAACGTGTTAATTACGCCAACCGCGTCCTCGCGTGGTTCGCGGGTGAAGGCGAACCCGACCCCAGCTACATCTACTTACCGCTGGCGATGGGCGGTATTGTGGTCAATATGCTGGTCGCCACGAAAGACGAGAATGCGTGGCAGGTGGTTGACCAATTGACCGAGGCGAATCGTGGTCGTGCGCGTCTCGCCAGCGGTGAGGTCGCCACCGTCTTTAAGGTGATGGACTCGCTGCTGAACCAAGCGGAAGATGCCTTAAGGCGCGCGCGGGTCGCACGACCTTAACCGTCTGCCCATCATCGAACGATGCGCTACACCTACCAGTATCACGGGCAAACCCATGCCCTATCCGTCGAACCGCAAGCAAACCGTCGCTTTCGGGTTACAGTTGGCACGCGCACACTGGATGTCGAAGCGCAGCCGCTAGCCGATGGTGGACTGCGGCTGCTTATTGACGGCGAGTCGCATATCGCGTATACCGCAGCGGAAGCCGACAAACGGTATATTCATGTGGATGGTGCTGGATATTCCCTCAGCGTGCCGAATACCACGCGCCGTAAAGGAACCAGCGCGGGGGATGGGCTGACGGCACAAATGCCGGGGCAGGTGACCACTATTCAGGTACAAGCCGGTGATATCGTCACGCGCGGGCAAACCCTGCTCATCTTAGAGGCCATGAAAATGGAAACCCGCGTCATGGCTCCCGCCGATGGACGTGTCACGCAGGTGTTCGTGACTGTTGGTGAGGTGGTCGAACGCGGGCAGCGGTTAGCGGACTTTGAGGTACAAACTTAGATTTTTGAAGAAGGACAAACCAGTTTTGAACCCCTACATTGTACTCATTCTCTCGGTTTTGGGTGAAGTGATCGCGTTAACGGCGCTGCGGTATGTGGTGGGTTTCACCAAGCCGCTGCCCATTCTGGTGGTCGTGGTCGCCTATGCGTTGTCGTTCGTCGGGCTGTATATCGTCCTCAAATCGCTGCCCGTTGGCATTACTTATGCCATCTGGGCAGGGTTGGGAACGGTCGGCACGATCCTCTTGGGGCTGGTGCTGTTCAAGGAAATACCGGATGGGATGGCGTGGCTGGGGATGCTGCTGATCGTGGGCGGCGTGATGGTGATTAATCTGTTCTCGAAAAGCGCCGCCGCCTGAGCGATTGGCCTTACTCGCCGCCCAGCCGTTTGGTTTCCATTGTCCCGTAGCGCAGGGTTAAACGGCTGTCACCAATGGTTGCCGTCTGGTTGATGAGCCATGTGATCGGTTCGCCGGGGGTGAGTTTATGCCCATCGAAGTTGGTGCCGTTGGCGGAATATAAGTCGGTGAGGGTAATGCCTTTGTCCGGCTCGCGTGAAATCCGCAAATGAACGCGCGAAATCCGTGCATCCTCGATCACCAGATCACAGCGGTTGGGGCTGCGTCCGACCACCAATTCGGTTTGCGGCAGGGGAATCCGCTGACGTTTACCCTCAAACGAGATCACATCCAGATAAAAATGATGAATGCGCGTTTGGGCTTCCCCGCCGCTGGTTTGTCTATCATCCCCACTTTGACCTATTGTAAACACGCGCTTACCTCATCTTATAAAGCTCGATTAACCAGCGTTAAGCCCTAGATTATGCCCAAAAACAAAGATAAGAACCATGTGGCAAATCGCCGAAATTTGTGTAAAATTGTACAAAGGCGATAAGTCTATTTCGTTTCGTGTTCATTTTCACAATAGCATACCTTTTTCTCGAAGTGGAATTAAGTTTCTTGGACTAACTTTTGCTCTCATCAGTTAGCCTTCTTACTGTCTGGTTTTCTAACCGTTATTTGTCGTCAGGAAGCATTTATGGCCTCGATTACCCCTCAAAAACCGCATTCGAATAAAAGCGGACTTAGCGGTACGACGATTGCGATTATTGTCGTTGCTGGTATCGTCCTGATTATCGGCGGGTTGCTGATTGGCACACTCACGCCTAAGCTGTTCCCCGTTCAAGCCTCGGCTGAATCTCAACAGATTGATAACCTGTTCCACATCCTGCTCGTGATCGGCGGTGTGGTGTTCTTGCTGGTACAGGGCTTGCTGGTGTACTCCATCTGGCGTTTCCGTGCCAAGCCGGGGGATACGGCTGATGGCCTCAATATGCACGGGAATACCACGCTTGAAATCGTGTGGACGGCGATACCGGCGGTCATTGTGTTCGTGCTGACCGTCCTAAGCTGGCAGGTGTTCAATACCATCATGCTGCCCAAAGATGGTGAGATGACCATCGTCGCGAACGGTGCGCGTTTCAACTGGAATTTTGAGTACGAAATGCCCTTGAGCATCATGGGCAAAGACTATGATGTTTCCAAGTTACCGCCGCCTGTACAGGCTGATCTGGCTGATGACGGCTTGCTGACACTCACCTCGGCGACACTGTACGTCACCAAGGATTTGCCGGTCGTCATGGAAATGGAACCGGTTGATGTCATCCACGCCTTCTGGATTCCGGCGTTCCGCGTCAAGCAGGACTTGATCCCCGGTCGTATTACTACCGTTCGCTTTACCCCGAGCGAAACCGGCGAATACTTGATCGAATGTGCCGAACTGTGCGGCGCGAACCACGGCGCGATGCGTGCGCCTGTGATCGTCGTGGCGAATGAAACCGAACTGGACGCGGCACTGATGCCGATTATGCAAAAAATCGTTGAACCCCCGGATGATCCGGCTGAACGTGGACGTATCATACTTGCGGATAACACGTACCCCTGCTTCACCTGCCATAACTTGGCTGACCTTGCCGCATCGAATTGGGTGGGTAATGTTGGCCCCGCGCTGAATGGTGTCGCTGACCGTGCCGCGACCAGTCGTTCCGCCGTAACGGGCGAAACGCCGCAGGAATACCTGTATAACTCCATTCATAACCCGACCGATTATCTGGTTCCCGGCTATGGCCCATTGATGCCGGTGTTAAATATTCCAGAATGCCAGGTTTGGGATATTGTGGCCTACTTGGCGACCCAATCCGAAACGGGTGAACCGCCGTTTGAAGTTGTCCCGCCGGAACAATGCGTGGTAGCAGGGCCGCCACCCGGAGCCGAGGCGACACCGGAAGTCGGCGCAGAAGCCACCGCTGAGGTGACTGGCGAAGCGACTGCCGAGGCCACTTCCGATAATCCGGTTGGCGAAGAAGCGATTGAACAAATTGGCGGTGCGCCGGTAACATCACCCGTTGCACCGACCGCCGAAGCGTCGGCAGAAGTAACCGATGAACCGACCGCCATTCCGGCGACCGTTGCACCCTAATTGATATTAAACTGGTTAGCAGTTAGAAGGTACTTGGGAAAGGTTTCATTATGGCAAGCATTACCGTACCCGGAGGTTTAGCAGAGGGCGAAATTCGAAAGCTCGAACGCCCCAAGCTGCGAATTGCCGATTACCTGCGCTGGAGTGTCGATCACAAAATCATCGGCGTTCAGTATATGGTTACTGCGTTGTTTTTCTTCATCATTGGCGGCACGCTGGCGATGATGATCCGTTGGGAATTATTAACCCCCAATCTGGATGTGGTTCAAACAGGCAGTCAGTTCAATACGCTCTTTAGCGTTCATGCGCTGGTGATGATCTTCCTGTGGATTATCCCAATGTTCGCGGGATTTGGTAATTTCCTTGTGCCGCTGATGTTAGGCGCAAAGGATATGGCCTTTCCGTGGTTGAACGCTTTCGCTTTCTGGCTGATTCCACCCGCCGGTTTGCTGCTGTTGGGCAGCATGTTGGTTGGTGCGCCGGAAGGCGGCTGGACAATGTACCCGCCGTTGAGCACGATCTACAGCGGTGATGGGCAAACGTTAGCCGCCCTTGCTGCTCACCTCTTGGGTATCAGTTCGATACTCGGCGCGATCAACTTCATTGTTACCATCAAGAACATGCGCCCTGAAGGCATGGGCTGGTGGCAGATGCCGTTGTTCTGCTGGGCGATTTTGGCGACCTCAATTATCGTCGTGATGGCGACCCCTTTCCTTGCGGGTGCGCTCACGCTGCTGATCCTTGACCGTGTTGGCGGAACCAGCTTCTTTGATGCCACCAAAGGCGGTGACCCGCAGCTCTGGCAGAATGTGTTCTGGTTCTACAGCCACCCCGCCGTGTACATCATGGTGCTACCGGGGATGGGCATTCTGTCGGAAGTGCTGTCCATCCACGCCCGTAAGCCGATCTTCGGTTATAAGATGATCGCGCTTTCCAGCCTCGGTATCGCCATTATTGGCTTTACCGTGTGGGCGCATCATATGTTTACCAGCCTCGCGCCGCAGTTGCGTATCCCGTTCATGATTACCTCGATGATTATCGCCGTTCCCACCGGTATCAAAATCTTTAGCTGGTTGGGGACGCTGTGGGGCGGCAAGATACGCCTGAACAGCGCCATGTTGTTCGGTCTCGGCTTCCTGTCGATGTTCGTCATCGGTGGTATCAGCGGTGTTATGCTGGCGGCTGTCCCCTTCGATATTCACGTACATGATACCTACTTCGTCGTTTCGCACCTGCACTTCGTCTTGTTCGGCGGCAGCGTGTTCACCATCTACGCCGGTATCTATCACTGGTATCCCAAGATTACCGGACGGATGCTCAACGAACGCTGGGGTAAGGTTCACTTCTGGCTGACCTATCCGGCCTTCTTCTTTACCTTCTTCCCCATGCACATCGCTGGTATGCTCGGTATGCCGCGCCGTGTCGCCATCTACCTGCCGGAATTCCAAGGCATCAACACGATCATCAGCATCTCTGGTTTCGTGCTGGGGATTTCGACGTTCGTACTGCTCATCAATATGATCGTGAGCTTGCGGAATGGTAAGATCGCGGGTGCGAACCCGTGGCGTGCGCTGACTCTCGAATGGGCGACCACTTCACCGCCGCCCGCAACCAACTTCGTTGATGACCCCGTGCCGTTTGTTGACCCCTACGGCTACGGTTCACAGGGTTCGCAGGAATATCTGGATGCTGTGGATCGCCGCTTTGGTGTGGGCGAGGAAGTGTTTACGCCCCGCCCCGCGCCGACACCTGCGCCGTCGGGCGACTAATGCGCTTGAAACAGGGCGAAGTTCAGCTTCGCCCCTTTTACGGTAAGCAGGGGGTTGGTTTTACTGGAATAAGAGTATGACGCAACACGTATTGGAGCAGAAACTCACTCGGCAGGAACAGCAGGCGCTGCGAAACCGCCGTACCGGGCTGGCGATCTTCCAACTCTCGTGGATTATGACGTTCGTCTGCCTGATTATCGTGAATTTTACGATGCGCGGGGGCAGCCCGACGTGGCCGCCTGAAGGGGTAACGGTCGGCAAGATTATCCCCACGCTCATGACGCTCGCCCTCATCGGCAGCAGTGTTTTCATCCGGCGCGGAACGAAGGCGCTGAAGGCGGATAATATCGCTGGTTTTACGACCAACTGGCGCTACGGTTTAGCGCTGGGCGGGCTGTTCGCGGTGGTGATGGCGATTGAGTTTATCCGCGCACCGGGCAGCGGACAATTTCTCAACGTGTACCGGTTGATGATCGGTTTTCATCACGTACACGCCATGGCGATAGGTTACTACCTGATCCGCGTTTACCAGAATGGACGGCGTGGGGTGTATAGCGCAACGGACTTCTGGCCTGTGGAAGGGGGAACGAGCCTGTGGGACTTTGTGACGGTCGCGTGGGTGTTGTTCTATGTAGTGCTGTACATCATTTAATGAGTTGGGTTGAAGGTTAAAAGTCGAAAGTTTATAATTCACTTCACTTTTAACGATAACTGGTTATGAATTGACGGAACAGCTTTGAAGCGAGAGGATTAGCTTATGCAACCAGGACTTGCCCGCGCGGTGCCACTGGGCATTCTGGGCTTTATCGGCGGCGCTCTGCTAGCGCTCGTCATTCGCATGTTACAAGGGCTTGACCCGGCAGGTTCGGTCGGTGCGGCGTTTGTGTTGGGCGCGTTCATCTCGTCCGGCACGTTCGTGTGGGGCATGGGTGCCTTCGACCCGCGCATGAATGTTCATGGCGACCATGCTGCGGACGAAGGACACGACCACGCGATTGTGAAAGCCGCCCCTGCAAAAGATCCCAAACCGATCAGTATTCTCGGCGCGTTCACTTGGCAAATGACCTTCTGGACGATCCTCGGTATCGTGGTGATTGCGGCGCTTGCGTTCCTACCCTCAGGGCCGCACATCCGCAACGTGCATCCGGGGCAAGGTGATGTCGCCGGTGTAGGCTTCGTCGCGCTGGGTGGCATTTACCAACCGATCCGCGAGTTCCTGCAAACCGCGACTGGCCTTGAACTGCTGCCTGCTATGTCGGCTGAACTATCCGGCTTGCAGGTGAGCTACCTCGTGCTGTTCATCGTATTTGTCGCCGTAACGATGCTTTCGCTGTTCCTCGCGGGGGCGTTGTTCGCCGGGGCATTACAATACTTCGCGAACGGCAAGAAGAACCCCGACAGCGCCAACATCGCGTGGCGTGTGCTGGTCTTTATCTTGGGCGTGGCTGCCCCGCTGCTGACCATTCCGCTGCTCGTGCCGAGTAAGGAACTGCCAATGGCGATCCTTGCGCCGGTGTTCTTACTCGTGCCGCTGCTGCTGTTGATTGCTTATCGCAAACCCATCTGGGCGATCCTCGTCCTCATCGGCTTGCTGCTGCCCGTCATCGGCCCGCCCGTCAACATGCCGAACATTGCTTCGGTCATGTTCGCGATTATCGGCGTGGGCGTGCTGGCCTTCATTTTCAACGTACTGCGCGGCGTGCTGGCGGAAAGCACGTGGCGTATCGCTGCGGGTGTCGTTCTGTCCATCGCGGTGATCGCTTTGGTCATCTACACCATCGGTCTGACACGCTCGGATATTTGGGAATTGATATTCAGCCTACTGGTCGTGGTGTTCAGTCTGCTGCTCCTACTGCCGGTGCCGTACCTCAAGATGATTATTCCGGCGAGCATGTGGGCCAAATTCGCAGCGATCAAGTGGATGACCCTGATCCCCGATGTTGCGGGCTGGGTGGCGAACCTGCTGCGTACCGGGCTGCCGAGCTTCCTCGGTCAAAAATAGGAGTTTATTGACATGAGTGAAATGAGTATCGAGTCCGCGAAGACCCCAGCCGAAGCACCCGCGCCGTCGGTGGTCACCCACAAAGATGCGCCGGTACACGGTCATGACAATATGCACATCGCCGAGCGTGCCGAGAACTTAAAGTTCGCCACATGGCTGTATCTGGCCTCGGAAGTGGTCATTTTTGCCTCCATGATCGGCGTGTTTATTGTATTCCGCATTCAGCACCCCGAAATCGTATTTAAGGTACACGAAACCACTAATATCCTGCTGGTGACGTTGAATACCTTCCTCCTGTTGACCAGCAGTTGGGCGATGGTCATGGGCTTGCGTGAAATCCGCGTGAATAATCCCAAAGGGCTGATCCGCTGGTTCGGCCTGATGTGTATCCTCGGCACGATTTTCGTCGGCCTGCAATATGTGGAATATCAAGAACTGGCGCATCATGGTATCGCCCTGTTTAATCAGGGTAACGAGTACGACGGCTTCGGAATGCGCTTCTACGCCCCGACCGCTTTCCACGGCGCACACGTCATCATCGGCGTACTGTGGGGCTTGTTCGTCATCAACAACACACGCAAGGGTAATTACGACAGCAAGAATTATGCCGGTATCGAAGTGTTCGGCCTCTACTGGCACTTTGTCGATGTTGTCTGGGTTATCCTCTTTACAATGCTGTATCTGGTCTAGGGGGCAACATGACTGAAGTTACACACGACACTGAAACGCACATTGTAGACGCGCACGAACAAGAGCACTACGACGAGAAATTCTCGTTCGTCGGGCGGACGTTCAACGTTCCCACTTATACGGGTGTGTTCGCCCTGCTCGGTGGGCTGACGGTCATTGAAGTGCTGCTGTCACGGCTGGAACACAGCAGCATTATTACGATCATCATGCTGGCGCTGGCCGTCTTTAAAGCCGGTTTGGTGGTGTGGTTCTATATGCACCTCAATAAGGATAACCGCATCTTCCTTGCGACCCTCCTTATTCCCGTGGTGCTGGTTATTCTCGCCGTCCTGTTCCTCTCGATTGTTCCGGTTGGCGGCTATTCCTAAAGCGATGGCCGACCGCACCGCAGTCCTATTCAGTTCCATATGAGTTCAGGCGAGGGCGAACCAGCGAGTTCGCCCTTATTGATTTCAGGGGGATATGTATGCGTATCAAATTGACGGATCAAGTCGCGGTTGTCACCGGCGGGGCGCACCGCGTAGGGAAAGCCATTGCACTCGAACTTGCTCGTCAGGGCGTAAATATCCTCGTGCATTACGGCACATCCTCGCAAGAAGCCACTGAAACCGTTCGTGACATCAAATCGCTGGGTGTCGATGCCTACGCCGTGCAAGCCGACATCAGCAAGCCGGAAGCGGTGGAAACGATTTTTACGGCGCTCCGTGACCATTTCGGGCGGTTGAATATCTTCGTCAACAGCGCGTCCAATTTTCAGCAGCGTGATCTGCTCAGTGTGTCGCTGGAGGAATGGCAGGAAACGATGGCGATCAACGTCACCGCCGCGTTTCTTTGCACGCAGGCAGCGACCGCCATGATGCGCCAGAACGACCCTTCCGGTGGCAGTATCATCAACATCCTCGATAAGGGCGCGATTAGCCCGTGGCCGAAGTATCCACATCACAGCATCAGCAAAGCGGCACTGTGGATGCTGACGCAGGTGAGTGCCGCCAGTTTGGGACCGGATATTCGCGTCAACGCAGTCATCCCCGGCCCGGTGATGAAGCCCGCCGGAACGAACATGAGCGACGAGGAATGGGCGAAAATCGGCAAGAATACTACACCTGTACAGCGCGTTGGCTCACCGGAGGATGTGGCGCGGGCAGTCGCCTACCTTGCCAGTGAGGACTACATTAACGGCGTGGCTATTCCCGTCAACGGGGGTGAGCATCTCCTGTATTAGGCTGGTTTACCCCGCGCGTTCGAGAATGTGAGCCACCACCGTCGCGCCGGTGCCGCCGATGTTTTGCGTCAGGCCGAGGGCTGCGTCCTTCACTTGATTTGCGCCAGCCTCTCCCCGAAGCTGCGTAATCAGGTCCACCAGTTCGTAAATGCCAGTTGCCCCGACCGGATGCCCGCGTCCTTTCAACCCGCCCATCGTGCTAATCGGCAGCCGTCCGCCAATCGTGAACTCGCCATCCTGTGCGCGGTAGGCGGCAGTGCCGGGCTGCGCGAAACCCGCCCCTTCCAGACTCAAGGCCGACATCACCGAGAAGGCATCATGCACTTCAAACAGGTCAATGTCATCTGGCTTCACCCCGGCCTGCTGGTAGGCTTTTTGGGCGCTGCCGGATGCCGCTTCCAGTGAGAGGATATTGTGGCGGTCGGCAAGGCTTATGGTGTCGGTCGCGGAGGCACTGGCACGGACGCGGATTATTGGCTTATTCAGGGTTTTCGCCATGTCGAGGGGCGCGAGGATAACGGCTGCCGCACCGTCACAGATGGGCGAGCTGTCGTACAGGTTGATCGGGTCGGCAATCATCGGGGCGCGGTCATAAACAGCCTGTGAAATCGCTTTGCGGAACATGGCGTTCGGGTTATTTACAGCGTTCTTGTGGGCGTTGATGCTGAACGCGCCAAAGGCTTCGTGTGGGACTTTGTACTCGTACATATAGCGCCGCATGATGAGGGCATTCAAGGCCACGAATGACGCGCCGTGTGCGCCTTCGTAATCCGCATCGGCGGCGGTTGCTAGCGCAGAGGTAATCTGAGCCGTGGTTTCGTCGGTCATCTTCTCGACACCGCACACCGCCACCACATCGACCATGCCGCTGGCAACAGCTCGTACAGCCGTTTGGAAGGCCATCCCACCAGAGGCACAAGCCGCTTCGACGGTTGCAGCCTCAATGCCCCGCCAACCACTGTAATCAGCAATCAGGGTTGCGAGATGCGCTTGATTACTCAACCGCGCGGCCAGCATATTCGCCACATACAGCGCGTCCGGCTTTTCGATACCCGCGTCTTCTGCTGCCTGCCGGAGTGCGCTCGCCCCTAACTCGCGGAGGCTCAACTCCCAGAGTTCGCCAATCGGTGTTTGCCCGATCCCAATAACCGCTACATCACGCATGAGTCCACCCTGTACCATATTTCACAAAGTCATAGTTAAACTATAGCATAAGGCAACTCTCAAAACCTAGCAGGTTATACTTAACGTTTAGTTGTAGAGTTTTTGAACGTTAAAACCTTCGCCTTTGGCAGCCTTTTGAATGATAGAATGGGTTGACAAGTGGTTTCTTTCATAATGGGATCGACATTCTGATGCGTCTTCGAAAATACGAACGCGACGACAGTCATGCTTATACCTTTGGTGTGTTCCCGACGCTGGAACTGATCCAGCACCAACCGGACAGCGTGAGTGAAATCCTGCTGCATTCCTCCGGTGTACGGAATGAGGGGATCGCGAAGATCAAAGCGCTGTGCCAGCAGTTAGGCATCCGTGTCTCGGTGGATGATAAGTTGGTCGAGCGCTTGGAGTCGAAAGAAAACACCTACGCGGTTGGCGTTTTCCAGAAGTACGAACGGGCGCTCAACGCCGGGGCGAACCATGTCCTACTGGTTAACCCATCCGATATGGGCAACTTGGGAAACATACTGCGAACGATGCTGGGTTTCGGCTTTCAGGACTTGGCGCTCATCAAACCGGCTGTTGATATTTTTGACCCGCGTAGTATCCGCGCGTCGATGGGGGCGCTGTTTCAGGTCAACTTCGCTTACTACGACTCGTTAGATACTTACCGCGCCGATTTCCAGCACGCGCTCTACCCGTTCATGACCAACGGTGAGGTGGTGCTGGGCGAGGCGACGTTTACACCACCGTTCACGCTGGCGTTCGGGAGCGAGAGCAGCGGCTTGCCCGAAAGCTACCGTAAGCTCGGCACATCCGTGACCATCCCGCAGACCAAAGCGATAGACTCGCTCAACCTGTCGGTCGCCATCGGCATCGCGTTGTATGAGGCGGGGAAGAAAGGATAAATTATATGCGTATTGAAGATTATGAAAATAACTATCGTTTGTCACTAGATGCGACTCAACAATTTCTTGAAAAAGCCTTTGTCGACATAAGCGTTGGTGGAGAATTGCCACTCGATTCTAATCAAATTACGAGGGCAATCTTACTGCGAATGAGAACTTTTTACCTAGCTCAAACTAAGATGAAAGATCGCCTTAAAAAACGCTATGTTGCGCCTGCATCAGACTATTTTGTAGAGGCTATAGTTTTTTACCTAATGCTTTTAAATGAAACCTTCAACTTAAATATAGAGGTGAAATCAGAATTTCAAATAAAAAAAGGATTACGTCCTGATATTTCCATTTGGCGAAATGAGAAGCTGTTCGCAATTATTGAATGTAAAACTCAGTTAGGGTGGAGTAGAAGCAATTGGGAACAAGATTTTTTAGATCGAGAAGTCAAAATACGAAGTAGTTTTTCGAATGTGAGAATGTTTTTACTTGTACTGACTGAGAAAAATTGGTCTGGATTTGGCGACCACCATCGACTGGAAAAAGAATATTTTGTCCTTTCAAAAATTTGGCCAACTGAGATTATTCCAGAAAACTTAGATGAAATAATCAAGACCCGAATCGAAGTTTTATTTCAGCAAATCAAGAATTTAGCAGTTAATCAAATTTGAGTCGTTGAATTCAGGTTATTGAACAATGGTTGGAATAGTTCATGAACAGCTTTCGTTAATGGCGATTACTCGGCGTGAAGTCGAACGCTACGTCGGACATTCTGATGAGTCAAACCTCTACTTTCTCGCTGACGATCAACAGGGTGTCTATACGGTCATTGATGTTCCTCATGCTCCACACCAATATCCGACTGAAATCGTCGTGATGGCGCGGGTGGTGGGTGACACTATCGTGATCGATGAAGACACGACCGACAAACCGCTGGTCGAAGCCTTGATGGTTAATGCGCATATTCCACGCGAAAAAATCATTCTCGCTTATCAGGGTGAAGTGGTTCCGGTTGAGGCTTCATAGTTATTGTCACCCCGCCACCAACGCGCTTTATCTACAAGTTGGGGACGAGAAAACGCTGATCGCCAACGCGAATTAGCCGCGCATCTCCCCAGCGATTGCGGTCATCCGCGCCTGAATAAGCGTTTGGTCAGTAGGGGTGTAACGCTCGAAGTGAACCGGGTCTTGAGCATAATCAACAACCATCTGGAAGAAGCGCGAACTGGCGAAGGTCCGGTTGTAAACCGCCCCTAAATCGAGCGTCATTGTGTCACTGCCAGATAAAGGAATGGTGATGATCGGAAGCGGGCTATCCACACCAATTTCATAATAGTAGGTCAGCCCTTTGGTCAGGGTTGGGCGCGGGTCGCTCACCAGCACCCAATAGGGGAACGCTCCAGATTCCCGCAGCAGATAACTCGGCATGGCATTGAGTAAGGGCGAAGTTTCGTGCAAGTAATCAATCTCGACCAACCGCAGTTCGCTTTGGAACGTTTCAGTACGCTTGGCAAGATAATGGCTGTGATGTGCGCCCCTCGGCTTATTGGCGGGCGAAAGCAGTTCAATTCGGGTAACCGGCTTACCCAACAAATCGCCTTCGCCCGCTTGATAAATAGCGATACCGGGTAGATATTCCTCACTCGTCAAGGTTTCAATGATCAATGTGCTGCGGGCAGGAGCGGTAGCCGTCAGTGGGCTGCTTTCTCGGCTGGCGCTAGGCAGATTCCCGGCGCGGAAAATGGTAACGTCAGGCACAGTTCCGCCTGATGATCGCAGTCCAATAGGCGGGATAATCTCACTAATTTGCATGGTCTTTTCGCTGCGGGCGAAATACCCGGCGGGTAATCGCTCGTCAATACCCCGCAAAATATCAACAACATGCACACTATGAAAACTTTGCCACCCGCCCGGTTCACTTTGGAGGGCGCTGTTGAGATGGGCATTTACGCCGGGATACAAATTATGTTCAGAATGGATAGACATATATTGGTGTCCTTTTTCATTAGAAATAGAATAGCACAAAACTTTTTCCAATACTGACCAGCGGAATCGTTGGAGAAGTGTGGTATGATGCTTTCACACCTCGCTGAGGCAATGCCGCACAAGCAGACACACGCACATCGCAAGCACCCTGAGAATCTCCTTTTGAGAAGTCAACACGCCGTGCCCGGAGAGACTGCTACGTGGCTACCGTGTAATCATCATATGGAGTAATTTGTGGTCGCATCATTTTCTGATCTCGGCTTGAGCGAAGCTACGCTTAAAGCCATTAGTGAACTCGGCTATGAAGAGCCGACCCCCGTGCAAGAGCAAACCATTCGCCTGATGTTGGAAGGCGACGATGTGATTGCTCAAGCCCAAACCGGAACCGGCAAGACCGCCGCTTTCGCCCTGCCGATCCTGCAAAACGTGGATTCGTACCTTCACACTCCGCAGGCGCTGATCCTGACACCGACGCGCGAACTGGCGATCCAAGTCGCGGAAGCCATTCAATCCTACAGCAAGTTCCAGAAGGTTTCGGTGCTGCCGGTTTACGGTGGGCAGCCGATTGAACGCCAGCTTCGCGCCTTACAACGCGGGGTGCAGGTGGTCGTCGGGACACCGGGGCGCATTATGGATCACATGCGCCGGAGAACCCTGAACCTTGAGTCGGTGAAGGTCGTCGTGTTGGACGAAGCCGATGAAATGCTCAACATGGGCTTCATTGAGGACATCGAAATTATCCTCAAAGAAACGTCCAGCGAACGGCAAACGGCGCTGTTTTCGGCGACGATGCCCGCGCCGATTGCGAACCTCGCCCGCCGTTACATGCGGGATGCCAAGCGGGTGACGGTGGCTGCCGAAAAGCGCAGCGTCCCGCAAATCCGCCAATCCTTTTACGAGGTGGGCAAGCGGGATAAGTTCGAAGTGCTGTCGCGCATCCTCGATTACGAAGTACCGACAGCCGCGATCATCTTCTGCCGGACGAAGCTGGAAGTCGACTCGCTCGTCCAGCGGTTGACCGCCCGCGCTCATGCGGCTGAGGCGCTGCATGGTGACCTCAACCAAATGCAGCGTGACCGCGTGATGGGGCGCTTCCGCAGCGAGCAGGTTGACCTGCTGGTGGCGACAGATGTGGCCGCGCGCGGGTTGGACGTTGACCATATCACGCACGTCATCAACTACGATATTCCGCTCGACCCTGAGATTTATGTGCATCGCATCGGTCGTACCGGACGGGCGGGGCGTACTGGCCTCGCGATTTCACTGGTGACCAACCGTGAAGCGCGGTTGTGGCAGATCATCCAGCGCTCGGTAGGTAAGCCGATCCAGAAGGAACGGATGCCGACATTGGGCGATGTGGTCAACCGGCGGCGCGAACGGTTTAAGGAAACGCTGCGCGAGACGCTGGCGGAAGAAGGGTTAGAACCGTTCTTCAAGATGGCGGACGAGTTGAGCGAGGAATTTACCCCGCGCGATATGGCTGCGGTGGCCTTCAAGCTGCTGTTGGGCGATACGCCGGAAGTGACCGAAGACCGCCTCGCCGAGCCGGAACCGACCTCACCGAAGACTTCTTTCCGCGAACGGCGTGAACCGCGCTCGTATAAAGAAGGCAAGCGCATCCGTATGGACAGCGAAATGACACGCCTCAAGATCGACGTAGGCCGCGAAGAAGGCGTTCGACCGGGGGACATCGTGGGCGCGATTGCCAACGAGGCGAATATCTCCGGTCAGGCGATTGGGGCGATTGAAATCCACGATCATTACTCGATGGTGGATGTGCCGAGTAAGCAGGTGGCGCATGTGTTGATGGCGATGAAGAGCGCCAGCATCCGCAACCACAAGATTAACATCGACATCGCGAAGCCGCGCAAGTAAGCCGGTCGGCGGTTGGATTTTGGAACGGGCATTGGAAACGATGCCCGTTTTTTATTTGTAGTCGATAGTCGCCAGCGATCAGTCGCCAGTCTTCAGCTTAAGACGAATACGAGTCGCCAAGATGGGAGAGAGCGCCATTTGAAGTTATCAGTTGCCAGTTTACAGTTATCAGTCAAAACAAAGTCGCCAGCGATCAGTCGGCAGTCTCCAGCTTAAGACGAATACGAGTCGCCAAGATGGGAGAGAGCGCCATTTGAAGTTATCAGTTGCCAGTTTACAGTTATCAGTTTAAGACAAATGCGGGTCGCCAGCGATCAATCGCCAGTCTCCGGCTCAATGCAAAGGCGGGCGAATGCGAGTCGATAGTCAATAGTCTTTAGTCGACAGAGAAATACCGATGGTTGTGGTGGTGAGGGTGGGTGATGCGGGGAAATAAAAAGCGCGACCTGAGATGATCGCGCTTTTGTAGACAGTTGGGTATCAAATTTACATTGCCAAGTAGTCGCGCAGTTGGCGGGCGCGGCGCGGGTGGCGCAGACGACGGAGCGCACGGCCTTCGATCTGGCGGATGCGTTCGCGCGTCAGGCCGAACTTCTGCCCGACTTCTTCGAGCGTGTAGCAGCGTCCGTTCTGCAAACCGAAGCGCAGCCGCAGGATACGCGCCTCACGCGGGGTGAGGGTCGACAGCACTTCTTCGATCTTCTCGCGCAGCAGGTTATCGTGCGCGCTCTGGGCAGGGGTGAGTTCGCTGTCGTTCTCGATAAAGTTACCGAGTTCGCTGTCCTCATCCTCGCCGACAGGGTGTTCAAGACTGAGCGGCTGCCACGACACACGCAGCATCCACTGGATTTTGCGCGGTTCGCACTGCATTTCCTTAGCGATTTCGTCAGGTGTCGGCTTGCGTCCGTATTCCTGCTCAAGCTGGCGTGCCACGCGGTACAGGCGGCGGATGCGGTCGCTCATATGAACGGGGACGCGAATGGTACGACCCTGATCGGCAATCGCGCGGGTGATGGTCTGGCGAATCCACCATGTCGCGTAGGTGCTAAAGCGGTAGCCACGGCGGTAATCAAACTTTTCGACGGCCTTCATCAAGCCGAGGTTGCCTTCCTGAATCAGGTCAAGGAAGGGTACGCCGCGCGACATATACTTTTTAGCGATGGAAACCACCAAGCGGGTGTTGGCTTTAATCAGGTGTTCGCGGGCATCCATGCCATCGTCACACTTCATCTGCCATTCGCCGGCCTTCTTGTGCGAGGGGTCTTTACGCAGCTTGCGCTGGCACTCGTCACCGGCTTCCAAGCGCTTGGCGAGGTTGATTTCTTCCTCGGTGTTCAGCAGGGGAACACGCGCCATTTCCTTGAGGTACAGGCCAACCGCGTCGTTGGAAAGCATCCCGTTGACATCATAGTCATCAAGGTCTTCCTCATCGCTCAGTTCGTCTTCCATATCCTCTTCGGAAAATTCGTCTTCATAAAAATGATCTTCGCTGTCACTGCCAAAAAATAAGTCGTCGGTGGGTTCCGTCCCTAATCCATCACCAAAGTCGTCGTCTTCAAAAAAATTATCTGATGTAACAAAATCCAAACCATCATAAGGCTGTTTTTCGTAGGCCACAGGTCACGCTCCGCTGCTGTAGATGAAAATTACGAAAATTGCAGACTACTTCAGGAAATTCTTCAAACCCGCCAAGCGCGGGTCAATGGCATTTGATGCACAGTCACAGGTATCGTAGTTCAGGTTCGTCCCACATTCCGGGCAAAGCCCTTTGCAATCCTCCCGGCACAACACGCCGTTGGTGGATGCAAGCATGACTTCCGCACGGAGCAGTGGAGCAAGGTCAAGAACCGCGTCTTCTAGGACGCTAAACTCGGAAGTCGATGTCGGCGGATACGCATATAATTCTTCAACAGGGATTGTGACATTTTGAGTCACATCGTCCAAACACCGGTAGCATTCGCCAGTGATGCCCACTTCGAGCTGACCCTGCACGAGGATACCGGCTGCGGTGCGGCTGAGTCGGATGGGGCCACGAACGTAATCAACCGTGAGGTCGTCGGCTACTTTCACCGTCGGCACATCGAATGCGGAATCGTGATGATTACCGACACCCGCCGCCAGTAAAAAGCCCACGTTTATTTTCAAAACACGGTTGCTGACGTAAGTATTCACCCGCCAAAATCCCGTTGAAACAACTGCAAGTGTAACGAAAAACCTAACATATTTACGAATTATATGAGAAATGGCTCATCTGTGTCAATATGTGCGACAACTTTTGTCTCCCCCAAAAGTGCGATTCAATCATATTGTGACACCTTTTGTCACATTTTGACCATATGACTAAGGTACTCCCCTACCTACATTATGACGCAACATTAATTCTTAGAAGTTATAAGGATTTACGAATTTTTTGTAATGTTCGTAAAAAAGTAAACTTCTTGTGCTTTATCAATAATGTCGCGAGTAGGCAGGGATTAGACAACTACGCTTCGGACTCAAGTTCCATCACCGGTTGGAAGCCGCCCGGTAAGCGTACGATGAAGGTCGTGCCAATACCCTGCTGGCTTTGCCATGCGATATGACCCAGATGGGCATCGACACTCTCTTTCGTAATCGACAAGCCCAAGCCGGTGCCTTTGATCGTCTCGGCATTTTTGCTGCGGAAGAACGGCTCAAAGACCTGATGCTGTTCTTCTTCGGGAATACCGATGCCTTGATCGGCGATATGAATGACCACTTCGTCATCCGAACGTTCCAAGCGCATCTTGACGGTTTTACCCTCAGGCGAATACTTCACCGCATTCGACATGAGGTTCATGAGGATGTGCTGCATCAGCTTTTCATCCATCTTGGCATGGTCGAAATTACCGGCTGCCTCGAACACAAATACATGCCTGTTGTTGTCGGTGAGTTTGAAGTCTTCAAAAAGCTCACGGCAGAAGCGGACAACATCGAGTTCGCGCGGTATGAACTGGAACTTGCCCGCACGCGCCTTACTGATGGTCAATACACGGTCGAGCAGGTCGCTCAGATAATGAATCTGGGTTTCGATCTTTTGTAGGCGTTCGATGCGCTGCTGCGTGTTAAACTTTTCGTCATGCAGGCGGAGGATGCCTGTGCCGGAGAGCATAATAGTCAGCGGGCTGCGGAACTCGTGCGACACGCCGGAAATAAAGCGCTCTTTCAGTTCGACCACTTCACGCTGGTTATCCAACTCGGATTGGAGCATGTTAATCTGCATTCGCTCGCGCTCTGCCCGTTTAATGGCGGTGATGTCAACCACAATGCTGAGTAGGGCATCTTCATGCGCGAGTTTAATCACCTGAGCAGTGGTTAGCGTATCGACACTGCGCCCGGTTTTCGCGCGGAGTCTTTGTTCAATCTTATAGGATTCCGGCGCGGCTTTGAGGATGGATTCGATATGTTTATGCCGCGAAACACTATCGACAATTTTGAGGTTGATGCCCGTGTGACCGATCATATCCTCGCGGGCAAAATCGAGCATTTCGGCAAAGTAGGGATTAACGCTGATATACGTGCCATCTTTGAGGCGGCTGAGGGCCACACCAACCGGAACGCTGTCAAACACATGACCGAATAATTCTTGCGAACTCCGCAGCGATTCCTCAACGGCTTTTTGAGCGGTTAAATCGCGAATCAGCACAATTCGCGCCCGCTGATTTTGAAAGATGGTTTCGTGGGCTGAGACTTCCACTTGCAGCAGATCGCCGGATTTACTCTGGTGGGTCCAGACATCGGGGGCGGAGAAATCATTCATGCCATTTGAAATCACGGCCTCCAACCGTTTGGAGTCGTCATGCGCCATTAAGTCCCAAAACGTCATGTTGAAGAATTCGGCCTGTGTGTAGCCGTAGAGGTGCATGGCGGCATCATTGACGGCGACGATGCGGGATGTTTCGCGGTTATAGACCCACATGGGGTTGGGGTTGTTTTCAAACAGGTTACGATAGGCTTCTTCCGAAAGGCGAATCGTTTCTTCCAGTTCTTTTCGCAGCGTAATATCTTTCACGGTGCCGACAATTCGCAGTGCTGTGCCGTCCGGGTTGCGCTGGATGATTTTGCCCTGTGATGAAAACCAGCGATAAATGCCGTCCCCGCAGCGGAGGCGGAACTCATCTTGGTAAGTTTTGCTCTCGCCGTTTAGGAAACGTGTGCGCTTATCAATCGTCCGGTCAAGGTCATCCCGATGAACCAGCGCCCTGAATTCGGGCAGTGTTTCGGCTGTGTAGCCGATCATTTCCAGATAACGCGGCGACCGATAAGTTACACCCGTTTGTAGGTTGGCATCCCACACCCCGGCATCACTGCCCTCTAAGGCAAAGCGCCAGCGCAGTTCGGCCTCTTCGAGCGCGGCCTCCATCTTCTGCTGATGGGTGACATCTGTCAGGGTTCCCATGAAGCGTTTCGGCTGCTGATCGGTGCCAAACTCGGTCATCTTGCCCCGGTACAGATACCAGTGATAGGTTCCATCCGCGTGTAGAAGCCGGATTTTATCTTCATAGGGCGGGGTTTCATGGGTGGGGTCGGGCTGCTGGAGATAGGTGTCGCGCTTCCGCATGACTTCTTCGGCATCATCGGGGTGGAACAGTATACTGGTATCAGGAAAAGCGGTCATTTCTTCTGCCGTGTAACCGAGTAATTCGAGATAACCAACTGAACGGAAGATCTCGTCGGTTTCCAGATTCATATCCCATACGCCGGTTTCGCTGCCATCAAGGGCGAACCGCCAGCGCCGTTCACTGTCTTCGAGTTCCTGTTGAATACGGGTGCGGGCTTCACTTTCAGCTTGCAAACGTCCGTTACTTTCGCGAAGCCGGTTCTCGGTCGCTTGCGTGCGTGCCAGCGCATTTTGGATCGCGCCGATGCTCAGGTAAATCGTCACGCCTGTAAATGAAAACAGCGTCACGTAATACCCCAGACGCATCGACATGGGTATGGTGCTGTCGGTGAGGGGATATTTGCCCATGTCGGCGGCAAACGCGAAGGCTAAGGCACTCATAATGCTCAGACCTGCTACCACTAAGCCCGTTCGCAAATTTATGAGCAGACCTGCGATGATGATCGGCAGGACGTACAGGGAGACAATGGAGTTGGTTAAACCGTCGGTGGTGTAGGCAAGGAATGTGATGGTGACCCATGACGACAGGGCGAGCGCCATACCGATTGGGGTCACGTAGCCACGCCGCACCAACACGAGCATGATGATGCCGACGATCAAGGTGGCAAGGTTGGGGCCAAGACCGAGGTCTACGGGAATAAAAATGTAATCTAAAATGATGTTTAGGATGTCTAACGTGAGTATCGCAAGGATGAGTACATACACGAGACGAGCGTTTCGAGTCTGTTCTTCGTCATTAAAGACAGGTGGGGTGAGAAAATCGCTGAGTCGCCTGAGCATGAACAGCCACCTTTAGATTAGTCCTGTATCGCAAGCCGTTTAAATGTAACGACCATTTCACTCACAGGTTATTAATCACATCTAAACAAGCTCTAAACCAATAAATCGCGTTACTCCTATTAAAGTTCAATTGTACCTCTTTTATGCATAAAGAGTTATGCGCTGTCTGTTCTGAAGGTTGGTATGAAAACGAATTTATCCCCGACCCGCCGTGCCGTCGCTCATTTACAAGCGATGACCCACCGCACACACGCGCTGCTGCCGGGGCGGGCTGCGGCAGGCATTTGGGCGGCGCTCAAAGTGTGGGCGATTACAAATGAAGTGGTGCTGATTCCGGCGAATACCTGTTACATCGTTCTGTGGGCGGTACTGAAAAGCGGCAACCGCCCGCTGCTGGTGGATGTTGACCCGCAGACGGGCAATTTGGCGACCGGGGGGTTGAATGCTGCGCTGGCCTACAATCCCGCCGTTGTCATCCCCTGTCATCTATATGGCCTGCCCGCGCCCATGCGGTCGATTGTCCAGTGGGCGAAAACACACAACATCAACGTGATTGAGGATGCCGCGCTCGCTCTGGGGGCAAACGTCGATGGGCAGCCTGCGGGCAGTTGGGGGGATGCGTCGATCCTGAGCTTCGGCCTCGGCAAGATTGCTGATAACCAAGTGGGTGGGGCGCTGCTGAGTGATGATGCCGTGTTCATCCGCGAAGCAGGGCGCGTCTTAGCGGGGCTGCCGCTGTGGGATGACCGGCTGATGGCGCTGACGAACCAGTGGAACAGCCTGTACTGGTCGCTGCACCAGTATGAAACCGCCAACCCGCGCTTGCTCGATCTGTATCCGCAGTTGTTCGCGATTTACGGCGAATTGACCGCCTACCGTTTAGCGGCTGATGATTGGGCGGAACTGCCGAAGCTGCTGCGCCATCTGCCGGATAACCTCGCGCACCGCGCCGATATTACGGCGGTTTACGACCAGCACCTCACCCATGCGGATAGTACTTTGTTACCAGCGCTCGCGCGTCCGGCGGGTAGTGTGTTGTGGCGTTATCCGCTGTTGGTCGCCGCGCATTTACGGAATGCATTACTCGGCTCTTTATGGGAACAGGGTGTTCATGACGCGACCCGCTGGTACCCGCCGCTGCGCCCGATGACAGCCGCCCTCGCGCCTCACTCGGCACAGCCGACAACCCCCGCAGCGGATGCCCTCGGCGCGTCGATCATCAACCTGCCGTTGGATGAGCGAACAACCGTCGAAGAAGCCGCTCGAATTGCCGCGCTGGTTAATGCATTCCTGAGCGACCAAGAACACTAAAATCGCCCTAAGATTTTACGATCTGAGTTTTGAGAAGCATTTCACAATGTTGACTTTAAATTTCCATGCTCAATAATGAAATTTGTGAAAAAAGTAAACAAAATAGTCAAAATAATTGTTTTTAAGCCTTAAGCGGGGTGAATCCTGAGGGGAGAAACGAGCAGGATTCCTAATCTGTCTAAAATACGCTGACCACCAACATTAGGTTAATCATTCACAGCACCATGTACTGATTCGTGCCACCTTTCCGACCGAAAGCTAACACTCATTAGCGATGCAGTAGGGGGATGTCCGAATGGCGAAAACACAAGCTGAATGGAAGGCCGAGCATGACCGGTTGATGACCCTGTTCGACCAAGCGACCGAGGCGCTCAAGCAGTATCCCGGTGTGGTGTCGGTCGAGATCGGCATCAAGGAAACCGGTGGCGAACTGACAGAAGTTCTGGCCTTCCGCGTTTATGTCGAACGCAAGGTTGCTGAATCGGAACTCGCCCCCAGCGAAAAAATCCCCGATGAAATTTTCGGTGTCCAAACCGATGTCATCCCCTATGATGTGCCGACCCTGACGTTTAACGAAGATAAATTCCGCCCTCTCAAAGGCGGCATCAAAATCGCGAATGATAAAGACAGCGGCGGTACGCTGGGCTGCATCGCCCAACGAAACAGCGACAACACATTTGTCGTGCTGAGTAACGCCCATGTGCTGCTCGGTGGATATGACTTCTCGGAAACAGGTGTGGAGGTGGGGCAGCCCCATATTCGGGGTGCCTGCTGCTGCACCTGCGACGAAATCGGTGAGGTGGTGGCGCAGCGTTATGATGCCGTGATGGACTGCGCTATTGCCTCCATCAAATCCGGCATCACAGCCACCAGTTTTATTCGAGCGTTGGGTGGCAGCGGCAGTGATTCGCTCACCTTTGGCAGCAATACTGCGGTGGTGAGTTCAGATTTAGTCCATAAGGTCGGCAAAACTAGCGACCGCACATCCGGGCGAATTATTACAATCACGCATCCAACCACTGCGGTTGCCAGCGAAAATATCCCCGCGCGTATCCGCCAGATTTTGATTAGACCGGATACCGGGACTACGTTTTTTCAGGAGAAGGGCGACTCTGGATCGGTACTGGTCAACGCCGATAATGAAGTGATTGGCTTGATGTGGGGGGCGTACCTCAACCCCGGTAACCCGCTGTATGGGCATGGCGTGGCTTGCCCGATTGCGGATGTCCTCGCCGCGTTGAATATTCGAATTCCCGTTGGTTCCATCAATACGGGTGAAGGTCCCGCGCCGCTGCTGATGGCTGATCCACAACTCGCTGCCGAACAGCCTGATCGTCTCGGCCTGATTGATTATCTGCAAATGCGGCTGGCTGAAACGCCGCGTGGACGTGCGCTGCTGCACTGGGTCGATCAGCACGGCAGCGAAATGCTCAACCTTGTGAACAACGACCGCGCCGTTACGGTGACATGGCACCGCAAGCAGGGGCCAGCGTTTGTGGCGGCATTAGGGCGCAGTGCCAAAGTCCCCACTTACGTAATCCCGGCTTCCATCGAAGGGGTGAGCCGCCAGCAGTTAGTGATGAGCATGGCGGCAGCTTTCGCGGAACACGGCAGCCCGGCGCTGCGAGCGGCTGTTGACCAATTCGCCCTGCCGCTGCTGCAAATCCTCCAGCGGAGCGACACGCTGGATGACGTGCTGCGCGAGTTGGAAGCGGATCGCAGCTTGGAATGGACGGTCTTACTCGAAACGGAATCTTAACGACAAGGAAAGACGAACGTATGCCAGAACAAACCGGTACGCTGGAGTCAATCGCCCTTGTCCTAACCCGTTTTCTGCACCCGCTGGAAGAACGGTTGACCGCAGGGCAGATGCGCCTGCTGCTGGCGGAACTTGGGTTACAGTTCCCGCCAGTGCTCGACGGGATTAATTCGGTGACGAACGCCGCCCAAAATGTGGTGGATACCGTCAGCCAGTTGGTCAAACTTGCCGATGAGCTAATTGACGTAATCGACGATGAAAACGTCGGGGCGATCATCTCCAAGAGTCTGGAGGTCATTGATGTCGTCCGCAAGGTCATTCAAGGCATCGAGCAGTTTGCGACCGCCTTAAAAAATGCTGGCGGTGCGACAGGTGTACCCGCTGGCGACTTGAACGCTTTCGCCAACGAACTGCCTGCGCGGCTGCTCGATTACCTCGTGGCGCGGAATGCGGAAAGTATCACCGGGTTAGCCGAGGTGTTGGAGTTCACCGAACTGCTGGAACGGGTTGATGGTAACGTCGGTTCGGTTGACCCCACCAAGCCGCCCTTCACCCGCCGCGTGCTGCATGTTGACCGTTTCCTCAGCTTCCTACGCTCACCGCTGGATGCGCTGCAAGCCAAATACGGCTGGGGCAGTCCCGCGTTTAATGGCATGGTGTTATTACAAACTTTCCAGAAATTATTGACTCGTGCGGGTGTTCCGGCTGTGCTGGATACGAGCGTCAACCCGCCGGTACTCGACGTGTTCTTCCTCGAAATTTCGCCCAAGACGGACATCAACCCCAAAGGCTTACGCATCCGCATCGCCGAGGCGTTCACGCTGAACAACAGCACGCCATTCGAGCAGGACGAATGGAAGCTCGAATTTCAGATTAACAGCGAGATCAAAGTCGGCACGGAAATTGTTATTCAGCCGAACGATAAGATCACGTTTAAGCCGCCTTCCGGTCAGCTTCAAGGGGATGCGCTGGTCAAATGGACAGGCGGGACGGAAAATGGCGAACCGTATGTCATCCTCGGTCAAGCGGGGGGCAGCCGTGTAGAAGCCCGACAACTGATCGTGAAAGCCGGGGCGGGGTTCGCGTGGAACAGCAGCGCCGGACAAGCGGAAGGCAGCTTTACGGTCAGCGCCGAGGTGAAAAAGGGCAAGATCGTCATCGACCTGTCGCAGGCGGATGGCTTCCTCGGTACGCTGCTTTCGGGTGTCGGCTTCGAGTCGGATTTTGACATCGGCATGGGCTTCTCGACCAAGAGCGGCATCTTCTTCTTTGGCAGCAGCACACTCGAAGTCAAGCTGCCGGTGCATGTCTCGCTTGGTCCGGTGGATATTAACGCCCTCGCCATCAGCGTCGGATTTGCGGGGACGAAAATCCCCATCGGCCTCAGTGGCGACATCAAAGCCTCGCTCGGCCCGCTGCAAGCCATTGTTGAAGAAATTGGCCTCGTCGCCAACCTCAGCTTCCCGGCTGACCGCAAGGGGAACATGGGCGCGGTTGATTTCTCGCTGGGCTTCAAACCGCCGAAAGGGGTTGGCCTGTCGATTGATGCCGGGCCGGTCAGCGGCGGCGGCTACCTGTTCTTCGACTTCGAGAAGGAAGAATACGGCGGCGTTCTCCAGCTTGACCTCGCCAGCATCGTCACCGTCACCGCGATTGGCCTCATCACCACGCGGATGCCCGACGGTTCGAAGGGCTTCTCGCTGCTGATTATCATCACCGCCGAGTTCGGCACAGGTATTCAGTTGGGCTTCGGCTTCACACTGTTGGGCGTTGGCGGTTTGCTCGGTCTCAACCGCACCATGAACCTGCAAGCGCTGGCGGAAGGTGTGAAGAATGGTGCGCTGAACAACATCATGTTCCCGCAGGATGTGATTGCCAACGCGCCGCGCATCATCAGCGACCTGCGAACCTTCTTCCCGCCGGAAAATGGCAAGTTCCTCATCGGGCCGATGGTCAAGATCGGTTGGGGGACACCGACTCTCATCAGCCTGTCGCTCGGCATTATCATCGAAATCCCCGGTAACATCGCCATCGTCGGGGTGCTGCGGTTGGCGCTGCCCACCAGCGACGCGGCGCTCATCGTCCTGCAAGTCAGCTTTATTGGTGCGCTGGAATTTGATAAGTCGCGGGTGTGGTTCTTCGCCACGCTGTTCGAGTCGCGGGTGCTGTTCTTCACCATCGAAGGCGACATGGGTTTATTGATGGCGTTCGGCGACGATGCGAACTTCGTGTTGAGCGT
>Ga0209460_1000467_pt1 | contig 37202 bp, 31 predicted proteins | sample EBPBio132013_DNA_FD_185868 | JGI IMG/M metagenome (GOLD analysis project Ga0209460, IMG submission 185868) | Wastewater treatment Type I Accumulibacter community from EBPR Bioreactor in Madison, WI, USA - Reactor 2_5/13/2013_ DNA (SPAdes)... | ecosystem: Engineered > Bioreactor > EBPR >... | reverse complement strand
ACGGCGACCGAGACGGCGACGGACACCGCAACACCGACAGCCACTTATACGGATACCGCTACGCCAACCGAGACAGCGACGGACACCGCAACGCCGACCGCGACTTATACGGATACCGCAACGGCAACTGAGACGGCAACTGAGACGGCAACGGACACTGCTACACCGACCGCGACTTACACGGATACGGCAACGGCGACCGAGACAGCAACGAATACCGCAACGCCGACCGCGACTTACACGGATACTGCAACACCAACGGCAACAGCGACGGACACCGCAACGCCGACCGCGACGGCGACGAACACCGCAACGGCTACATCGACAGCCACTTACACGAATACCGCAACGCCGATCCCGACGGCGACGAACACCGCGACCAGAACGCCAACCCCGACACCTGTTCCGACGGCAACGAACACCGCAACGCCGACCGCGACTTACACGGATACCGCAACACCATCGCCCACTTATACGCCGTTACCGACCGCGACAAATACAGCGACCAGCACGCTAACGCCGACACCTGCTCCGACGGCAACGAACACTGCTACGCCGATCCCAACCGCGACGAACACTGCAACACCATCGCCCACTTATACGCCGTTACCGACCGCGACGAACACTGCAACACCATCGCCCACTTATACGCCGTTACCGACCGCGACAAATACAGCGACCAGCACGCTAACGCCGACACCTGCTCCGACGGCAACGAACACTGCTACGCCGATCCCAACCGCGACGAACACTGCAACACCATCGCCCACTTATACGCCGTTACCGACCGCGACAAATACAGCGACCAGCACGCCAACCCCAACACTGACGGCGACCGCCACCCGAACACTCACGCGCACCAATACACCAGTCCCAACGGCGACTCCGACTCTGGCAGCCAAGTCGATCCGGTTGGTCACGAGACCGAATAATGGCACGCAAATCTATACGATATTTGATGGGATTCTAGAGAATGGTGTGTTCACCGAGGTGACATCACCGCGCTTTACCTACTCGGCTGGGTGGACAGCTTATCCCAATCAGGGACGGAATGCTTCGCCCTTACGAGCGGCGACGACCGCCAGTCGAACGGTGACCTTTACGACCACGGCGACTACTTTAGTCATCTGGACGTATCAGAACGCTCAAGCGGGCAGCTTTGATGTGTATGTCAATAATGTCCTGCGGGTGAGCTTTAACGGTTTCGCGGCTGCGAGTGCTTACCGCGATGTGACTGTGCCGTTACAGTAGGGCAGGCTTAGACGTAGGGCTGTGTAAGCCACTTCTCAAGATGATCGGCTGCCTGTAATTCTTCGGCGTAGTGTTGGCGCTCATCAGCCGAAAGGGTTATCTGGCTGAATAAAAAACCTCCACTGAACGGTAGAGGTTTTTATAAGCCAGTCGTCTACGGCGTTATGACTCTTCAAACTCCGGTAGACCTTCCAGCGTGTGGGCATTCACGTTCAAATGAATTTCATTATCGGTGGTGTCGTGAATCCAGCCGATTGGAATGACCTTTTTCTCTTTGAAGATCAAACCTGCCGAGAGTACAAAGTGGGTTGCCCGTTTGCTCTGGCTGTCGGTGTAGACCCGCTCAACATTACCGACATGCTTGTCATCGGCACTGAAAACGGATACCCCTTCCGTCAGGACAACCGAGTCATCCGGCACGTTGCGTTCGGTTTCGACCAGATAAGGCGGCGGGTAGCCTAAACCCATACCGTAGTCGGCATAACCTGACCAGCCAGCCATCGGTGATGCCCAATAATAGGGGATGGCTAAGTCGGTACGATATTCGGCTGAACGCGCTTCGGCCTCATCCAACGGAACATAATGCTGTTCTTCGTAGGGTGGCAGGTTATCGAGCGTTTCCGACGACCGGTTGAGGTCAACTCGTTCGTCGGTAGCCGAGGCAACCATACCCACCGGAACAATCGTGTCCTCGGTGAATAGGAAGCCCTTGCGGATCACCAGATGGGTGACCTTCTTGGAATGCGGGTTTAAAACCACGCGGTCAACACTACCCACATCCTTATGATCTGACGTATAAACCTTAGTACCCTGCTTGAATTCCATTTTGAATCCTTTCTGCACAACCGAACCGCGTAGTCGCGGATTGAGTTTAGATTGTCGGTCAACCAGCGGTGCCGATTGATACTCCTATTGTAGAAAGATGTGATACCGAAATGGTGAGCCGAAGCGCCTGACTTGAACGGGAGGAATGCAGGGTGATTCGATAGGATAGATGGGTGACGATGACGTTCAGCGGCCTAAACTGGTTATTGTGAGAACGGGTAGGGTCAGGCAGAATGAACGTTATTTCTTGAAAGATTGACTATCATGACTGATGTTGTTACCCAAGCTCCCGCAGAAACCGCCCTTGAACCGATTTACCGGCGCAATTTCCTGTGGTTCCTGATCGATGGCATCCTGTTTATGGTGGCGCTGAACATGATCGGGGCGACGACGGTTATTCCCGATTTCATGCGTAACCTGACCAACTCGGAAATCCTGATCGGTATTTCCGGCAGCATATTCGATGTGGGTTGGACGCTGCCCCAGTTATTTGTTGCCCGTTATATCGTCCGTGCCACGCGCAAAAAGTGGTGGTTCGTCGCGCCGAACATTCCGGCGCGTTTCATTATCGTTATCTTTGCGGGTATCTTGTTCTTTCTAGGAAAAGATCAACCGCAGTTGATACTGGTTGTGTTCCTGATCTGCTACGGCCTATTGGGTGTCGGGGATGGTCTGGTCGGTGTGCCGTGGGCGGATTTGATGGGCAGCAGCCTTGATAACCGCTGGCGGGCGCGGACTTTTGGGTTGATGTCCGCCAGTACCGGCGTGATTATGCTGGTGATGACACAGCTTATCGCCTATATCCTCGGTAATACTGCGTGGCCGTTCCCCACCAATTACACCGTGCTATTTGCGCTTTCGGGCATCTTGTTTGTGCTTTCAATTTTGCCCGGATTGTTTATCCACGAACTGCCGGGTGGTAAACCGGTTGAGAAACTCACGTCACTTAGCGAGTTTTTACCCCAATTGGGGCATGTCTTACGGACGGATACGCCTTTCCGTGCGCTCATCATCACCCGCATGTTGACGAGCTTGTTTACGATGGCGGCTCCTTTCTACGTCGGCTACGCGACCACGCAGCTTGGTCTATCGAGCGAGGTGGCGGTACCGAACCTGTTGGCGATGCAAACCATCGGGAACATCCTCGGCGCTCTAGTTTACACATGGCTGGGCGCACGGGATAACGCGCTGTATATCCGGCTGGCGCTGGGCTGCGCGGCGCTCCTGCCGATCAGCGCGTTGGTGGCGGGTGTGGTGGGGCCAGCCCCGTTGTACTTCGGGTTTTTGATGTCCGGCCTTGCGTTGAGCAACCTGTTCTTTAGCTACCAGAATTGGGTGGTCAGCCACGCTGTACCTGACCAACGACCGATTTATATCGGCTTATTCAACACGATTTCGGCGGTGATCTCGTTCGCGGCTCCGTTTATCGCGGGGACGATTGTGACGACCTCCGGTTACAGCCCTTTGTTCGCGGTCGCGATTTTGATGGTGCTGGCAGCGTTCTACATGGCGAGCCGGTACATTACGAACCCGAAACCGCAGACGACATCAGTTAGCGGTTAATGCTGTAAATGTTGCAAATATTTCGCAACATTCTCAAATTTCGCACACTTCCCGCCGAATTGTCTGGCGGGAAGCTCCCTCATGGCCGCTGAATTGACATTTTGTGACGGCGAGAGCGAGGGAGCTTGGCGCTGAAATGACACTGTTGCGGCGGATTGCTCCCGTGTAACCACCGCGTCGCAAATGTCAGTGCCGCCGCTGTGGTTGCAATTCATTTTCACCACAAAGACACAAAGAACACTGAGAAGAAATTCAAGTTTAACCGCCAAGTCGCCAAGCACGCCAAGATTAATACAAAGAGTCAAGTTCATTATAGAACAAAAGTTCAATTTGGTCAAGGGGCGACGGTTTGAAAATACAAACTTTAATGTCCTTTTTTGAGGGGAGAAGTTGTTTCAGCGGGTGGTTAAAAGGCGAAATACGGAATGGATTTAATCCATTCCCTACAAAAGACGATATTTATGGTGGGTGACATACACCGCAAGCAAGAGAGTTGATAGGCGGGAGGATCACAGACTCTCGCTTACGAGAAAACGAGTTTGTGGCGGGCGGCGCGGTGCTTCCCTACAGTCGTGGGTAAGTAAGATATGGTGAGGGTTTGCCAGCGGCAAGCCCTACAATATATCGGGTTGTTTGGTTGGAGTGTGGGAAAAGGGAGTGCATCTTCCCTACGAAATTCGTGTTGGCGTATCGGAACTTTTACTGTGCTTTCTTTAATGGACTCTAGATTAAGACGATTTATCCCAGCATTCTGTACTAACTGTACCTAGCGTCGAATAGTGCTATCAGTCCTGATCTAGCCACTCAATTCGGCATATGGTTGTTATAACAATGTCCGTTGAGCCGGGTGGGTCTACATCTCATGGATAAAGATGGCAAGATTAAAGTCCTCATCATTGATGATTATGTTATGGTACGGGACGAGTTAACGACTCTCCTTGAAACTTTTCCAGAGTTTGAAGTGATTAGCACCGCCAGCGATGGACGTATGGCTGTCGCTTTATGTCGTATGTATCAACCGGATGTGGTGCTGATGGATTTGCATATGTCGAATATGGATGGTGTGGAATCAACACGCTTGATCCGTAGTGAATTTCCATCTACTCAAGTTGTCGTACTCAGCATGACCACCGAACCCGATATTATTTACGATGTGCTTCAGGCCGGCGCGATCAGTTTCTTATCCAAAGCCGGCAAGATCAGCGAGATACCAATCGCTATCAGCAACGCCTATTACGGCAAAGCGATGTTAGCGCCAGAGGCAACCGCTGTATTGGCATCTGTGCAAGGGCATAAACCGTCTGCGATGTGAGCCAACTTTGGGATAAGGAAAATAAAAAGGCGCACAACCGTGCGCCCCTACAATATTTCGGGTGGTTTTGAAGTGAATTAGCCCTTCACGCCGCCCATCGTCATGCCTTCGATGAAGTAGCGCTGGAAGAAGATGAACAGGAAGGCCACGGGCAGGGTTGCCAGTGTGGAGACAGCCATCGCCACCGCCCACTGGGGTTCGGCGCTGTGTGCCTGCGTGAAGGCGGTGATGCCGACCTGAATGGGCGCGAGATCTTGATTCTTGATGACGATCAACGGCCAGAGGAAGTTATTCCAACTCCACAGAAAGATGATGATCGACAGGCTGGCGGAAGCGGGAGCCAGCAGTGGGAACACAATCCGCCAGAAGATGCGGAACTCGCTCGCGCCGTCGATACGCGCCGCGTCCATTAGCTCGTCGGGGATGCCGTAGGCGAACTGGCGCATCATAAACACCCCAAAGGCATTCATGATGCCGGGGACGATCAACCCCGCGTAGGAATCATCCCAACCGAAGGAACGTACTTCGATGAACAGCGGCACCAGCAAGACCTGAAAGGGAATGGTCATGGTGGTGAGGATGAAGAAAAAGAAGATCCGCCTGCCGCGAAAGTCATACTTGGCGAAGCCGAAACCCGCCAGCGCGGAGAAGAACACGGTCACGACCACATCAATGCCCGCAGTGAGGAAGCTGTTGAAAAAGTAGCGCCCCAGCGGGACGGTTTCGAACGCCTTCTGGAATTGGGCGATGCCTTGGAAGTCTTCTGGAATGATGTGGACGGGCGAGGCCAGCACCTCATTTTCGGCCTTAAAGCTGCTGCTGACCATGAAGTAAATGGGGAAGGCGAAAACGATGGTTACGACGAGCGCGATGGCGAACAGCATGATCTGGTTGGCAAGTCTTTGCGTCTTCACCGAAGCGTTGGTCGGTGAGGTGTTGCGGTTGGCGGTCGCGAGCGCGGGATAAGTTTGGTCTGTCATCCGTATGTTCCTTTGCTCACTAATACTGGTTCTGGCGGGTGAGCCACAACTGGACGGCGATGACGATCATAATCATGGCGAACAGCACCATCGACACGGCGGACGCATCACCCATGCGGTAGAACTGGAAGCCGTACTTCCACACGAGCAAGCTCATGGTGGTATTCACATCAATCGGCCCACCTTTCCCCGGACTGATGGCATATTGCAGCGTAAAGCCCTGAAAGGCGTTGATGGTCGAGATGGCGGCGATGAATACGGCGGTCGGGCGCAGCAGTGGCAGCTCGACGCGCAGGAACGACTGCAAGCGGTTCGCGCCATCCACCAGCGCCGCCTCGCGCAGATCGGTGGGAATGCCGGTTAAACCCGCCAGCCAGATGAGCATATAAAAGGGGATGATTGTCCAATTGGTGATGATAATCATAGAGATCGGCGACAGCGCCGGATTATCCAGCCAGTTAATTTCCCCCGCGCCGGTCAGCGGACGCAGCACGGTCGTTAGGACACCGCTGGGGTGCAGCAGGATTTTCCAGACGATGGCGACCACGATCAGCGAGGGCAGCACCGGCGCGAAGAAGAACACCTTGAGGATTTCACGCCCTTTGAATTTTTGAAAGAAAAGGACAGCCGCCGCCAGCGAAAGTATCCACGCGGGGATGGTGGTTCCGGCGACGAAGCCGAGTGTCACGCTGATCGACTTCAGGAAGAGACGGTCTTTCAGCAGGTCTTGATAGTTCTGAAGGCCGACGAATACCGGCGGCTTGAGCAGGGTAAAGTCGGTAAAGCTGTAGTAGATCCCGCTGAGGATGGGAAACAGGAAAAAGATGGCGAAGAAGATAACCGTCGGCAGGACGAAGGCCAAGCCCCAGTACTGCCGCCGCGCGATATAGGATGAACCTTTCACCGTTCGAACTGCCATGTTCCCACCTTATACCTCTTGTGACTGAACAAATAGAGGCTGGTCGCAATTGACCAGCCTCTATCAAAAACGAAGATCTTATTGAGCCGGTTTAGAGGCTTCGAGGATAGCCGTCACTTCGTCCTGCGCTTCGGTCAGAACGGTGTCGATATCTTCCCCGCCGACGACCACACGGTCACGCATCCGCATCAGTGCATCCGCCACTTCGAAGAAGCCGTTGATACGCGGGTGGTAAGTGCTGGCCGCCAGTTCATCCAAGAACACGGGCATGATGGTGTTGCTGGTGAAGGCTTCCGACGCAACAAAGTCGGCCTTCGCTTGGAACAGACCGGCGACATCGAGGTATTCGGCTGGGTTATCGGTCAGGTAGCCAGCGAGCTTCCACGAGGCTTCCTGAACTTCCGGCGAAGCAGCCGAATTGACCATGAAGAAGTAAGCATAGTTGGCAAAACCGTTGTCATTGGTGGCATTTTCCCACACAGGGATGGGGTGAATGCTGTATTCGATACCAGCTTCTTCGGCCTGCGGGGCAAACCAGTTACCGCCATCGCAGTCGGTCGCCAGTTCACCGGCGAGGAAGGCTGCGCGGCTGCTGGTGTACTGTGCGCCGCCGAGCTTCCACGTGTTCGCCCAGTCGTTCCAGTAGCCCAGAACCTGCTTAACTTCGGGGGTGTTGATGTTGGCGGTGTAGTTCACTTCGTCAATCATCTGGCCGCCCAACTGCTGCACCATCGGGTTGAAAATCAGCAGCATGAAGATCGAGGCATCCCACTTGAAGTCGAAGCCGCGTTGGGTGAGCGCACCGGCATCGTCACGCACGGTCAACTTCTCGGCAACGTCCTTCAGTTCTTCCCAAGTGGTGGGGAAGTCGGTCGCGGGGTCGAGGCCAGCGGCTTCCCACAGCGCGTCATTGGTGTAACAGGCATAGGCGCTGAGTTCGGTCGGCAGGCCATAAAGGGTATCCGCGAAGGTCGCACCGGCGAGCAGGGCATCACCGGCTTCGTATGCATCATACACGGCGGCTTGATCCGCATAACCTGCGGCGGTGGGGTTCAGCGGGGCAAGAACACCCTGCGAGTAGAACTGACCGATGGCGAAGGTGGCCTGATTGAACAGGTCAGGGCCGCTGCCGGAAGCCAGCGCGGTGCCGAGGGTGGTGTCCCATTCTTGGTCGGGGACGACGGTGAACTCGACCTTGATGCCGGGGTTTTCTTCCTCGAATTTGGCTATTTGTGCCTCATCCAGCGGAACGCGCGGGGGATGGTTGTGCATCCACAGCTTGACGACCACCGGGTCTTGGGCGCTGACGGCCGAGGTGACAATCGCCAGCAGGGCGATCATAACCGTTAAAATTCCAAAGCGTTTTGTCATGTCTATACTCTCCTCAAATTGGACGATGCGAGAACGAAAGTCGAAAAGGGAATGACGATTTTAGGGGGCAAATGTTTCTCCTTTCGAGGCGGCAGGCCCGGTACTGAGACGGGTGTAACCCAAGGACGCAGCGACGAAACGCCGCGTGATTTCGTGTGGGCGGGTAACAGCGCCACCGACGACGACGGCAAACGCGCCGCGCACAAACGCTTCTGTCACCTGCGCGGGGTCGTAAAAACGGCCTTCGGCGACGACCGGTTTGCGGAAGGCACGGTTGAGTTCACTGATAAAGTCGAGGTCGGGGCCTTCGAGGGCAGGGCGACCGTGATCGGTGTAGCCGGAAAGCGTCGTCCCTAAGATGTCGGCTCCAGCGGCATCGGCGAAGGTGGCATCCTCCACGCTCGATAAATCCACCATCACCAGCGCATGCAGCTCGTCGTGTATGCGGCGGATAATCTCTGGCAGCGTTTCACCGTTGGGGCGGGGGCGGGCTGTGCCGTCGAGCGCCACGATCTTCGCACCGGCTTCGACCACCGAACGCGCGTCGGCAAAGGTCGGGGTGATGTACACCGCCGAGTCGGGATAGTCTTGCTTGTGGATGCCAATGACAGGTAAGGTAACGGTGGCGCAAATCGCCGCAATATCGGCGGCTCCGTTGGCACGGATACCGGCAGCACCGCCCACTGCGGCGGCGCGTGCCATCGCGGCCATGAATGCCGACCCGTGCAGCGGTTCATCCGGCCCCGCCTGGCAGGAGATGATGATTTGACCCTCTAACCCGTTGAGCAAGTCGTGCATGGGTAGCCCTAATTCAACTGCACACGGTATGCGTAGCGGTCGGCGCGGTAATAAGAACGGCCGTATTCAATCGGCACGCCGGATTGGTCGTAGGCAGTGGTTTCGACCAGCAGTAACGGATTTTTGGCAGGAATAAGGAGCTGTTTGCTCTGCTGGCTGGTCGCGGTGACGGCCTGCACGATATGGGTGACGGATGTCGGGCGCACCTGATAGCGTTCTTGAAGGAAGGCGTAGAGCGAAGCCGTGCCGTTCCAATCTTGCTCGAGCAGGGCGGGGAAGCGGTCGTAAGCGCTCATGGTGGTTTCGAGCGCCATTGGAATATCGTCGGCAAAGCGCAGCCGCTTGAGGACGTTGACTCGTGCACCGGTTTCGATATGCAGCTTCCCTGCGATTTCAGCGTCGGCGACCATGACTTCCTGCTGCAAAATCTCGGAACGCGGCTGCATACCGCGTTCTAGGATGGTTTCGGTGAAGCTAAAGACGATGCCCGATGTGCGGGTAATGCGTTCCGGCGCGACGAACGTCCCCAAGCCGTGAACAATTTCGACCAAGCCGCGTGCTTGCAACAGGCGTAAGCCTTCGCGGATGGAACTGCGCCCAACACCCATATCCTGTGCCAGCCGTTCAACCGAGGGGAGTTGATCCCCCACTTTGAACTTGCGGCTGCGAATCGATTCAGCGAGTTCGGCGGCAACTTGGTCGGTGAGATTGCTGCGACTGATTCGTGTGTTCATCACTGGCACTCATCAGATGACCTGATATGTTTGAACGTAACAAATGGTTGACGGTTTGTCAAATTGGTATCCTTATTCGGCTAACAGGGTGCTTTGGATCAGGTTTAGGGCGCGGGCATCGTAGGGGCTGGACAGGGCTTCGTAGGTCATGTTGTCGATAGCCGTTTGCGAGGGGAAGTAACCGGCATAGTCGTTGGCGAGGGCGACGACCAGCGCGTGGGGGTCGGCTTGGCGCACGTTGGTGGCGATCTGGTTAAAGGGTTCACCGGGGATGCCGAACAAGCGCCACGAACCAATCGTCAGGCGGTTGAGGAGGGTGTCGTGGGCGGTGCGACCGTCGAGCATCTGTTGCAGTTTGGCTTGCAGCATCTTGCCTTCGGCGCGGGTTTGCTCGATGCGCGTGGTCATATCGGCGTTCGTCATTTCGGGCGCGGCGGCACTGGCGAGGTCGCGAAAGGGCAGGCTGATCGGCTGACCATCATAGGCGAGGGTGGTGTTCGTGTCCGGTGCTTGCGGCTGCTTGAGCATATCCAAGATGATTTCCGCGAGGTGCGTACCCATGCGCTCGACTTCGGCGAAGGATTGGTCACGGCGGCGGAAACGGCTGCTGATGTCGCCCTGCGCCCCGTTGACGAACAGTCTGACGGCTTGCGGGTAATCCCTCTTGAGGCGGTTACGCGCTGCCCCGACGAAATCCGCCGAGTACTCGCGGGTGGCGGCGCTAAGGATGGTGGGGTGGCAGGCGTAGTGGAACAGGATGGATTTGACGCTGCCGTCGTCGCGTTCGCAGCATAGGGTCGTTACGGTTTGGTCAACCGGAACGTCCGGCTGGTTGCGGTCGGTGCCAATACCTTCGACTGTACCCGTGCGCCACACGAGACCGACCGGTTCAAGCCCAGTGAGTGCGGCTTGGGCGGCGGTTGTTAGCTTTTCGGTTATGGCCTTAACCAGCGACTCATCCAATGCTGGCTCTTTGCCCATCGGGAACCAGCCTTGTAACCCGCGCGGGCCGCAGTGCGTGTGCGATGGCGCGATCATAATCGCTTCGGGTTGGGTGTCGAGGAGTGCGGCGAGGGTTTGGCGCAGCGGCGTAGTGAAGCGTACACTCACCGCGAGGATGTCGAGCGCCACGACCGCTAAGGTTTTCTCGTCGTTTCGCAGGACGAGCACCTGCGCCATCAGCGGGTCGTGGGTTCCGGTGCTGCCACCGTCCCGCGCCATATAACCATCCATCAGTAATCCGGCAGGCGGCGTAATATCCACCTCGGCGACCCCTACAAATAATTCTTTTGTCATATGTGAGACTTTTTCTTGATAAATTGAGCGATACGGTGGATTATTGCATGACACTTATCGAAATACCACCAAGCAGGCAACCTATGACCACACCGCGCACACTCATCCTCGCTGTTGACGGCGGCCAATCCAGCACATTGGCGATGGTCGCCACCACCGATGGCAAAATTATCAGCAGCGGCTTTGCTGGCCCCTCCAACCATGTGGACGAACCCGGTGGGCCGGAGCGTTTGCGGGGCGCGATTGATAAATCCACAGGCGAGGCGCTGGCGAAAATTTCCGCTGAACGGGATGCGGTCGCGGGGATTTGCCTCGGCATGACGGGCGGCGCGGATATGGCAGGCGAACACGCGCGGGAACGTTTTGCCGGCAGCAACGTGCAAGCCTACTACGACTTTGTGACGGCGCTGGCGGGGGCAAGCCTCGCGCAGCCGGGGATCGTGGTGATCGGCGGCACGGGCGCGGTATCTTACGGGCGGCTGGCAGATGGGCGCGAGGTGAAGGCGGGCGGTTGGGGCTTCGTCATGGGCGACGAGGGCAGCGGTTACGACATCGGGCGGCATGCGCTGCAATTGGCGACTCAAGCCTATGACGGACGCATCGAACACACGCAGTTGGTCGAGCGGGTTCCGGCGCAGCTCGGCGTGGCGGATATATGGGGTGTGCAGCAGTTGATTTACTCGGGGCAGATGGAACGACCCGAAATCGCGCGGCTGACCGTCAGCGTCATGGCCGGCGCGGAGGCCGGTGATGAGGCTTGCCAGCGCATCCTCGCCAGCGCAGGACGTGACCTAGCCGACATCGCGATTGCGGCGGGGCGTAAGCTGGGCGTGTTGGGGCAGCCGATTGGCGTGTATCCCACAGGCGGCATATTTACAGCCGGACACCGCATCCGCGCGGCGTTTGAACAGTCGATTGCCGAGCGCGAACCGACCATGACGGTGCACAGCCCCGCCTTCCCGCCTATTGGTGGTGGCTTGCTGCTGGCACTCAAAGCCGTCAACGGTGAGCTAACCGAAACGGTGATCAACAACCTGCGCGAGACGTTTCCACAGGCGGCCTCCTCCAAGCACCAGCAGCGTGAGCAGCAGGGCTAAACGGAAACTGAGGCAGATGACATCCCGTATTGTTCCCCTCTGCCATTTATGGAGAGGGGTTAGGGGTGAGGTTTTAATCTACAAGTGCCGCAGCCGATCTTTATATTGGTCGAACAGCTTGGCGTTGTGGGCATCGCCACCATCGACGTTGGCACTCAGGGTGATGGGCGGCTGCACCCCCCGCGCCAGCATAATCTCGACCGCGCGCTCAACTAATGTGTGCAGCAGCGCCGCGCCAACCACGGTGGAAGTCGCACCGATCTTCCCCGGCAGTCCGTCAACTTCCACCGCCGCATCCCCGATCACGCCGCAGTTATCCAGCACGATGTCGGCAATCTCAAACAGGCGCTTGCCGCTCGGATGGCGCGAGGATTGGCTCTGCGAGTGGGCAATCGACGTGAGCGCGATCACTTTCAGCCCCAGTTTTTGGGCGGCGAGTGCCATCTCAATCGGCACCGCGTTACGACCGGAATTGGAGGCAATCATAATGACATCACTCGCGTTCACGGTGTAGCGTTCCAACACCAACTCGGCGTATCCACTCAGGCGTTCAACATGGGTGCTGCTCAGGGCGCTGAGGTGCAGCATCAGGGCAGGGTCGAGGATGGCGTTCACCGGCACGAGGCCACCCGCGCGGTAAAAGAGTTCCTCTGCCAGCATATGCCCATGCCCCGTGCCGAAGGTGTGCAGCACGCCGCCGTTCGCCATGCTGGTCGCGACCGCATCGGCAGCCTGTTCCAGCGTTTCGCGGTTGCGGGTTTCCGCGTCATCTAAGACCTGTCGTACGGTGTCAAAATAACGTGTCATGATGGTTGCCTATCGTCCTGTGGGTTAGAACCAATTTGAAGATTATTTTTTAGGTACTGGACGGCATATATACCGTCCCTACATAAATGCGAAATCCGCTGGATGTGTTCTGGATTTTTGATGTAGGGACGCGATATATCGCGTCCGTTTTACCAAACACCAAATATCCAAACGGCTTATTACAATTCCTTACGCAAAATAGCGAACGAGCGCTGGCGTTTGAATCCGGCTTGCGTATACAACCGCGCGGCATCTTCGCCCGTCCACATGAAGTACGAGTAATAGATGCGGCGAGCGCTCATTTCGGCAAGGCAGTTGAACAGCAGAATGCGCCCGATGCCGAGGTTCCGCGCTTCGGGATGCACACCGAACGGGCCAAAGCGTTCACGGCGCTGCGGGCAGAAGCCGACCACCTCACCTTTCAGTCGGGCGACCAGCACACAAATCTGGCTGCTGCTGTCGCCAAAATACTCGACCAGATATTCCTGAATATGGCGGTACCAATCCCAGCCGAAGTACTTGGCGATGAACGGCATCAGGTCGGGCAGGTCGGCTGCCGTCACAGGTCGTATCCACAGGTCATCTTCCTGCTCGCGTTTGCGCTGCAAAGCCACGAGTTCGGGGGGAATTTGGAAGTTCGTCAGGTTCACACCCATACTGATCGGGCTTTCGATCACCGTGAAGCCAAACACCTCTTGCAAGAATTGGACGGTTCCCGCGTAAGCCTCGGTATCCACCCCCGGCGCGAAATAATTGGGTACATAAGGGGCGATTTCGAGCGAGGTGCGCGAGTCGTTCTTAAAGCGCGAGATAATGTGGTTAAACAGCTCCCGCCCGATGCCGCGCCGCTGGTAGGCCGGATGCACCCCGAAGGCCGTGATCCAACTTTTCTCTGGCTCCAACCCCTGCAAGAACAACGGCACCTGCCGCGTCAGCGCCAGCACGAAGCCGACCACACGCCCATCCTCCACGGCAACCGGCAGGTTCGCGGCTTGGAAGTTCGGGTCGAGCAGCACCTTGACGCGGAATACATCCGGTGTCATGCGGTCATGTGTCATCGACTGGTTCCAGACTTCGAGCAGTTGGGCTTCATCAGTGCCGCAGTAGGGGCGAATTTCAGCCATAAGCAACCTCAATGGTGAGACAACGACAAGTGCTGCCAAGTGTATTGAGATTGCCGGACGAACGCCAAGAAGTGGTATCAAACCATTGGCTTATTCCGGTGTTACAATCGCCGCCATGTTGATTTTTGAAGGAGCAAGAATGATGCGTACTGTACGCTTTGAACTGCTGCGCCCGTCCGAAATTATTGCCGAGCGTGACCGCTTTCCGGTCGTCTTTCAACCGATTGGTCCGCTGGAATGGCATGGGCCGCACCTGCCTTATGGTACCGACCCACTGCACGCGCAGGCTGTTTCCGTGCGGACGGCGGAAGCGATTGGCGGGGTGGTCATGCCCACGTTGTATTGGGGATCAGAACGCGAACGCTCACCGGAGTCGCTGCGTCAAATTGGCTTCAAGGGCGACGAGTGGATTGTTGGCATGGACTTCCCCGATAACTCGATGAAAAGCCTCTACAGCATGGAGGACGTGCTGGCGTTCGTCGTTCGTGCGCGGCTGGAACTGGTCATCGAGCAGGGTTATAAACTGATCGTGATCGTCAACGGTCACGGCGCGGCCAACCACATGGCGACCCTTGACCGCTTGGCGAAGGAATACACGGCACGCGGCGGGGCAAAAGTGCTGTTCACCACCGCTTTCGACCCCAGCCCCGACGGTACGTATAACATCGGTCACGCCGACGCGCTGGAAACCTCGCTGATGCTGGCGCTCGAACCGGAAAGTGTGGATATTCCGGCGCTGCTGCCGCTGTCCGAACCGCTCAAGAACACCGGTTGGGGCATTGTGGATGGCGACACCTTCTCCGGTCGCCCGACACCCGACTACACGCTGCGCCCGAACGACGACCCGCGCCTGAACGCCAGCGCCGAACAGGGCGAGGCCGCGCTCAAGGGTGATGTCGAGCGCCTGAGCAAACAGGTTCATTCCGCCCTCAACGGGTAGAACGCTGTAGGGGTTTGCCGCCGACAAACCCCTACAAAATCTCCGTATTTTCTTTGCGTCCTTTGTGTCTCTGCGCCTTTGCGTTAAAACGCTTGTATTTCTCCTAATCCGCCTTCAACGCCAGCACCGTTGTCATACGTGCCGCCCGCAGCGCCGGATACAACCCCGCACAGATGCCGATGCTGGTGGCGAGGGCAATGGCGAAAAACGACAGCTCACTTGGGATCGTCACCAACGAACTGCTCGACTGCGAAATATCGACCGCGAGGAAGCCGAGACCGCCCGACTCGTTCAGGCTGATAAGCGCCTGGTTGGCGAAGTGCTGGAGCAGGTAGGAGATGGCTAACCCCGTGCTGCCGCCGAGCAACCCCACCATGCCCGCTTCGATCAGGAACACCGTCAGCACATCGCGGTCGGTCGCGCCCACCGCTTTCATCAGGCCGATTTCATGGGTGCGCTCAAGGATTGCCATCGTCATGGTGTTGGCAACCCCGAAGGCCGCGATCAACATAGCGACCGCACCGACCGCGCCCAGCACCACCCGCAGCGTGCTAAAGAAGCCGTTGATTTCGGAGAGTGATGAGCCTGCGCCGGTCGCGTTGTAGCCCAGCGCGGTGATGTCTTCGAGCAAGGTAGCGGCGGTATCGCGGTCGGTGGCTTGCACGATGATCGAGCTAAAGGTCATCGTTTCCTCGTCAACGCTCTCGCCCGTGATCTTCTCATTGAGGTCGATCACCGTTTGCATCGGCAGGAAGATAGTCGAGTCCTGCGCCGTGCCGGTGTTCAAGATGCCGCTGATGGTGAAGTTCACTTTGCGCGAGGTGCTGTTGCTGCCCCGGCTGTAAATCCGCATCTCGACCGACTGCGTGGTCAGGTCAACCGTTTGCGAGCTGAACGAGTCGGCGTTTACATCCGAGAATGTTCCCGACACCGAGCCGCCGATGACCGCGCCATACGGGTTGTTGTTGTCCAGCATCAGCTCGCCTTCCTGCGTGGTGAATCCCATATACGCCAGCGTCGCCGGATAAATGCCGTAGATTTGCGCCGAGCCGCGCAGGTCGCCCGCCCGCAGTTCGACGAATCCGTTCAGCGAGAGCAGCGGGATTACCGCCGCAACATCCGGCAGGGCGGCGAGTTCCGTCACCGCGTCCATATCCAGCGCGGGTGAGGCGCTGTCCCGCCGGAAGCTGCTGGCAAGCGTGATCTGCGTGAGCGAGGTGCTGTCGCCGATGCTGGCTTCCGCCGCCGTTTGCAAGCCAATCGTCAGGGCGATCAGCAGCACCACCGCCGCCGTGCCGATGGTTACGCCACCAGCGGTCATGAATAGGCGGGAACGGGCGCGCATCAGGTTATGGATACTCAGGTTAATCAGTTCATATAACACGGTCTTAGCCTCCGATGCCGAGGAAGCCCAGCAGCAGGCGGCCTAAGTCAACGCTCGTGTCCTGCTGCGTGGTCGGCGCGGTTGTCGGACGCTGTGGGCGGCGCTGCGTTACGGCTTCGCTCACTTCGCCCGTGAACACTTGGCTGATCGTCCGCGTCTGGTTCAGGTCATCCACATAATCCACATCGACCGTCAAGCTGTAGGTTCCGGCTGCGTCCGGCGTGAAGGTCACGGTTTTGGTCGTATCGTCGTCCGCATCCATCGGGTCAAGCACCGTGGCCGCGCCCTCGCTGATGGTGGCGTTCTCACCCGTGACAAGCATTTCACGCAGCGCGACGGCTGCCGAACCCTGATTAGCGATCTTTACCGAGAGCGTATATTCCGTTCCTGCCGTCAGCGTGTCATCGAGCGTGCTGGTATTGGTAATGCGGAGGGTCGGCGGCACGACCACGAAGACGCTGGCGTTCAAACTCTGGCGAGCGGTGGTGCCGTCCGGGGTTTGATATTGCAGGGTGATCGGTAAACTGTGAATACCGCTGCTCAGGCCGCTGGCGACGATGAAGTCCTGTGTCAGCGAAGCCGTATCACCTGCTGTTAGTCCACCGATCAGCATTGTGCCACCGCTGCCGTAGATGGCGAACGAGTCACTGCTGGTCGTGGTGGTCGAACTGGTCGCCGTTTCGGTGGCGCTGCTGCTCGACGAACTCGATGAGGATGACGAGGACGAAACCGTGCCAAATGTAACGAGCAGGTTAGAAAGGTCAACCGCACCCGCGTTTTGCAGCGTCATTTCAAAGGTGAACTGTTGGTCGGGGTTCAGCGGGTCGTCCTGTCCGGTGCTGTACGATTGCAGCAGCAGAAGCGGCGAGGGATCAACCACGCTGTCCACTTGCAGCGAGATACTGCTGGTCGTCTGTTTACTCTCGCCATCCTGCAAATAGGTGATGTTAAATGACTGCGCCTGTGCGCCCGCTTGGGCATCACTGGCGACCACCAGCGACATTGTGAGCGGCGCGACCCCACCAGCGGCGATACTGCCAATCGAGAAGGCGTTACCGTTCGCACCGGCGATCAACACACCGTTGGATGAGTCCAACTGCACCAGCACTTGGTCAGCCGTTTCGGTGCCGGTGTTCTTGAACAGCGCTTGCACGGTCACGGTGTCACCCGCCGCTGCTGATGAGGGATTCACTTGGTAGCTGTCGAGAACCACCTGCGACTCGCCCTTAGTTTCGGCGGCGACAACCACACTCACGGTCGCGTTGTTGGTGTAGGTCTGCCCGCTGAAATCGCGCGAGGTCAGCACGAGGCCGATGCTCTGTGGCCCTTCGGCTGCATCACTCGGAGCCATTGCCGCCAGCGTAATGGCGTATGCCGCGCCGGGGTCGAGGTCGGGCAGGGTGATGCTGGCTTGCCCGTTGGCGGGGGTGAAGGCTGTGTCGCCCAACGACACCACAACCCCCTGCGCCGTGCGGCTGCCGACGTTGACCACCGCGAACGTCAGTTGGGTCGTGCCACCGGGGTAGATCGCGGCGGGGCTGGCGCTGAAATTGCTCACCACCAGCGTCGGCTCACCGGGTAACGGGGTTGAGGTGGGAACGGCTGTTGCTACCACTGCCGCCGCGTTTACTGTGAGCGTGGTCGGTGCGGTCACCGTGCCATTGGTCGGGTCGCTGACTTCAATGCTGTACACACCAGCCGGTAACGCGCTCGGCAGGCTGGCGGTGATCGCCCCGCTGTTCACAAGCGTCGCGTTCAAGAAGCCGTAACCGACTAACCGCACCGTTGTGCTGGCGGTAAAGTTCGCGCCAATGACGGAAAGCGTCGCGCTCTGTCCGGCGGTAATCGCGGCGGGTTCGCTGCGGCTGACGGTCAGCACAGCCGCCGCCGAAACAACTTGCGTCGCAGTCGGTACAACCGCTTGCGGAGCGACAACTTCCTCGGTTGGCGCAACCGTGGGTACGACCGTCGGTGTGGCAGTCGGCACCTGCGTCGGGATTTCAGTCGGTACGGCGGTTGCTGTCGGTTCAATCGTCGGGACAACGGTTGGTGTTTCGGTTGGCACTTCGGCATCCTGTGCTGAAATACTGCTCACCACAACCGCGCTGATGAGCAGCACAGTAACAAATGCCAGCAAGTGTTTGAGAGTCAGTTTACGCCACATGGCTTTGTGGCTCCTTTCCTTCATACGTCATGTAATCTTCGGCGATGTTGCCGTCTTTGAAATGCACCATCCGGTCAGCGTAGGTGGCGATACCGGGATCGTGCGTTACCACCACGACCGTTTTCTGCTGCTGGTCGCACAGGTTACGCAGCAGCCGCAGGACGTTCTGTCCGGTTTTGCTATCCAGCGCACCGGTCGGCTCGTCGCACATCAGAATCGGCGGCTCGTTGAATAAGGCGCGGGCGATGGCGACGCGCTGCTGCTGCCCGCCGGAAAGCTGTGATGGGCGGTGGTTGGCGCGGTTCGCGAGGCCGACAGCGGTGAGGATCTGCATCGCCCGTGTGTTGCGCTGGCTGCGCGGCACACCCCGGAAAATCCCCGGCAAGGCGACATTTTCCAGTGCCGTAAGTGTTGGGATCAGGTGAAACGCCTGAAACACGAAACCGACTGTTTTGCTGCGGAAGGCGGCCAGTGCATCGCTGCTCAGGTTGCTGACCGCGTTCCCCGCTACGTTGATGCTGCCCGCTGTCGGTCGGTCGAGGCCGCCCAGCAGGTAGAGCAGGGTGCTTTTGCCGGAGCCGCTTGGCCCCATGATGCCCACGAACTGCCCCATTGGTCAGGATTTCTTGGTCGGTGTTGAAACGCTTCACCAGATTCTTGGCGCTAATCATTGGTTGTTCCATGTTCGTTTCTCATTTCCTCGCGGGTGCTTTCCCCGCGCTTATCCGTATCATTTCCTGTAGGTGAGGGTCTCAGACCCTCCCGCATGGCTCCTCTCGCCCTGAGGGCTGACGGTGGAGTGAGCCTGCGAACGTACCGTCGTGGGGCTGGGGGTGAGGGTCTCTACCCACCCGGAGGTGCGCCGCCACCGGGGAAGCCGCCTGATGGGGGTTCACCGCCGCCGCCGCCGGGTACAAACCCTCCTGTGTCGGTTTGGGTGGTGGTCGTTGTGGATGAACTGCTGTTGGTGCGTCCACTGCCGCTGGTCGTCTGCTGTGTTTGGGTGGTCGTGCTGCTCTGGAGCGGCGCGGAGGTCGTCACGGGGTCACTCACCAGCGCCGGAATGACCGTCGCGGCGGTAATCCACAGCGCCATCACCAGCGCCACCGCCACAAAGCGGCCTTTCAAGGCGTAACGTGCGCCTAAATACAGAAGTGCCAAATTCCACAGCCAGAAGAGGGTGAGGTTGCTGGTGAACACGGCGAGGATGCGCTGTGCCAGATCCGGCAGCGTATCGTAACCGCTCCAATTATCCAGCAGCATCGAGAGGCCCAGCGACCCGCCGCTGCCCCCGTTGGCGTAATGGGCGTAGCGCAGCCCCAACATCAACGCCAGCGGCAAACTTGCCCATACTGCGATCTGGAAGCTGCGACCGATTTGCGGCGTGTATCCCTTAAACATGCTCACCAGCGACAGGAACACCGTTTGCCCGCCCCACATCACCAGCACACCGGTCGCGGCGATCAGTGCGTTCATGAGTGTCGTGTCGCTGTCCGTGCTGCTGCTCGAACTGGTAGTGGTGGCTGCTGCGGTGGTGCTTTCCGTAGTCGTTGTCGCGGTTGCATCCAACATACTGAGGTCAAAGCTGCTGGTTGTGCTGCCTGTACTCGCCACCGCGTTCGTGCTGCCTGTGTTAGCGGTACTGCTGGCAGCCGATTGTGTTTGAGTGGTCGCCGTGAAACCCGCGATCACCATCACAAGGATGGCCGCCACCAGCCATTGACGACCGCTTGGCATGTGCTTAAAGAAGGCTGCCGGTTGCAGAAACAACTTACCGAACTGGCTGATGAACCCGCCCGATGACTCATCGGGGATCATCAGCGGCGCGGGCATGGTTTGGATTTGTGTCGCCATCGTTTACCTCTGAACATTTCATTTCGGTTTAAGCCTAAACCCGATCTGTTCAGAAGTTGTTCAGAAGATGTTGTCTTATCGGGAAGTTTGTTTACGGGGAAAATGCCATTTTTGAAGCCATTAAAAATTGCACAGCTTCTAAACAGGTTCTGAATATCTGCTTGCTAAATTGGTTGGCATCGTGACTAATTGAACGAAATGAGGCAAACAACTATGTACCGCAATCTAAAGTTCGGCATCGTCATCGCAGCACTCGTCGCCATCGTCAGCATCAGCGCCTTCCTCTACCTGACGCGCGGTGTAGCCGCACCGACCGAAAGTGTGCAGGCCAGCGCCCAAGAACTCACCAGTGATGTCAGTACCAACCAGACCGTGTACCGCATCTCGCAGGACGAGTCCACCGTATCGTATACCATCGAGGAAGTGCTAAACGGCGTGGATACAACCGTCGTGGGTACGACCACCGAAGTCGCCGGGGATATTCTCGTGAATACCAGTGATCTGTCACAGTCGGAAATTGGCGAAATTCGTATTAATGCCCGTACCTTCGCTACTGATGAAGATCGCCGTGATAACGCGGTTGCCCGCTTCGTGCTGCAATCCGAGTCGGATGCGAATGAGTACATCATCTTCCAGCCGACCAGCATCAGCGCCCTGCCGGATACCGCCGCCGTAGGTGATGAACTCGCCTTACAGGTGACGGGCGACCTGACGATTGCAGGTGTCACTCAATCCGTGACCTTCGATGTGACCGCCTCGTTGACCTCCGCCGATCAGTTGGTGGGTCATGCCGAGTTCACCGTCGCGCTCACCGACTTCAACCTGACCATCCCCGACGTGCCGTTCGTCGCCAGCGTAGAAGAGACCGTGCTGCTGCAACTGGACTTCGTCGCCAACGCCGTAGATGCCAGCGCCATCACCAGCTAATCTTTCGCCCACATCAAAGCCACCGTACCCCGTGCGGTGGCTTTTTTATTTCAACTTTCCTCTGCGGTTCAACCTCTTTGCATTTCCTTGGCGTTCTTGGCGACTTGGCGGTTAAATCTTCTCTGCATTCCCTTGGTATTCTCTGTTTATCTTGGCGCTCTTGGCGATTCGTATGTCTTTCCCGTTGCGCCTTTGCCTCTTTGCACCTTTGCGTTTTGTTTCGTCTTCTCTGTGTTCTCTGCGTCTCTGCGGTTCAATTAAATCGTGCTTGGCTTCAACCGGATAATCACCGATGTGCCTCGCCCGACATCGCTCTTCGCCGCGATTGTCCCATGATGCGCCTCCACAATCGACTTCGCGATAGCTAACCCCAGCCCCGACTCGCCCTCACTCTGATACCGGGACTCCTCGACGCGGTAGAAACGCTCAAAGATGTTCGGCAGCTTCTCCGCCGGGATACCTTTGCCCGTGTCGCTCACTGCCAGCTCAATTGCATCGTGGCTGTACCGCGCTTCCAGCGTCACCGTGCCGCCGTTCGGGGTGTAGCGCAGGGCGTTGCTCACGATGTTCGCCAGCACCTGCACCATCCGTTCAGGGTCGATCTGCACCGTCGGCAGTTCCTGCTCCACATCCAGCTTGAGTGCCACCTGTTGCTCCTGTGCAAGCGGCTCGAACGACTGCTTGACCTGTGCCAGTAGTTCGGCGGGTTTCACGGTTTGATAGGCCAATTTCAGCTTACCCGCGTCTGCCAGTGAGAGCGTCCGTAAATCCTCCACCAGCCGCTTGAGCTGCGCTGCCTCTTGGTTCATCGCGTCAAAACGTTCTGCTGTCGCGGGCAGTGTGCCGTCCCGCAGGGCCTCAATATACCCGCTGAGTACCATCAACGGTGTACGGAGTTCGTGGGCGATGTCGGCGGTCATCTGCTGCCGCTGCTGGTTGACGCGGTGGATTTCGGCGCTCATCTGGTTAAAGGTTTGCACGAGGTCGCCGAGTTCGTCCCGCGTCCGCACCTGCACCTGCTGGTTCAAGTGACCCTGCTTCATGGCGTGGATGGCGCTCGTCAGTTCATTCAACGGGCGCAAGAACTGCCGCGAAAGCAGGATGCCGATCAGCAGCGCCAGCGAAATCGCCCCGATTGCGCCAATAAGCAGCGCTTGGTTGGTGCTGTTGATGTAGCGTTCCTCGCGCGGGTCAAGGTTCGGCGGCGGGGTTGCCAGCAACGCCCGACCCACGACCTGCTCGCCCACCATGATCGGGATGCTGTCCTGAATTTGTTCCTCGTTGAGGCGGTCGTTTATGTGGAATGGGCCATATCCGGCGATGATGGTGCCGTCCGCGTTCGCCAGCGCGAAAAGCTGCGGCATCGAGAAACGTTGACCGGGTTTAGGCTCTTGCTCCTTCAGCCACGTTTCGATGCCCGCCCAGCTATTATTCGCTTGATAGTAATCCGCCGCCTCGCTCACGAAGGTGGTTTGGGCTTGCTCCACCCGCAGCCGGTCATACCCGCTGACTGCCGTGCGGTAGGCGAATAACCCCACCAGCACCACCCCGACGAGGCTGGTAATCAGCAGAATAGCGATCCATTTAAAGGTAAGCGAACGGATCATCATGATGTTTCGTCGAGTTCCGGGTTAAAACGGTAACCCACCCCAAAAACGGTCAGCACATAACGTGGGTTTGCCGCGTCCGGTTCAATCTTGGCCCGTAGGTTGCGGATGTGAACATCCACCGTGCGCTCGACATTCTCAAAGGCGTTACCCTTGAGCTTGTCCAGCAAATCCCCGCGCGAAAACACTTGCCCCGGCTCGACCATCAGGATTGCCAGCAGGTCAAATTCCGAAGGTGTGAGTTCGATCCTGCGCCCCTCCACCTGTACCATGTGCGTTTTCTTATCCAGCACCACCGCGCCCGCCCGCAGCACATCCGGCGCTGGGGCTTCGTCGTACACCCGCCGCAGTACCGCCCGTACCCGCGCCACCAGTTCCGCCATGCCGAACGGCTTGGTCACATAATCATCCGCGCCGAGTTCCAACCCCACTACTTTATCCACTTCTTCCATCTTGGCGGTCAGCATAATCACCGGCGTGTTGCGCTCCTTGCGGAAGTGCCGCATGAACTCGTAGCCATCCATCTCCGGCATCATAATATCCAGCAGCACCAAGTCCGGCTTTTCGTGCCGCGCCACGAACAGCGCCTCGCGCCCGTTGTTCGCTACCACCGTGCGGAAGCCGTTCGCCGTCAGGTAATCCGCCAGCAGGCGTTGGGCGCTCGCTTTGTCGTCCACAATCATGATCGTTTTCATATGCACTAACCTTTGCTGCGCGGGTTGACCACACAAAATCCTACTTATCGAGCATTGTATAACAGCTTGTCTGTAATCGGGCGGATTGACGCTGTTGTCGCGTGCGCTAATCGCCCAACCATGACATATAGCACAAACATTTTTAGAAGTTGAGTAGGTGAGATGAGTATTTGTGGATAAGCACGGTTTCCCGTAAAGGAACTATCCACTTGGGCTAAGGATTAGGTGTGCAGATTTTGTATGCTGAAATCAGGAGGTAATTCCGATGACATTCAACAACGAGATCAGCACACCATTCCCGCCTGACCGTCCCGTTCCGCCGGAGCAGCCGGGTATCGACCCGCCTGTGCCGGGGCCGATGCCACCGGAGCCGCCCCCACCTATGCCCGATCCGCCACCGGGGCCATTACCCCCGCAGCCACCCGGCCCGATGCCAGATCCACCGCCCAACCCGATACCACCGCAGCCACCGGATCCGCTCCCGCCGGAAATCCCACAACCGCCGAATCCCTTTCCACCACCCGCGCCTCCCGGCCCGGTGACGGAACCGCCCAACCCCTATCCAACGCCACCCCCAACGATTACCGACTAACAAACACGCCTATCGCTGAGGGCGACAGGGCAGGGAGTTAGTGGGTAAGAAGCCATTTGAGAAGTTCTGAAATACCGGACAGCAATTTTTGCTGTCCCTACAAAAACGCGCACTTGGGATGCAACTTTCTTGTAGAGAGGTGATACATCGCGTCCGATGAACCCCAAATCTACTTTTCAAACGGCTTCTAGCATATGCTTATAGGGAATAGTCTCAGGCCATTCCTTTTGCTTCTCGATAACCGCGTATCGCGGGGTTTTTCCCTCAAAAATAGACATTAAAGTTTGCGTTTTCTAACCAAAATCGCTTCCTAAATTTTGTGCAAATAAAGAGCCATGTGAGCGAAAAAGAGTAGGTCACGAAAGGCGCGAAAAATGGCAATGGCGAACAAGTGAGCAAGCTCTGGGACAACACTAGGCGAGGATAGGGATTGTTGCAACTTCCAGTACCGCTTGCCGACCATTCGTGTCTCCCTCATTTCATCCCTAATTTGCACAAAATTTACGTCGCTTGACTTGCGTAGACTTTTTGTTCTATAATGAGGCTGTTAGTGGTCACAGGTAGCACCACACTAAACGGTGGAAATTCATTTTGTGTCGATTTCATCGCAAAATGAACCATAAAAGTCTTTAAAGTCCCTCGCCCTGAGGGAGAGGGATTTAGGGTGAGGGCTTAAAATAATCATCCACCACTTAATGCAGTCCTACCTGGTCACATTGTAGGGATGAGTTTTGTCATCGTACAAACAACAATCAGAGTGTAGGGACGCGATACATCGCGTCCGCGCCAGCAAACCACACCCATCACTTACTTTGCAACCACCATCATGAGTTTGTTAGTGCTTACACTGTAGGGACGCGAGACAGCGCGTCCGCGCTATCAAACCGCACTCAATGTTGATTTCGCAGACATTTGGGGTAGTAGCGACTTGCCATTGCCGACAAGTGGATTAACAACTTGATTAGAGCCAAAAGCTAACCGCTAAAAGCAGATTATGTCACTGACGACACTGACGACATTACCGACAATTGAGGGAAAAATCGACTGACCGCCGCCGACAAAAGCGACAGTTCCGACACCTAAATGGCGGTACTTTAGTGCCGCCGCCGCCGCCGCCACAAACACAGGATTCTCAACAGCATCAACAGCATCAACAGCATCATTTGTGGGAGAAATGTTTCAAAAGTGAGAATCACAACTGCAACAATTGCAATATTTTCAACATTTGAAACTCTCTGTCTTTGACTGTTAACTGTGGACTGATAACTGCTAACTCTTTACAACATTTGGAGGCCACAACCCCAAAATGCATAGTGAAATTGCAGAATATGAAGAATTTTCTGCATTTTCGGCAGTTCGTTCCCTTATTGCCGCCGTTTCAGTCACTTTCGCATTTGCGGAATTTGCAGTTTTCGCAGTTTTTCTGCAAAGGTTGACCAATCATCAGTTTAGGCAGCTTGTAAAGCCGATGGCAGGGGCGCGTCCATAATCCATGCCCGCACCATCGCGCTAAATAGGTCGGGCGCTTCAAAGTTCCACCCGTGACCCACACCCGGCGCAATTCGCCCTTCGGCATGGGGCATCAGGTTCGCGATTTTAACAACCGTTTGCTTAATCAGATCGGTTTCCTTACCGCCCGCCACGATCAGCGTGGGCGCATGAACGCTCTGGATAGCAGGTGTCACGTGAAAATGAACCGCTTCTTGCCAGATGTCACGGTAAGCCTGTGTCGAGAGCGCCTTTAGCCCTTCTGCCAAATCGGCTTTCAAATCGGCTGGAAGCTGCATCGACTGAGCCAGTGAATTCATAAACCATCGTTGCTTCAATAGAAAGGACATCAAGGCTGTCTGCGGTTTTAGCCACATCTGGTTCGGCATCGGCCCATCCGTCACCCCACTGATGACCGCATGATCCACCACTTCGGGATGGCGTTCCAGTACCGCCAGCCCGACATGCCCGCCCAGCGACAGCCCGACGATATGCGCTTTTCCATTGGTGGCGCGTTCCCGAATAATCGACGCGATCTGGTCAGCCGTATCCGCCAGCGATACCCACGGCACGTGGTTACTCTTACCGTGTCCCGGTAAATCGACATTCAGGCAGTGGTAATCAGGAAAGGTCGCGATTTGCTGCTTCCACATCCAACCCGCCACACCGATCCCATGTATAAACAGGATACTCGGTGCGCTCAGGTTTCCGATTTCATTGACGTAGAGTGTCGGCATAATGCTCCCTCCCGTAACGAATTGAAAAGGAACAGACTGTATTATGCAGGTACTTAACCAACGTGTATCCCCTCAAAAACTAGGGGGTGAAATCGTGTAGCTGCATGTAAACAAAAAGGCGCATCTCGTGCGCCTCTCTAAAAATCTCTGCGTTCTTTGCGTCTCTGCGGTTAAATAATCCTACATCGCCGCGAGGTTCATCCCCGTGATGACTTCCTCGACCTTTTCGACCGTCGTTTCCTTCGGGTTGATGTTATCCGCCACCATCTTCCCGCGCCGCATCACCACGATCCGGTCTACTACCTGAAAGACATGGTAGATATTGTGGGCGATGAAGATACACGAGTGACCGGAGTCCCGCGCCGCGCGGACGAAGTTCAGTACGCCGTGCGTTTCCTCCACGCCGAGGTTGTTGGTCGGCTCGTCGAGGATAATCAGTTCGCTCTGGAACTGCATGGCGCGGGCAATCGCCACCGCCTGCCGTTCACCGCCGGAGAGGGCGCTGATGGGCGTGGTTGGCGGGATGTTCTTGGTGATGCCCACCCGCCGGATGAGTTTGCTTGCCGCCTCGTTCATCGCGTCTTGATCCATCCGGTTCAGCCAGCGCGGGCCTTTCAACGGTTCGCGTCCTAAAAACAGATTGCGGGCAATCGAAAGCTGCGTCACCAGCGCCGAGTCTTGGTAGATCGTCTCGATGCCGTTAGCGATGGCATCATTCGTATTCCGTATCGTCACCCTTTTATCGTGCATATAAATATCGCCGCTGCTCGGTTGGAGCGCACCCGAAAGAATTTTAATCAGCGTGGATTTACCCGCGCCGTTGTCGCCCAACAAGCCGACGATCTCATTCTTGTTGACGGTGAAGTTCACATCACTCAGGGCTTGCACCCGCCCGAACAGCTTGTTGATATGCTCCATGCGTACTAGTTCGTTCGCCATGTTGTTATGTCCCCGCGTTGTGTCTACGTTCGAGCCACGAGTGCAGCGCCATCATGCCGAGGATGATTGCGCCGATGAAAATATTGTAGGCGAGGCCGGGTACGCCGATCAGCACAATACCGTTCCGCATCAAGCGCAGGATCAGGATACCGATCACCGTCCCGACGATGGTACCGCGCCCACCGTTGAGCGCCGTTCCACCGATGACCACCATCGCGATCACTTCCAGCTCGTAGCCCGTACCGCTGTTTGGGTTGGCGGTCGAAACACGGATTGAACTGACGATCCCTGCGAAGGCTGCCAGCACCGAAGTGAGAATGAATAGGCCGACTTTGGTAGAGGATACCCGTACCCCACGCGCCCGCGCCGAGACCGCGTTACCACCCGACGCGAGTATCCAGTTACCGAGTTTGGATTGCGTCAGGATGTAACCGAGGATAGCCGCGAACAGTATGAACCAGATGACCGAGGCATAAAACCGTACTTGGCCGACGGTGATTTCGCCCACCAAAATCTTGAGCAGGGGCGAGTCCGATGACCAGCGTGCTTGTGGGAAGCCGTCGGTGATATACAGCGCTGTACCGCGCACCACCAGCAGCATACCGAGCGTGACCAAGAACGATGGGATTTTCAATTTAGTGACAAACCAACCGTTCGCGAAACCGATGAAGGCCGCGACCGCAATCGCGATCAGGAAGCCGATTTCCAGCGAGGTTGCGCCCGTGTTATACAGCGTCCACATGATGACCGGCATCAAGCCGAACACCGAGCCGACCGAAAGATCGAACTCGCCCGCCGTCATCAGCATGGTCATCGCCAGCGCGATAATGCCCAACTCTGGTGTAAAGGCTAGCAGGTTGCCGATGTTACCGGGGGATAAAAAGGCTTGGTTAATGAGCGTGAAAACAATAATTTCGACCATCAACAGCACAAAGGGGCCGAACTCGGCACGGGCGACGAGGCGTTGAAGGAAGGAACTGCGTTGTTCCATAAAAAATCTACTATCCGCTAAGTGTAAGAATAGGTTGGATATATGATGTGAGGCTAACCAATAGTCGAGTTAGCCTCACACGTTGTTTGCTATCTGTTCACACCCTAACCATGAAGCAGGGCGCGAATGTTACTTACTTGCCAGCCAGAATATCGTCGTAAATCTGGGCGGTGTCTGCTTCGTAGAGCGCACCGGTGATCACGTCGAATCCCGGGGGGATACCGGCGGAAGCCATCGCGGCCAGCGACAAGCCAACATAGCTGGTGGCCTGCGGGTCTTGCCATTGGGCGGCGTTCACATAGCCGGTCAAGACTTCTTGGGTGGTATCGAGCGAGTTGCCCCAGCCGACGACTGGAATTTCACCGGGGGCGACACCCACTTGGTCAAACACGCGCTTGATGCTGCCGGTCACGAGGTCGCCGAGGCCGATAATGGCATCGATCTTATCGCGGTTGGCGGTCAGGTAGTCGCTCATGCGGGTGATGATTTCCGCTTGGTCGAGGGTCGCTTCGGTCACTTCCCAAGTGATACCCAACGGTTCGAAGACGCTGGCGATACCTTCTTCTTCCTGTACGCCGTAGGTCGCGCCGGGGACTTCAACTGGCATCCAGACGAAATCGCCGGATTCAACGAGGCCGTTGTCCACAAGGTACTGCGCCCATGCTGCGCCGAAGGTCACATTGTCGCCACCGACATATGCGTTGAAGTCAACGGTGTCGTCGGGGGTGTTGATGTTGATGACGGGGATGCCAGCCGCGCGGGCTTCCGCCACCACTTCAACGAGGCTGCCGGGGTCAGGGCTGCTGGTGACGATACCGTCTGCGCCAGCGGCAATCGCGGCACGGATGGCTTCTTGGTGCGAGGGAACATCACCGCTGTGGAACGAGGTGCGAACTTCGTTACCGGTGTCGGCTGCCCACTGCTCCGCGCCAGCGAGGAAGTACGTCCAAACCGGATCAGCCGGCGAGCCATGCGATACCCAGTAGAAGACTTTCTTGTCTTGTGCGGTCGAAGCGAAGGAAATGGCGATAACCGCGATGACGGCTACCAGAAGAAATGAGAGTTTCTTGAACATTGTTAGACCTCTTATTCAAAAATATTTTGGTACTTTTGTGACAAAATCCTCAGCCAGCGCGTTACAAACTGCTGTGGAACGATTGTAGTATCCTCCTACACAACGGTATGGGCAAGGTGTTTCAAGCAAGGCGGATACGGCTAAATATCCATACATTCGGAGATTATAGCGATGTACCGAGAAGGCTGTCAACTAAATTGAACGCCGTTCAATTGAGCGAAGTTGTGCAACCTATACAGCGCTGCTAACGTCTTAACAGTAGCGAAAGACGACGCACGATAGGCGGTTATCATGGACAATGTGCTGCCAGCAGTCATCGCAATCGCACTCTTTTTCCTGTTGATGGGTGACAGTGTACACGGTGGTAAGTGGTATCCCGTTGGAAGATAGTTGCGCCGAAAGAACCACCATGTTAGTATCTACGCAATCGATTGCACGGTGAACAGCCGTGCAATACGCTCAAATTATTAATCTACGATGGACATTGGTTCGTCGCACATCTAGACACGGTATGGCAAACTATATGAACTCAGGTTCTGCTTGAGTCCTTTTGTCGAATTATTGAATTGAGTGAAGTGAACAAATGCCCCCTTTAACAGCAGCAGTTGTGGGAACAGGTTTTATTGGTCCAGTCCATGCCGAAGCCTTAAAGCGTGTCGGTGTGAATGTGCGCGGTATCCTCGGCTCCAGCTCCGAAAAGAGCCGTACTGCTGCCGGGTCGCTGCGGCTCGAAGTGGCGTACAACAACTACGCTGAATTGGTGGCCGACCCGTTGGTGCAGTCCGTACATATCACCACCCCCAACAAAGATCACCTTGAGATGACTAGGCAGGCGTTGGCGGCGGGTAAGCATGTCGTCTGTGAGAAGCCGCTGGCGATGAACACCGCCGAAAGTGCCGAACTTGTCGCGCTGGCGAAGCAGCATCCGAACCTCGTCACCGCTGTGAATTACAACATCCGCTTCTACCCGCTGATGCACCACGTACGCGACCTTGTGCAAAATGGCGAAATCGGTGAGGTATATGCCGTTCGCGGTGGCTACATTCAGGATTGGCTGCTGTTCGATACCGACTGGAACTGGCGGCTCGTCCCCAGCGAAGGCGGCGACCTGCGGGCGGTAGGGGACATCGGTACGCATTGGATGGATTTGGTGGGCTTCATCACTGGCCTCAAGGTTGAGTCCCTGCTGGCCGATCTGGCGACCTTCGTGCCGCAGCGCCGCAAGCCGCGCCAAGCGGTTGCCACCTTCAAAGGCAAAGAGGAAAGTGCGTCCGCTGAGTACGACTTGGTGGACATCAAAACCGAGGATTGGGGGTCGATGATCTTCCACTACGCCGGTGGTGCGCGGGGTGTCATGAGCGTGTCGCAGGTCAGCGCCGGACGCAAGAACTTCCTCAACTTTGAGATCAGTGGGTCGAAAGGCTCGGTCGCGTGGAACTCCGAGAACCCCAATGAGGTGTGGCTCGGCTACCGTGACCGTCCCAACGGTATCCTCATCAAAGACCCGTCGCTGCTGAGTGACGGCGCGCGGCGCTATGCCAGCCAACCCGGTGGTCACGCCGAAGGTTTCCCCGACACATTCAAGCAGTTGTACAGCGCGATTTACGGCTACATCGAGAAGGGCGATTTCAACGCGCCCAAGCCCTACCCGACCTTTGAGGATGGTCATTACGAGCTGATGTTGTGTGAGGCCATCGCCGACAGCCACAACCACCGCAAATGGGTCGACGTGAAGTAACCCTCACCCCTAGCCCCTCTCCCTCAAGGCGAGGGGAAAAGATTGCAGTAAATTAGTGTTATGACCGAAGGAGAATTTATATGCAGCTTGGATATGTCACGGCGATTTTGCCGGATTGGACGCTCGAAGAAAACATGCAGTTCGCCGCCAAGCAGGGCTTCGACTGCTTAGAAGTCATGTGCTGGCCGGTGGGCAAAGCCGAACGCCGCTATGCTGGGGTTACGCATATCGACGTAACCAATTTTACACAGGCGGATGCCGAGCGCGTCAAAGGCTTGATGCGCCAGTACAACATCAACATTTCCAGCCTCGGCTATTATCCGAACCCGCTGGTGGCGGATGCTGAAGAACGCCAAACGTATGTCGATCATATTAAGAAGGTGATTGCCGCCTCCGCCATGCTCGGCATCAACACCATGACGACTTTCGTCGGGCGTGATCCGGTTAAGACGATTGACGACCAGTGGGGCGACTTCGAAGCCGTTTGGAAGCCGTTGATCGCCTTCGCCGAGTCGCAGAATGTGCGCGTCGGTATCGAAAACTGCCCGATGCTGTTCACGTGGGATGAATGGCCGGGTGGCAAAAACCTCGCCATTTCGCCGGACGTGTGGCGGCGCATGTTTGATGCCATTCCCAGTGCCAACTTCGGCCTGAACTTTGACCCCTCACACCTGATCTGGCAGCATATTGATTACATTCGCTGCATCCGGGAGTTCGGCGGCAAGTTTATCCACGTTCACGCCAAAGATACCAAGATCGACAGCGACCTGCTCTACCAACATGGCATCATGGGTGTAAAGTGGCACCGTCCCAAGCTACCGGGGTTGGGTGATGTCAATTGGGGTTCGTTCTTCTCGGTGTTGAATGACGTAGGCTACAAAGGCCCGGTGTGCATCGAGGTTGAAGACCGCGCCTACGAAGGCAGCCAAGCCGATGTCGAGCGCTCAATCGTGCAGTCGCGCCGCTACCTCGAACAATTCATGCGCTAACTTGAGGTGTGGGTGGTCGTGTATTCGTACTTGTCGGCGCGGTAGTAGCTCAGGCTGTGTTCGATCAACTCGTGGTTTTCGAGCGAGGCCGCTGTTTTGACGACCAACAGCGGCGCACCGAGTTGGACACGCAGGAGTTCGGCCTGTCGTTTGTCAGCCGTCACTGCGCTAACGGTGTGGATGATCTCGGTGATATTGAGATGATACTGGTTCATCAGCACATCGTAGAGCGAGTTGTCGTTAAAATCGGTTTCGCCGAGGTTCGGGCAGTGTTCGAGGATGACATACGTATGCTGGATGCCGATGGCTTCATCACCGCCGAAGCGCAGCCGGTCGAGCAGCAGGCAGGGTATACCGAGTTTCGCATGTAGAATATCGGGGTCGGTTGGTAAAATGGTGCGGGTTTCATTATGAAGAACGGTGGAGTGTGGGTGCAGACCCATATCCGTCATCTGTCGGGTGAAGCTCCGCGCCAGCGAAAATTGGTACGGCTTCTCGCGGGTTTGGACGACGGTACCATGTCCCGCCTTACGGACGATCAAACGGTCATCCACCAACCGCCCCAACGCCGTGCGGATGGTGTGCCGCCCGACACGATAGGCTTCAGCCAATTCATTCTCCGGTGGCAGCAAATCACCGGCGGAAACATGCTCGCTATCCAGCAGTGTTCGGAGGTCAGCTTCGACTTGATAGTAGAGGGGAACCGGACTCTTGGTATTGACGACCGTCAGTGGAAGCTGATCAACTGTTAATTGTGCACACATGATTTGACTCTACTGGTTGTCGTAATTAAAATGTGCGGATATACGGAGCTTTACCAGTAGGAGTATTTTACTGCAAAGCACCGGTGTTCACAAATATGATCGTTTATGTAGATAAATGAGGGAACTATGTATCGGAAATTTTTATCGATTGTATTGGTAGTGGTTCTCGCGGTCTTTAGCTTGGGCATCGCCTCGGCTCAAGATAAGCAGTCTATCGTGGTCGGCATTTCGAACAGCTTTGTCAGCAGCGAATGGCGCACCCAGATGATCCAGCAGCTTGAAGCTGTCCGTGATGAACTGAATGCCGATGAATCGCTGAACGTCGAAATTGAATTGGTGATCGAAAGCGAAGACACCGATGCCGCTGGTCAAGAACAGCAGATTCAGAACCTCGTCAACCGTGGTGTCGATGCCATCATCGTTAACCCCGGCGACGCGGAAGCCCTGCGCCTGAGCCTCGAAGATGCGGCTGCGGCTGGCATCGTCGTCATCTCGGTTGACCAAGAAATCGATGGTGAAGGTGTGCTGAACGTCGTCATCGACCAAACCGAATGGGCGCGTATCAGCGCTCGCTGGTTGGCGGAATCGCTGGGTGGCAAGGGCGACATTGTTCTTATCGAAGGTTTTGTCGGTCATCCTGCCAATACCGCTCGTATGAACGGTGTGGAAGAAGTACTGGCTGAATACCCCGATATTAAGGTTGTTGGTCGTGAGACCGGCAGTTGGGATCAGGCGACCGGTCAGCAGGTGATGAGCGACTTCCTCGCCTCGCTGCCAAACATCGACGGCGTGTGGACGCAGGACGGTATGGCGACCGGTGTTCTGACCGCCATCGAAACCGCGAACCCCGAAAAGTGGCCGCTGGTCACTGGTGAAGCACGCGCCAGCTTCCTCCAGCACTGGGCAACCATCCTCGAAACCCACCCTGACTTCCAGAGCATCGGTGTGGTGAACCCGCCCGCGATTGCCGCCAACGGCTTGCGTATTGCGGTTGAACTGCTGCTTGGTGGCGAAATTGACCCCGACCAACTCGGTGGTCAGTACGGCAACAGCATCATCGTCCCCATTCCGTATGTCGTGCTTGGTCAGGAATGGACCTACACCCCGGCTGAGGGCGAACCCCAAGATCTGCCGAACAACTTCGAAGAAATTTACACCGAAGTGAAGGATCAACCGGAAAGCTACACGCTGGATGGTTTGATCGACCAAGAACAGGCCAAGTCCTACCTGTTGAAGGCTGAGGGCTAAATAAGATAGACGGCTGAGGGAGGATGAGAAATGCTCCCTCAGTCATTGTTAATGGCGGCGGACGGCCTGTATGCCGTCCCTACGAATGTATGATTTTTGTAGGGACGCGGTATATCGCGTCCGCCGTATCTTATTACCGAAATGTGATCGCGTTTTTTGTGGATAAGATATTGTGGTTAAAAATATCACTTTGGTTGCCGAGCAAGCTGTCAAAACCTACGGCGGCGTAACTGCCCTCAGCGACGGTAACTTGGCCGTCAAATCCGGCGAGGTGCTGGCGCTGCTTGGCGCGAACGGCAGTGGTAAAAGCACCCTTAGTAAAATCATCACCGGCCTCATCAGCCCGAACAAAGGCCGTGTGCTGGTCGATGGTCGGCCCGTCTCGTTCAACACCCCCAGCGAAGCCCGCAAAGCGGGTATCAGCGCGGTTTACCAAGAACTGAGCCTGATACCCGATTTGAGTGTTTCCGAGAATATTTGGTTGGGGCATGAACCGCTGCGGTTCGGCATGGTCAACCGCGGCGAGATGCACAAGCGCACCCAAGCCCTGCTCGACCTGTTCAAAGGTTTGTACCGACCGCACCTTCAACCGGACGCGCCGATTAGCAGCCTCACCCCTGACGAGCGCCAAATCGTCGAAATCCTGAAAGCCATGAGCTTCGACCCGCGCCTCATCATCTTGGACGAAGCCACTGCCAGCCTCGACAGCCAGCAGGTGAACCGCCTGTTTGAACTGGTCGCTGACTGGAAGGCGCAGGGCATGGCGATCATCTTTGTCTCGCACCGCATGGAAGAAATTTTCCGCATCGCTGACAAAGCCACCGTTTTACGTAACGGGCGCACCGTCGGCGACCGCGTGATTGCAGCCACCAACCGCCGCGAATTGGTTGACCTGATGATCGAAGGCGCGGGGTTGCTCGAACAGCAGCGCCAAGCCTTCGAGGTGTCTGATAAGCCCGTTCGGCTGACGATTGATGATCTCAAGACGAATGTGCTTCGCGGCGTGAGCCTGACGGTACACGATGGCGAACTGCTCGGCTTGGGCGGCTTGCACGGGCAGGGGCAGTCCGACCTGCTGATGGCGATCTTCGGCGCGATCAAATCCAGCGGACGCATCTCGCTTTCCGGCGAGGAACTTCACTTTAGCCATCCCAAGAATGCCATGAATGCCGGTGTCGCGCTCGTCCCCGGTGATCGGGGCAGCGAAGGCTTACTGCTCATTCGCTCGATCTTCGAGAACATGCTGCTCGCGTCGTGGAGCAGCTACGGCACACCTATTGGCATGAGGAAAGCGCGGAGCGACAGCCAGAATGTGGCGCAGGAACTCAAAATGGTGATGGCCTCGCTGGATGCGCCGGTGAGCAGCCTCAGCGGTGGCAACGCGCAAAAGGTCGTGATTGGTAAATGGCTGTTACGCGCACCAAAGCTCCTGCTGCTCAACGACCCGACCAAAGGTATCGACGTGGGCGCGAAGGCCGAGTTCTACAATCTGCTCAAGCAGCTTCGCGACTCCGGTACGGCGATCCTGTTTTACAGCAGTGACGATGATGAACTCCTCGGCTTATGCAACCGTGTGCTGGTACTGCACGACGGGCAGGTGAGCGCCGCACTCAGCGGTGATGATTTGAGCCGCGACAAGTTGGTTTCGGCCAGTATGGGAACGGTGCATAGTGAGTAACCTGACCAACCGCTTCTTTAGCCGTAACCCGTATTTCCTCTCGCTGGTTTTGTTGGTGATTATGGTGGTCATCAACCGCGCCCTGCAAGACAACCTGTTTGAGATCGGCCCGCTCAACGGCAACCTGCGTGTGTTCACACCCGCGATTCTGCTGGCAATCGGGCAAACCTTTGTCATCATCGCGGGCGGGGTTGACCTGTCGATTGGCTCGATTGTCTCGATGGGAACAGCCATCCTCGCCACCCAAATTCCGACCGACGCGACACCCGATATGATTGTACGGGCGGTGGTGCTGGTGTTCTTGGCAGGTCTGTTAGCGGGTTCACTCAACGGTTTCGGGGTGACGGCACTTCGCTTACAGCCGATTGTCACAACCTACGCCACCAGCTTTATTTTCGCGGGTGTCGCCCTGCGGATACTACCCGAACCCGGTGGCCGCCTGCCGCGCGAACTCACAACCTTCTGGCGCAATCCCCTTCAAGTGACTGAATCCTTTGCGATCCCGACTTCGATCATCGCGATTGCGATTGTGATCTTGCTGTGGGTACTGTTGACCAAAACCCGCTACCGTCAGTTCTTGTACGCGACGGGCAGCAAGGCGGACGCGGCCTACAGCACGGGCGTGCGCGTCAACCGTATCAAGTTCAGCACCTATCTGTTCTCAGCGTTCTTCGCCACGTTAGCGGCTTTGGCGCTGACGCTCGGCTCCGGTACGGGCAACCCCCGCGCGGGTGACCAGATGACGCTGCCGAGTGTGGTGGCGGTCGTGCTTGGTGGTACGGCGCTTTCCGGCGGGCAGGGTGGCATCATCGGCTCGATCATCGGGGCGCTGATCCTCGGCCTCATCAGTAACATCATCTCGTTCGCCAGCCTCGACTCGTGGGTGCGCCCGCTGGTGGACGCGCTCATCATCATTATCGCGCTGGCAATTCCGGCGTTGGTCGGTTTGGCACGGAGGGCATGGAACAAATGACGACGAATGCTTTAACCTCCCGTATCCGTGCCAATGTACCACCCGCGTTAGTGGCGGTACTGCTGGCGATTGTCCTGTTCATCATCGGAGGTGCGCTCGCCCCCGGCTTCACCAACCGCGACCAAGCCGTGAACATCATCCGGCTTGCGGCCTTTTTGGGTATCATCGCGGCAGGGCAAACGCTGGTCATCATCAGCGGTGGCGAGGGTATCGACCTTTCGGCGGGGGCGCTGGTGACGCTCGGCGCGATCTTGACCTACCGCATTTCCAACGGCGACGATGGCATGATTATTCCGGCGTTGGTCATCGTCCTGCTGGCGGGTGCGGCCATCGGCTTTCTCA
>Ga0209460_1000465_pt1 | contig 37431 bp, 30 predicted proteins | sample EBPBio132013_DNA_FD_185868 | JGI IMG/M metagenome (GOLD analysis project Ga0209460, IMG submission 185868) | Wastewater treatment Type I Accumulibacter community from EBPR Bioreactor in Madison, WI, USA - Reactor 2_5/13/2013_ DNA (SPAdes)... | ecosystem: Engineered > Bioreactor > EBPR >... | reverse complement strand
GGGAGTTGAACGGCTAGAACAGCAATCAACCGTCGCTGCCAGATGACCGGAACAGCCGCGAAATTTTCCGCGCGTACCAACCGGCTCTCGTTCCGCGCCCGTGTAATGAGGGGTTGCAGGTGGTTTAGTTGGGCTTGTAGATCTCCCCATGCGTGGCGTAAGGTGAGGGTCGGCTAGGTATCCCCCATCAGCCAAATGCCGCCGGTGTTCGTCATCAGCACCCGCTGAATATCGCCCGCCAGCGAGGGGAGAATACGATCTATCGCCATCCGCTGCGACGATACCTCAATCGCACTGCGGAGCAAAAACTCGGCTTTGGTGCTGCGGCGGATTTCGAGCGCAATATCAGCGAACAGATTGATGCCCAGCGGAATAATGACGGCTAGCGCACCGTAAAATAAGTTTATGAACTGCAAGTTATTACTGAAACGGATGGACGCGAGCAAGATGACCATGACAGTCATGAGCGCTGCCGCCGGTAACATCCAGTACCATTTGAGGTGCGCGTAGATCAGGCTGCTGACGAGTGCCAGCGAGACAATCATAATCACCTGTTCAAGGCGCGGTTGAAACGAGGGGATGGAGTCCTGTAGCAGACTTTCGATGGCGTTCGCGTGAATTTCGACCCCTGCCATGAGCTGCCCGTTGGCGCTTGACGGCACCGGGTAGAGATCGGTAGCGGCGGTCGTGTTCATCAACCCGACCAGTACGATTTTGTCATCGAACGCGCCCTGTGTGACTTTACCGTTGATGACATCTAACGCCGAGTACACGGGGAAGGTTTGCTGGTTCGCGTTTGCAGGAGCGCCGAAATAATTCTGCTGCCAGAGGCCATTTTCATCAACCGGTATGTTAATGGAGGCGACTGTAAGCTGGTCTGCGGCTGGCTGTATCATTTGGCTCGCCGCTGCGGGTGGGATGCGTAAGTAAGCCAGATAGGTGGCGAGGTCGAATGACAGTTGTATCTCACCACGATTTTCGACCAAGGAAATCTGCCGCCGTACCACGCTGTCAACGTCGGTGAAGGCGTTGACGTAGCCAACGTAATCGACCGCATCCGCAAAGGCTTGTGTCGGGTAAATCGTGTTGTAAAAGCGGAGAGCAGGGGTATCCGGCGTTTGTGTATTCACTTGGTCAGCGCCGACTTTGGGCATCACGAAGCGGGTACGCGCATCACTTTGCCGTGCTTGCCTGATCGCCTCAACGACAGCCGCATCATCATCGGTGGGCTGGTCAAATAGCACATCAAACGCGACGACACGCGCCTCGGCACGGTTGAGGAAGGTGATGAGATCGGCGTAAACAGTGCGCGACCACGCCGCCAGCGACCGACCGTAAGCGTTGTGCGCCGCGTCATCGAGGGCGACGATCACCACTGTATCGCTAACGGGATGCGACACGAAAAAGAGATCAGTCAGCCGGAGTTGAGATTGGGCAAAGAAGTTATTTGCCCAACTGAACAGCAGCAGGATGATCGTTGCGAAGGCTACTAACAAACCGATGCGCGTTTTGGTTGTCCACAAACGCCCTGAAAGCCGCTTCATCATAATCTATATCACGACGCTGGCGTGCTTTCGGGTGTAGGCGTAGTTACTACGTCAAGATCGATGGGTTCAATCGGGTTACCCAGTGAGGTGTAAAGTTCGATATTTTCCGGCCCGAATTGGTCGGTGAATTGGCGCAGTCCTGAACAGGCGCTGTCGACGTTCGCGCTGTCGGTTTCAACCCATCCGTACCCGCCACGGAAGGGAATGCGATACCAGTTCGCGCTCACCGTCTGACCAAAGAATCGCTCAATCATATCCGGCGCAATCGTACCGACCAGCGGGAACGAACGGTCAGCACCAATGCGGACGTTTAAGCTGAAGTCACCCTGAACCGAAATACTGGCGGGGCAGCCGTCGAGCGCCGAGTCAAGCTGGTCAAAGGTGGTCGCTTCCACCACTTCGCTAAGGGGCTGGCCGGGGTCACGGCGAATACCGAAACCCGGTGGTACATCGGCGGCGGCGGCTTCTGCGTCGGCATTCACGACACCTTGCGAAACAAGCGTGGCGGCGCGACCACTGTCACTCACGCGGATTACGAATTCCGTCCCACGGGCGGCGAGCGCCATGCTGGGGGTGGTAATGTCATAGCTCGAATTACTATCCAACAGGCGACCAATACGTTGTAATGTTTGGCCGACGACGACCTCGGCTGCAATATGGAAACTGCTGTCCGTCCCTTCAAAACGGGTAATGCGGTATTCTGTACCCGGTTCGATGTCGGTATCAACCCCATCCGCAAAGAAGGTGATCCGCGCCTTGCCCGTCCCGTCGGTGCGAATCGTATCACCTACGCCGACAATCGCTTCGAGGTTGACCGCGATCCAGTTATTGGTATTGACCCGCTTCACTTCGACACCGGCGGTAAGCACTTCCAGCGTGGCGGCGAGTTCGTCCGACTGAGCGTGTACGCTACCGAAAATAGAGAGTAACAAGCAAAGCGTGACAAGCAACAGTCTTAGCCGCATAATCGTACCTTTTTAGCAGAACCAAATGAGTTACATTCATAAGAATATAACAATAGTGTATCAGAGTTTTATAGTGAATTAAATTAAAGTCATACAAACTCATATTGACATGACGACATTGCAAGCAAATAAAAAAGCAGACTCGAAAGTCTGCCTTTTAAAGTCTGCCTTTTATTGTAGCGATGATTTAAAACTTAGAATTGGCTCCAGAGGCTCTGGTTGTAGACCTCGTGGTGGAATTGAATTTCCGGGGTCTTGATGAGCGTCCCCAGCTTACGTGGGCAGCGGTCAGCCGAGCCGGTCTTCAGATCGGCATAGCGACCCTGAATTTCGGAACCGAGCAGGCTGGCGGCGTACTTGCTCTTCGAGAAGTATTCAATCGCGTCGTAAATGTTATCCGGCAGAATAGGGATAACCTTGCTGTTCTTCTTGACCGCGTTCGGGCCTTCGAGGCCCGTCTTGAGGAAGGCATACAGCGCCATGTACGGGTTGGCATCCGGTGCAATCGAGCGGACTTCAACGCGAGCCGACTTTTCGTTGCCGATGGGAATACGAACCATCGAACCACGGTCAATCGGCGAAGCCTTGATCTGGTTCGGGGCTTCGAAGTGCGGGTCGAGGCGGCGGTACGAATTAACGCTGGGGTTGATAATCAAGCAGATGTCGAGCGCACTGGTCAGGATACGGTCGATGAATGACCAACCCATTTCGGTCAGGCCGTCTTGTCCGGTCGGGCTGTAGAACAGATTCTTGCCTTCCTTCGAGATCGACAGGTTGGTGTGCATACCGCTGCCGTTCACACCGGTGACCGGCTTCGGCAGGAAGCTGGCGGTCATACCGAGGCTGTAGGCCACCTGACGGCAGATGAGCTTGTAGAGAATGATCTGGTCGGCGGCAATCGACGCTTCGGTGTACGAGTAGTTGATTTCGAACTGCGAAGGCGCGACTTCCGGGTGATCTTTTTCGTTGGCGAAGCCCAGCGCACGCTGCACTTCAGCAACTGTGTCGATATAGCTGCGGAGCGGGTCGCCGGGGAGCGAGTTATAGTAACCGCCTTGGCTCAGGAATTCGAACTTGCCGGTCTTGGCGTATTCCTGCTCGGCATATTGACCCTTGAACAGGAAGCCTTCAATTTCGTTGGCAGCATTAGCGACAATGCCCTGTGACTCGTATAGGCCGCTCAGGTAGTTCTTCAGGCGTGAACGCATATCCGCTTCATAGGGCGAGCCGTCACGGTTCAGAACTTCGCTGAACACCAGCACCTTGCCCGAACCGAACACGTCCGAGGGCAGGGAATAGAACGCCGACCAGTCAATCGCCAAACGCAGGTCGGACTCCGACTGCTGCGAGAAACCGCGAATGGATGAACCGTCAAACGTCAGGTTATCTGCCGACTTGAGCAAGAACTTCTTGTCATAGTCCAGCATGTGCAAACGGCCTTCAAGGTCGACGAAGCAGACCGTGACAGCCTTAATCCCTTTTTCGTCGGTCAGATATTTCATCTTCGCTTCTTGAACCTTATCCGCCGCAACGCGGTTAACACGTTGTTCCTTTGAAGCGAGGTTCATCTCCTCAAGTTTGGCATAGGGAATATCGAGGAATTCACGGAGTTCACTTGGCATTTGTTGGCACCTTTCGCAGCAAATTAAAGCGAGAAAAAGACGGAAGGACACTACCGTGTTCTCCCGATGTGACCCTCATGAATACATGGTTGTATAGTGAGAATATTCACATTGAAGTCTTGGTGATTATCGCTAAGAGGTGCATTTTGAACCTTGTACAATATTTCCGAAAGTTAAGGTGTTTTATGTGTTAGTTACATACAAAATGGGCATTTTTTGACAAATTTGTGGGATTTTCGAGTGATTTTGATGTGAAATCTGTGTAAATTGTCAAAAAACGCTGTGTGATCCAATTTACGAGTACAATTACAGAAGCCTGCTTTGCATGAGGAACTGAAGGGGATATGACGCGCATTTTTATCAACTACCGCAGACAAGATAGTGAGGGGTATGTCGGGCGGCTTTATGACCACCTGACGCAGCACTTTACACCACAAGATATTTTTATGGATGTGGACAGCATTCCGCCGGGTGTGGACTTTGTACAAGCCTTAGAGGATGCGGTTGCCGACTGTGATATTTTCTTGGCGATGGTTGGCCCGCAGTGGCTGACGCTGGCTGATGAACACGGCGAACGCCGCCTCGACCAATGGAACGATTTTGTGCGAATCGAGATATGCAGCGCCCTGAAACAGGGAAAGGTCATCATTCCGGTGCTGGTCGGTCGGTCGCGGATGCCTAACCCCGCCGAACTGCCGGACGAGATGAAGCCGTTCGCGCGGCGGAATGCGCTGGAGCTGTCCCAACTGCACTTCGCGCAGGATGTCAAAAAACTGGCGAAGGCTATTCAGGATGCAGCACCCGCCAAGCAAAACCATAAACCGCGCCCCGATAGTGAAACGCTCAACCAGAAGGAAGCCGCGATCAAACAGGTACGCCTCGATTTAGTCGGCGCGACCGAATCACCGTTGTATCAGTTTCGCATTGAAAACCGGCTCTTTCCAGTCATTGGTGAAGGCAACCCTGACGCGAATATCGTCTTTATCGGCGAAGCGCCGGGGAAGAACGAAGCGGCAGCGGGCCGACCGTTCATCGGGCCATCCGGTGAAGTGCTGGCGGAGATGCTCAAAAGCATCAACCTCTTGCGTGAGGATGTGTTCGTAACCAACATTCTGTTGGATCGACCGCCGGAAAAACGCGACCCGACACCGGAGGAAATCGCCTTTTACGAGCCGTTCGTAGACCGTATACTCGATATTATCCAACCGGCGGTGATCGCGACGTTAGGCCGCTTCGCCATGCAGTATGTCCTCAAGCGGCTGGACTTACCCGAAAAGCGCGAGCCGATCAGCAAGCTACATGGGAAGTTGATTAAAGCCCGTATGCATTACGGTGAGGTTCATATCGTCCCGTTGTATCATCCGGCGGTAGTGCTTTACAGCGCCAGTCAAAAAGCGACCCTTCAGAAAGATTTCGAGAAACTCAAGCTGTTCATCTAAATTCGTACTCACAACTAAGGATGTGTTCATGACCAGTGTGCCACCGATTAAGAAATTGATGGTCATCATCAACCCGGCTGCTGGTGTTGACCGCCCGATTCTCGGCTTATTGAACGCTGCCATGAAACAAGCCGGTATCGAGTGGGACGCGCGGATCACCCACAAGGCGACCGATGCACGGCAGTTCGCCAAAGACGCGGCTGCGGCAGGCTGGGATATGGTGGCGGCGCACGGTGGTGACGGTACGGTAATGGAAGTGGCGGATGGCTTGCGCGGCACGGGTGTTCCGATGGCGATTTTCCCCGGTGGCACCGGTAACGCGATGGCGGGCGAACTCGGTGTGCCGGTTGATCTTGCAGCGGCGGTTGCGCTTGTTGCCAGTGGTTTATATGACGTTCGCACGATTGATATGGGCATGGCAGGTGACCAATCCTTTCTGCTGCGGATTGGCATCGGTTTTGAGGCCGATATGACCAAGATCGATCAGGAGCTTAAAAATCGTTATGGAATATTGGCCTATGCCTATAAAGCGCTTTCCGAACTGCGGACGTTGGCTTCGGCGCATTACAAGATTACGGTCGATGGTCAAACGGAAGAAGCGGACGGCGTAAGCTGTATGGTGGCGAATTCCGGTGTACTCTCGACTAACGGCCTCAAGCTCTCGCAAAAGATTGATGTGGCTGACGGCGCTATCGACGTGGTGGTTTTTAGTAACGCTAATCTCAGCACAGTGGTCAACTTAACCGCCTCGGTGTTGAGCGGTGCCGACCCTGTGCCACAAGCACAGGTTTTTCACCGGCAGGGGCGCGAGATCACCGTTGAGGTTGACCCGCCACAGTCGATTTCGATTGACGGCGAACAAATTGAACCGACGACCATTAAAGCCCATGTCCTTCCCCAATCCGTCCGCGTTGTTGTACCCCGCCCAGAGGTGGCATGACCGTTCCACAGCCTATTCATGATCCCGAGACTCATTTAGAGCGTAAGAGTACCCTGCGTGATCTTTGGAAGCAGTTTACTAGTCTACAGTACGGCTTGGCGTTGCGTGGCCCATATGTCATTTTCGCGGGCTTGTGGGATTTCGTGATGCGTGCGCTGACCGGCGCACCGATGATCCGTTACAGCCAAGTAAGCCCGAACTTGGTGGTCGCAGGACAGTACCAGAAGCGCGGCTGGGCAGTTTTACAGCGGCGTGGGATCACCGCCTCTATTAATATGCGTTCCGAGTTTGATGATGTCGAGGCAGGGATTGCCCCCTCGCAGCATTTACGACTGGTGGTCGAAGATAATACCCCGCCTTCCCTAGACCAACTGCGCCGTGGGATTGCCTTCGTGACCGAGGAAGTGCGGAAGGGCGGGAAGGTGTATATCCACTGCGCGGCGGGTATTGGACGCGCCCCGACGATGGCGGCTGCGTATCTGGTGAGTACAGGACTGACACCCGCGCAGGCGTGGGCGAAGATCGAGAAGGTGCGGCCTTTCATCCGGCCTACACCGGGGCAGGAAGCCCAGATTGACGAACTGGCGATCACGCTGGCGGAAGAACTTCTCGTTCAACGCTGAAAATGCTTCACAAACTGCACAACTTTCGCCTCATTTGCATATTTCCCCGCCGTGCCATTGGAATACATTTTTACCACAAAGGCACAAAGAAACAGAGCAAAGCAATACGTTTGAACCGCAGAGATGCAGAGAAAACAGAGCTATTCATTTAAACCGCCAAGTCGCCATCCACAGGAGGCTTCGCACAGAACGCCAAGAAAATGCAGAGATATGGTAATAGTCATCTGGTAGGTGATGCTGTACTTTCACATTGTAGGGACGAGATACATCTCGTCCGCGCCACCGAACCACTAAAGATATTGTAGCACAAAAATTCTGATTTGTGCGTTCGAATATGCAAACCTTTGGCATTTATATGAGGCCGTTGATGCGGTTGTAGAGCGATGGGTCGGGCGGGGTTGGCGCGATATTTTCCAACACGCCCTCGTGAACGGACAGCTTGCCACCGGCAACACAGGCGATGCCCATTTGCGTACCACCTTTAAGCGCCGTATAAGCCGCCTGTGCCATATCAGCCGCCAGCACACGGTCGCGGTGCGAGGCCACGCCGCCGCGTTGGGCATGTCCGAGCCGTATATCCCGCACCCGCGTCCCTGTCCATTTGGGGATGTCGTCCATCAGCGTCCGTGCGCCGCGTGCGCCTTCGCAGATGACCACCATCGCATAGCCATAGGTTTCGAGCGCGTGGGTGATGCGTCCGGCTAGCCATGCGTCGTCGTAGGGGTATTCAGGCAGGATAACGGCGTGTGCGCCCGCGCCGTGGGCAACCGCCAGCGCCAGATTGCCGCAGGTACCGCCGAGGGTTTCGACCAAGAAAATACGCCCACGCAGGGCATGGGCGGTGGCCTGTGCGCCGTCGATAGCGTGGTAAGCGAAGTTACAGGCCGAGTCGAAGCCGAGCGTCATTTCTGTGCCGGGGACATCGTTGTCGATGGTCGTGGGCAGGCCGATACAGGGGATGCCCCATTCTTTGAGCAGCGGCGGGATGTGCCGCAGCGTCCCGTTACCCCCGAACAGCAGGATGTTATCCACGTTGTTTTCGCTGAGTACCGTGCGGATACGATCAGCCGCTTCCTGCTGGTTGAGTACGGGGTCGCGGCTGGAGGCCAAGATCGAACCGCCGCGCCCCATCCACGGAATAAGCATATCGGCAGTCAAGGGGACAAGCTGCCCACTTAGCAAACCGGGGAAGCCGCCGTCCGCACCAATCACCGTGTCACCATTTGCGGCGAGGGCTAGATAACGGCCAATCACATTGTTGATACCGGGGGCATCCCCACCGCTGACAACCAAAAGTGTTTTCATATTTTCGTGAAGTCCTTGTTTTCTGCTTGTAACAACATGATGATACACATATTAAGATGAATGAATATTGATCACTATTTGAGTTTGGTTCGTTTGACACGCCCCCTAAACGATTGTAGACTTCTCCCGTAAATTTATTCAACAGATAAACTTAATCTCTTTGAACCACAAAGATAATTCTCTTTGGCTCATTCGTTACCCACAGCGCCTTCAGCCGTTTGTGGTTGTTGATGATATTGGTGCTGCGACCTCACCTATTCCCTTACTTGCTACACGTTATTCATTTCCCCGATGCGGTGGTGACTTATGGCGTTAGACATTTTGACGTTTGGCGAGGCGCTGGTCGAGGTCATGCGTACCGACGTTGACCAGCCGCTCGACCAACCCGCACTTTTTACCGGCCCGTATCCCAGCGGCGCACCCTTCATCTTCGCGGTACAGGCCGCGCGTTTAGGCGCACAGGTCGGTACTGTGGGCGCGGTGGGGCAGGATGCGTTTGGCAAGTGCCTACTTGACCAGCTTAAAACCGACAAGGTGGATACGCGCGGTATCCATGTGCTGCCCGATTATACGACCGGCGTGGCATTCGTCGGCTATAAAGGCGATGGCTCGCGCGAATTTGTGTTCCACGCCCGACACGCGGCGGCGGGGCAGCTATCGCCACAGATGCTGGATAAAGAACTGTTCAAAGGGTTGAAGTGCCTGCACATTATGGGGTCAACCCTGTCGCTGCACCAGCAGGCGTTGGATCTGGGTTTACGCGCTCTCGAACTTGCACAGGACGTAGGCGCGAAGATCAGCTTCGACCCAAACCTTCGCCGGCAGCTCATGTCGCCCGACCGTGCGCGTTACGCCTTCGCCCCGTTTATGGAAGCGGCGGACGTGCTGATGCCTTCCGAGGAAGAACTATTGCTGCTCGGTGATGCTTACCATGTCGAGGCGGTGGTGCAGGACTTGCTTGAAGATAAACCGGAATTAGTTGTGGTCGTCACCAAAGGCGCGGAAGGCTGCGTGGTGATGACGCAGAGTGATGAATACTCGATCCCCGGCATCGGCCCGATGGTGACGGTTGACCCTATAAACACCTACGATGTAACCGAGGTTGACCCCACCGGCGCGGGGGACTGCTTCGACGCGGGTTTCCTCACGCGCTGGTTGGCGGGGGATTCGCCTTCGGACGCGGCACAGTTTGCCAACGCCTGTGGTGCGCTGGCGGTCACGGCGAAAGGGCCGATGGCGGGAGCGCGAACGCTGGCGGAGGTGCAAGCCTTCATGCGCGACAACAAACCCAAAGAAGACCCTGAATATGAACCTTGATCCCCATTTCAAAGCGAACATCATCACCCTGATAAGGAGCATCAATCCATGAGTGTAACTTCTCGACTCAACCGGTTATTTGCCGCCGATGGCAAGTGTTTTGACGTGGCGGTTGACCACGGCTTTTTCGGCGAACGGGGTTTCCTCACCGATATTGAAGATATGCACGCGGTTGTGAACACGTTGATCGACGCGAACCCCGACGCGATCCAACTGAGCATCGGGCAGGCGGCGATCCTGCAAAACGTTGCCGGTAAAGCCAAGCCGTCGCTGGTGCTGCGGACGGATGTCGCCAATGTTTACGGTAAGACGCTGCCGCGCAAACTCTACAGCCGCATCATCGGTAACGCGGTCGAGCAGGGCTTACGCTTGGACGCGGCCTGTGTGGTCGTCAACCTGTTCAACCTGCCGGAACAGCCGGAAGTCTACGAAGCCTGTATCCAGAACATCTGCCAATTGAAACCCGAATGCGAACGCTATGGGATGCCGCTGATGATCGAGCCGCTGGTGATGAAGGACAACGCCAGCGCGGGCGGGTATATGGTCGATGGCGACATCGACAAGATTCTGCCACTGGTGCGCCAAGCGATTGAACTCGGCGCGGATATTATCAAGGCCGACCCCTGCGACGACGTGAGCCAATATCACCGCGTCATTCAGGTGGCGGCGGGGAAGCCAGTGCTGGTACGCGGCGGTGGCAAAGTGCCGGACGCGGAAATCCTCCAGCGCACCTATGACCTGATGCAGCAGGGCGCGAAGGGCATCGTCTACGGGCGCAACGTCATCCAGCACCGCAGCCCCGCCGGTATGACCCGCGCACTGATGGCGATTGTCCACGATGGGGCGCTGCCGGACGCGGCACTCCAATTTATAGGAGCGTAAACCATGCCACGCGCCAAACGCGAGTTACGCTTCGGTATCATTGGCCTCGGCTTGATGGGGCGCGAGTTCGGCAGCGCCGCCGCACGGTGGGCGCACCTGCTGAACCTCAGCTTCATCCCGCGCATCACCGCCATTTGTGATACGAACGAGAAGCTGTTCGAGTGGTGGGATGATAACTTCGACGGCATCAAACTCCGTACCACCAATTACCACGATCTGCTGGGCAGCGCGGATGTGGATGCCATTTACTGCGCCGTGCCGCACAACCTCCACGCGGGGTTTTACACGGACATCATTCGCGCCGGAAAGCACATGCTCGGCGAGAAACCCTTCGGCATCGACGCGGCGGCCAACGCCCAAATTCTCGAAGTCATCAACCAGCATCCCGATGTGGTGGTGGCATGTTCGTCCGAGTTTCCCTTCTTCCCCGGCGCACAGCGCGTTATCCGCTATATCAACGAGCAGCGTTTCGGCAAGATTATCGAAGTGTCGGCGGGATTGCTCCACAGCAGCGACCTTGACCCCAACAAGAAGATCAACTGGAAGCGCATGGTTCACATGAACGGCGAATACGGCTGTATGGGCGACCTCGGTATGCACCCGCTGCATATCCCCCTCCGCGCGGGGTGGATGCCCTCCAACGTTCGCGCCCTGCTGAGTAACATCGTCACCCAAAGGCCGGATGCCAGCGGGCAGCTCGTCCCGTGCGAAACGTGGGATAATGCCACCCTCGCGTGTGAGGTGCAAACCGCCGACCAGCACTTCCCGATGGTTATACAAACCTACCGGATCTCGCCGGGAGATACCAATACGTGGTACATTCGCATCACGGGTACCGAGTTCAGCGTGGAATATTCGACCAAGTTCCCCAAAACGCTGCGGACGATGGAGTACACCTCCGGCGGTGAGCAGGCGTGGAAAGTGGTGGACTTGGGGTATGAAACCGCTTATCCGACGATCACCGGCGGCATCTTCGAGTTCGGCTTCTCCGACGGCCTGCTGCAAATGTGGGCGGCCTTCTGTGACCAGCTTGCCAATGGACGCGCGAATATGATGCAGTCGTACTACTGCGCCACGCCGACGGAAACCGCGCTGCACCATCGGGTACTGACCGCAGCGCTTGAATCCGGCAAACGGAACCAAGTCGTCAATTTATAGGAGGACACGATGGCACTGACACAGCAGCAAAGATTGGATTACCAGCAAAAAGCCAAATCCTATCTCGACCGCGCGGGTATCGTGCTGACCCCTGCCGAGGTCGATAAGCTCGAAATTGCTGACTTCGGTCTGAGCGAGTTTGAAACCACTGGCCTCGCGCTCATCACTTACATCAACACCGAACGCTGCTGCGCCAAGGAGCTGGTGCTGTTCCCCGGCCAAACCTGCCCCCAGCATTTGCACCCGCCCGTGAACGGTGAGCCGGGGAAGGAAGAAACCTTCCGCTGCCGCTGGGGTGAGGTCTATCTGTACGTGTCCGGCGAGCCGACCGGCACACCCAAGACCAAGCCGCCGTCAAAACGTGCCAGTACCTACAACGTGTGGCACGAGGTCGTTTTGCAAGCCGGCGAGCAGTACACCATCTATCCCGAAACGTGGCATTGGTTCCAAGGTGGGCCGCAGGGCGCTGTCGTCTCGGAGTTCAGCACCCGCAGCACCGACGAAAATGATTTGTTTACCGATCCCGACATCAAACGTGTTCCCGAAATTTTAGGGTAAAATAGCCGCAGCATTTGCTGACCTATAGAGAAGGAAATCTCATGTCCCAAGTTCTGACACCCGGTCGCTGGCGCGGCTTGAAAACGACGAGCAGCCGTAAGAATGTATTCAATATTCTGGCGTTCGATCAGCGTGGCACATTTCGCAAGATGCTGCCGCCTGATACGAGTTATGATGACGCGGCGCAGATGAAGCGCGATATTGTGGTGGCGCTTTCCTTCCACGCCTCCGCAGTTTTGCTGGATAACCAGTACGGCTTGCAGTCGGTGGTGGACATGAACGGCGGCAGCGGTGTGTTGATGGCCTACGAGGAAAGTGGCTACAGCGGTGACGCAACCTACCGCCGCATCAAGTTCGAGGACACGTGGACGATCCCGAAGATCAAGCAGATGGGCGCGGCGGCTGTCAAAGTGCTGGCTTATTACCACCCGGACACCGGTGCGTTGGCAGCAGAAATTGAAGCCACCTTGAAGCAGGTCGCGGATGAGTGCCACCAGTACGACCTACCGCTGTTTCTTGAGCCGCTGTGCTACAGCCTCGATGCCAACGTCGCCAAGGAAAGCGCCGACTTCGCCAAGCTGCGGCCAGAACTGGTGATTAGGACGGCGGAACGGTTGAGCAAGACGGGCGCGGACATCCTCAAGATGGAGTCGCCGGTTGACCCGAACTTCAACGGCAACCAGCAGGAATGGGCTTCGACCTTCGCGGAACTCAGCAAAGCATCCACCGTGCCGTGGGTACTGTTGAGCGCGGGTGTGGACTTCGAGACGTTCGAGGCACAGGCGCGGTTGGCCTGTGAAGCGGGCGCAAGCGGTTGGCTAGCCGGTCGCGCGATCTGGAAAGAAGTCGTGACGATGACCGCCGAGCAGCGTACCCAGTTCCTCGCCAGCAAGGCCACTGACCGGATACAGCGCTTGAACGCCATCTCGGCCCAGTATGCCCGCCCGTGGAGCGACTTTTACACGCCGCCGACCGGTTCAATGACGTGGTATAACGACTACGACCTCTAACGGTATTTCACCGTAGGGGTTCGCCGCCGGCAAACCCCTACAAAATCTCTGCATTCTCAGCGCCTCTGCGGTTCAATCTTCTCTTTTATTTCTTGGCGTTCTTGGCGATTTATATTTGCGCTTTATATCGTCAACTGTCCACCGTCGACCACCAGCGTATGCCCCGTCACATAACTCGCGTCGTCCGAGGCGAGGAAGGCCACACACGCCGCCACTTCCTCCGGCTGCCCCAGCCGCCGCATGGGGATGCGTTCGCGGGTGTACCACGCCTCGACTTCGGGGTTTTCCCACGCGCCGCGTGTCAGCCGTGTGCGGATCAGGCCGGGGTTCACACTGTTGACGCGGATGTGGTGCTGCGCCAGATCAACCGCCATCGTTTTCATCAGACCAACCACGCCAAACTTGGAAGCGTTGTAATCCGCGAGGTCTTCTTCCGCCACGAGGCCGTTGGTTGAGGCCATGAACACAATCGACCCGTGAATGCCCGCATCCACCATCGCCTGTGCCGCCACCTGCCCGACAATGTACGAGCCGTTGAGGTTGACGTTCAGCGTCCGCAGCCAATCCTCCTGCGACATTTTCAGGAAGTGCTGCGCCTTCACCATCCCCGCGATATGCGCCACGACATGCGGCGGGGTTCCCCAAGCACTTTTCACCGCGTCGAACACCTGCTGCACTTGGTCACGTACCGTCACGTCAAGCGTGTAGTGCAGCACTTCGGCTCCGCCTGCACCGAGGCTTGAGGCGACTTCGGCTAAACGCGGCGACTCAATATCCGTCAGCACCAGCCGCGCCCCCTCGGAGGCCATCCGCCGTGCGCTCGCCTCGCCAATCCCGTTGGCCGCACCCGTCACCAAAACAATCTTGTTATCAAATCGCATTTTTATTGCTCAATGAATATTATCAAAAACGTCCATCGTAGGGGCTTGCCGGCGGTAAGCCCAACAACATCATCTCCGTAGGGGCGCACGGCTGTGCATAGGCATTAAGCTAAGGAATTCTCAGGGATAAAATCAATAGAGACGGATGTTCGCAGTCGAATTTTGGAGCGCCTTGAGTGCGCTTGTCCGGCTGGTAGCATGATGGCTTTAGCCTCATGCGGCGCAAACAATCAACGATTTACCCGAAGATTCCGAGCCAAGATGGCTTAACTTAATGCGTATGCACGGCTGTGCGCCCTCTCAACTGACATTTACGTGTCCGTTCGTACCATAAACAGCGCTACCCACGCGCGGCGGATAGGTGCGCAAAAACCTTACTACCAACTCCTGCTTCTACGCTATAAACTATTGTCATGACGACCTTCTACCTCCGCCTCACCCTGCTGCCTATTCTCCTGCTCACGGTCGTGCTGCTCGTCATCCACGCCCAGCCTTATGACGACCATGAACTGCGCGAACTCCTGCTCTCCACTAATTGCCCTGCGCCGTGCTTTATGGGCATCCAGCCGGGAGTAACAACGGTCGATGAGGCGGTGAAATTGCTAGAGGCGAGTGGGTGGGTGGAAAATATTCAGCTAATAAAGGGGTCGTTCTATGTTCCTGTGGGTTGGAATACTCATTCACCCAAATGGTTTAGAGCATCCGGCAATAAAGATTTAACTCTATGGATTGAAAAAGATGTTGTAACACGAATAGATCTAGATACAACTTTGCAACGGGGTCAAACTCAACTCTTGTTAGGCAAGCCATATATTGAGTTTATTCAGATATTTAAAGACAAAAAGCGCCCACAAGGACAATATGAGCCAATACACTTGGAATACTTTGCATCATATCCTGATAAGCAAATTACAGTTTATTCAAGAGAGTATTGTACTAACGAAGCTCGAATTACCTATAATTCATTAGCTGGAATGATAACGTATTATAAGAATATGAAAGAACAATCGCCGGCACTATTAGCCGAGAATTTCCGAAGCTCCGCACGAGAAGTTTTGTATATGACGTGTTAAATCAGCTTTCCGACATTTCTTGACCATAAATTGTCACAATGAATACTTTCTACCGTCGCTGCGCCCTGCCCCACACACGGCGTTCATTCCCCCTCCGCCGCCAGCGCCCGCGCCACCGCCAACAAATCCGCCTTGCACCCAACCGGAATTTGTGCGTCCGTCAACGCCGAAACATCTGCGATAAAGCCTTCCAAATCCCCCGCCTCAATTTTCGCCGCTAACACCTCATGAATATCTGCCCCAACCCCGCACAATCCGAGGATCGATTGCAGCTTTTCGAGAGATGGGTCTAGGGCGACTATACCTATACTTTGATCAACCGAGATTTGATAATCATATTCAGGCTCCGAAAATTGAGCCCGTAAATCTGCATTTAGAATAGCTTGGGGAGCTATCGCAATTGCTAATCTACCTCCAAATGGAGAGTAGCTTACTCCATAGATTCTGCCTTCAATAGCAAATGTCTGCTCAATTAATCCCGTTTCGCTATCCCATACAATGACTATCCCGTTAGGGCTAACACCAACAAGTTCTTTAGCATGGGAATTCCATTCTAAGATAGAAGGACGAAATGGTATGGGGGAGATTTTCAGTATTTCGCGTCCACTTATTGCTTCGACGATATGGAGAGAATGTATAGAGGCGGCATTCGGTGAAGCAGTTTGGAAGCTAGCAGATGTTTCTTGTTTGACAACTGTATCGCTATATATCAAATATTGGCTATCTTCACTCCAAGTGAATGAACTTTCACCAACATAAGCGGCAGGGTTGTACTCTGCAATAACTAAATTCCGAACTGCATCAATGATTACGATTCGGTTATTGTTAATGGCAAGCGCAAATTTCGTGTTGTCTGGACTCCACGAAGCATTATAGATAATTGCTGCTTCGCTCATTTTTAATGTCGTAAGCAACATACCGGTATCAACACTATATATAGCAACACCTTGCCCATCATCCGATATACCAAAAAAACGCTTTCCCTCAGCGTCCCATCCCATAAAATAAGGCCACCATGTCTTTAGGCTAATTAACGTATTTAGGTTGGTAGCATCCCATATTTCTCTGCCGACAATGATCTTGCTCCCATCAGGACTCCATTTACTGAGGCTTACTTCATCAGGATATTGGCGAAACTGAATTCGTAGAAGTTCTGCATCATAAATACCAAGTCCCTCATTTGTTGAAACAACAAGTTTTGTCCCATCAGGATTCCAATCAATACTGTAGGCAGCTATAACGGTTTGATCAGATTGTGCGTTAACAGGGAACAACCAACCAAAAGTGAAAAGAACCACCTTACATAGCAATAATTGGCTTGAAAGCAAATTTTTCATGTATGGCCTATCCTACTTTAAGTCATCTATATGTTTTCAGTTGAACCATTTTCTCTCTCCACTTTACCCCCAAATCACCCCCGCATTCCCTTTGCGTAGGCTAAACGGTGGGTGGTCAACCAATCGCCCAAAGGTTTGTAAACTCTAACCGCAGCCTGTTGACAAAGGATGAACTTTTGTTCTAAAATAGAATAAATACGAGATCCAGGTAACATCACACTAAACGGTGGAAATTTATTTTGTGTCGATTTCATCGCAAAATGAACCATAAAAGTCTTTAAAGTCCCTCGCCCTGAGGGAGAGGGCTGATGGTGGAGTGAGCCTGCGAACGTACCATCGTAGGGTGAGGGCTTAAAATAATCATCCACCACTTAAGGTAGTCCTACCGAGATCCATTGTAGGGGTGACAAAATCGGCACAAAAACCACCGTTGCCATTGCCGCCTGTGCTTTCTGGCTTGAACTGATAACTGTCAACTGTTGACTGATAACTTGGTATTGCCATTGCCGAAATTGCTGCCAAATTTGCCAGTCTTTGCTCCCTCCCTGTTACTACGGGGAGGGCTGGGGTGGGGTTTCGACTGACACTGACGACATTTGTGACAAACACACGGTTTCTCAACTGCAACAACAGCATCAACAACATAAAATGCACTGTGAAATTGACGAATTTGAAGAATATTGTGACCGAAGGAAATCCTTTAGGGCGAAGTTTCGGCAAATCGCTCTCTCACAGCCGCCGTCAAAGCCAGTTTCGTATTTGCAGAATTTGCAGTTTTCGCAGTTTTTGAATCAGTTCAACGCTGACACCGTTTGAGTTCAAGCTAAAAGCTAATCGCCGACCGCCAAAAGCCAATTGGCGCTCCACAGCCGCCGCCGCCACTGCCGCCACAAAACACTTGGCGCTCTCTATCTTCCTTGGCGAACTTGGCGATTCGTATCTCTCTGTGTTCTTTGTGCCTTTGTGGTAAAAAATTATTCTTGTCTTAGGATGAACACAATCGACAGGGTGGAAACCAGCATCAGCAGTAAACCCGGCAAACCGATCTGGCTAAAAATCGCCTCCTGATACGCCGACCAGATCCGGTACGACAGCGTATGAAAACCCGTTGGAGCCAGCATCAGCGCAATCGGCAGCTCCTTCATCACTGCGAGGAAGAACAGCACCGCCCCGCTGAGGATGCCCGACCGTGCCAGCGGCAGCATGATCCGCGCGACCACCTGCCAGCCCAGCGCCCCCAGCGAATACGCGCTTTCTTCCAAACGCGGGTTCACTTGAGCGAAAGCGTTCTGCGTCGCCCCGATGGAAATAGGCAGGAAGCGCATTACGTAAGCGATGATGAACACCGGAAACGTCTGGTACAGCGCCGGTAAATAACGGGTCGCGAAGAACACCACCGCCAGCCCGACCACGATCCCCGGCAGCATGTAGCCGACGTAGGACAGCCGCCCCAGCCAACCCGCCCATGCCGACGACCGCCGCATCAGCACCACCAGCGGGATCGCCAGCGCCGTACCGAGGATCGCCGTCACCGCGCTCACGCCAAAGGTGTTCAGCGTCAGGGTCAGCGGGTTATAGTCCACCGCGCGGCTGACGTTGTGAGTGGTCAGCCACTGCACCAGCACCACCAGCGGCACGACCACGCCCATGCCGACGATCAGGCTGCAAAAGGCCAGCGCCGGAACCCGCCAGCGCCCCAACCGCACCGTTCGCGCCGCCTCCGGGCTGCCGGTGGTGATATGCTCGATGCGGTGCGCCGCCCGCCGCTCGACCAGCAGTAAGGCGAACGTAATCAACACCAAAACCAGCGCCAGCACCGCGCCGCGATTGCGATCAAACGAGTTGGTGTATTGGAGGTAGATCACCTGCGTAAAGTTGTTGTAGCGCATGATGGCCGCCGCGCCGAAGTCGCTCAGGCTGTAGATGCCCGCGAGGATGACACCTGACAGGATAGCGGGATAGCAGGGGGGCAAAATCACCCGCCAGAACACCTGCCAGCGCCCCGCGCCGAGGTCAGCCGCCGCTTCTTCCAGCCGGGGTGTCACCTGCATAAACGCCGCCCGTAACGGCAGTACGACATACGGGAAGGTACACAGCGTCAGCACCAGCGCCGCCCCGAACAAACCGTAGATCGGGGGCAGCCGTTCCACGCCCAGCGGCTCCAGCCAACCCTGCACCATCCCACGCGGCCCGAAGGCGAAGATGTAGGTCACGCCGATGAGGTAGGTGGGTGTCACCATCGGCACGAGGCCAAGCGCCAACCACACCCGCCGGTAGGGGAGATCGGTGCGGCTGGTGAACCACGCAAACGGCACGCCCAGCGCCAGCGCCCCGCCCATCACCGCCACCATCAGCACCACGCTCCGGCTGATGACTTCCAACCCGCGCACACTCAGCAGGTAGCCGAGCGGCGCGCTATCGGCATCTACCGCCCGCAGCGCGAGGTAAACCAGCGGCAGGATCGCCAGCAGCCCCACCGCGAGCGCGATGAGGCGTGACGAGTAGGTCAAAACACTGTCGAGGAAAAGTTTCATCCCATCATCATGGACACAGGCTTACGGTAACGCACCGGCTTCCTGCATCAGCGCTATCGTCCCTTCAAGGTCGTCCAAGCTGCTCAGGTCAACGGCGGGCGGCTTGAGTTCATCCAACGGGAGCAAGCCTTCAATCGTGTCGATGCCGCTAATCAACGGGTACTCATAGGTTTCGGTCGCGAAGTAAGTTTGCGCGTCCGGCGAGAGCAGGTACTCGATGAACGCCTGCGCTTCTTCCGGTTGGTCGCTGCTGTCCAGCACACCCGCCGCAGCCACGTTCACCAGCGCCCCCACATCCTCGGCCTCGAAGTAGTGGTTCTCGGCATCAATATCGGGGTTCTCGGCGCGGAACTCGTTCAGGTAATAATGGTTGACCAAGCCTATCGCCACCTCCCCATCAACCACCGCCTGCACCACCGCCGTGTTTTCGGGGAAGGTGACCACATCGTTCGCCAGCATCCCCTCGACCCATGCTTTGGCGACCTCATCGCCCAGCAGCACACGGATCGCCGTCACCTGTCCCTGAAATGGGCCGTTGGTCGGTGCCCAGCCCACCATGCCGCGATACTTCTCGTCGGTCAGGTCGAGCAGCGAGGCGGGTAGGTCGTCGGCTTCAATCAGCGTCGGGTTATAGATGGCGACACGGGCGCGACCTGAAATGCCGACCCACAGGCCGTCATCCGAACGGAAGCGTTCCGGCACACGTTCGAGCAGGTCGTCCGACAAGGGGATCAGCCGTTCCTCACGTGCCAGCGCGCCGAGGCCGGAGGCATCCTGCGTAAAGAACACATCCGCAGGGCTTTCGTCGCCTTCCTCAAGGATCATCGCTACCATCTCGGCGAGGTTGCCGTAGCGCACTTCCACCGCGATACCGGTGTCCTCGGTGAAGCGCTCGATGATCGGCGCGACCAATTCTTCGCGCCGTGCCGAGTAAATCGTCAGCGGTTCTTTAGCATCCTGCGCTAAAACACCCAATGACGTGACGAGCAAAAATACGGAAACCAATAAGCTGTTACGTATGAACTTCATGTTGTCCCCCATATCGAATATATTTGTAGGGACGCGATACATCTCGTCCCGGCATTTCTCAAATCACGATTACGGCGCGTAAATCGACAGCATATCCCGCATCAGTGACGAGGCCGACGGGGTTGGTTCTTCCTCGCGAATGGTCGCCATGATGATGCCGTACAGGTCGCTGGTATAGGCCACACCCATTTGCAATTCGCCCAATGGGACGAGTAGATGGTTTGGCTCCAAGGCGCGTGGGCCAACGCTCAGTTCATAGCTGCCGTCATCCCGCCGCACCGCCGAGGCCACGTACTTCAGCACCTTGCCCTCGGCCTTCACCGCCGCGACCGCTTCCGGTGTCAGGTGGGTGATGCCTTCGCGCTTCACGTCGTCAATCCGCGCGTCGATTTCCAGCACCGAGTTCGCGAGGATCACCAGCTTGATGATCGCGTCCCAGCCTTCGACATCCAGCGTTTCGTCAGGGGCGCAGCAGCCTTGTTCCTGTGCGGCGCGGACAGCATCTTTATAAGCCATGCCCTTGCCCATGTTCCACAGGATGTAGCTGTTGGCGAGGTTGGCCTGTGCCTCGATCTTGAGGATGGTCGAACCCGCCAGATCGCGCTGTCCGATGTTCACCGTAGGCAAACCGCCGAACACCGCGCCCGAATGCCGAAGCTGGACACCATTTTCCCGCGCCAGCGCCCGCAGTTCGCCGTAGGCCAGCGCCAGCGGCCCTTTGTTGGGGGTGACGACGTGCATCCCGCGTTTGAGGGCGGCACGGATGGCGCTTAAGCCCGGTTCGCCGGTTTGCAGGTTGACAGGGGTCGCCTCGAAGAAAATATCGGCGTTCACGGATTGCAAGATTTCGAGGATGCCCAAACCCGCCTGCCCGATGCCAGCGATACCTTGTCCCTTAAGGCTGGCGATTTGGGCGAGGTCGAGGCCATCGGGGTTGATCGCGCCGCCGCTCACATCCGCTGCCGCGACCAAACGCACATCCACGCCGTACTTCTGCTGTAAAACATCGCGTTTGCGATCCAGCACCCCTACGAAACGCGAGCCGATATTGCCTAACCCACTCAGAACAGCATTAATCCGCCGCATGAAAGTCTCCTCAGTTAATCGAATAGGGCGATGTCTCCGGCGCGGGGTTGGCCGCGAAAGCCGCCGATCTGCCCCGCCACCGACCGCCCACAAATACAGGCGACCTCTAGACACTGCGCCAGCGGCAGGCCGCGCAGCCATGCGGCTACGAACCCCGCGTCGAAGCTGTCGCCCGCGCCGATGCCGTCCCCGCCGGGGGTGGCTGGCTCGACCGCGAAACGCGCTTCCTCGTGGGCTTGGTAAGCGTTCGCCCCATCCGCGCCGCGCTTGAGCGCCAGAATGTTGACCTTCGCCCGTAAGTCAGCGACCGCTTGGTCGAGCGTATCGGCACGGGTAATCCGCAGCGCCTCCTGCTCGTTCGGCAGGAACACATCGACCAGCGGGAAGGCACCCTGTAACCCCGAACCCCACTTGTCGTCAGGGTCCCAATTGGTATCGAGCGACACTGACAGGCCGTGCTGCTTCGCCCGCCGCAGGATGCCTGTCCAATCCGGCAGCAAGCCGGTGTGCAGGAATAGGCTGGCATAGTGCAAATGCCGCGCCGATGCGAGAAATGCCTCGGTCACGTCGGCGGGTGTCAGCACGTTCAGCGAACCGAGGTGCGTCAGCATGGCGCGGTCATCCGGCTTGGTGAGGTGGATGGTCAAGCCCGTTTTCAGCGTCGGGTCAACCGTGATGTGCTGCGTATCCGCCCCGGCTTCGTTCAAGCGCTGGATGAGGAGCTGCCCGAAGGCATCGTCGCCCACGCGCCCCAGCACCCCGACCTTGAGGCCGAGCTTGGCGGCTTGGGCGGCGAAGATGCAGCACGAGCCGCCCATCTCCAGCGTATAATTTTCAACCAGCTTTTCGACCTGCCCGAACTCCGGCACGACATCCGTACCGTTGATAATCAAGTCTACACACGTATCACCAAAGATAATGATGTCGTAATCGGGCATTGTTTAAACAGCCACTTCCGCCGGAAAGAAATTCGGCAAGTAAGCGCGGTGCGCTTCCAGTAAGTCGTTCATCATCGCCGTCGCCACCTTGCGGTCACTGACCGCGCCATCGGCCAGCAGCGCCTCGACAAACAGGTTGCGGTCGCCCGTGAGCGCCGCTTCGACCGTCAGCCGGATGCCGCTGAGTTTGCGATTGATAACTGCTGCCAGTGTATCAGGGAAATCATCAAAATGGATAGCACGCATCCCGCCCGCCATCGCCACCGTCGGCAGTTCGAGGATGGCATCGTCCGGCAGGTTGGGAACCGCGCCTTCGTTGGGCAGGTTGGCGTAGAAAATCCGGCGTTCGTCATGTTCAATCGAGGCGAGGATTTCGAGCAACTGTTCATGCTCACCGACCTTGCGTTCCAGCAAGCGGCTGTCCAGCGGCTTCTCGCCCAGCGCCTGTGCCTTCATATCGGCGTAAATATTGTCGCCCCACGCGATCACTTCTTCCAGCGAGTAGGCATCCTTGCCGAGCTGCATCCCATAGTATTCGCCCTTCGGGAAGCGTTCGGGGAAGAACTCGACCACATGCCGGTCGTTGGCGGATGGATAGCCGCCGTAGGCTTGAAACAGCGACCACGAGAACGGGTTGCTGCCGACCGCGCCATCGTTGAACGTATTACCGGCTTTCGGGTACGGCAAACCGTCCGCTTGCGGTTCGAGTTCGGTCGCCAGCTTCTCGCGGATGCGCGGCCAAGCGTCCTTGCCCTTCCAGCGCAGGTCGTAGAAGAAGGTCAGGTGGTTCAGGCCGATGGCGATGGAGGACACTTCATCGGGCGGCACACCCGCGACTTCCGCCAGCGAGCGCTCGACACGGAACGCGCCGTGACACAGGCCGATCACGGGTAAGCCGGTTTCCTTGCGGATTGCCCAGCAGTTGGCGGTCATCGGGTTGCTGTAGTTGATGAACAGCGCGTTCGGGCAGAGTTCCTTCACATCGCGGGCAATATCCACCAGCGCGGGGATCATCCGCATGGCGCGGGAAACACCACCGGGCATCACCGAATCGCCAACGGGTTGGTAGATGCCGTACTTGCGCGGGATGAACACGTCCTGTTCCCACGCGCGGCGGCCACCCACGCCGACCGTCATCAGCACCACATCGGCATCCGGCAGCAGGTCGCGGCGGTCAGTCGCCCCACTGATGGTCAGGTCTGCGCCTTTGGCTTCGACCAGCTTCTTCGCTAGGCCAACCGCCACTTCCAGCGCATTCGGGTCAATATCGACGAGGCCGAGGTGGAACGGCCCCAACTGCGGCGAGAGGATGAGATCCGCCACCAAACCCTGCGTAAACATGGCGCTGCCCGCGCCGATTAAGACAATTTTCTTGCTCATAACATCTCCAAAATTTAGACCTTACGCGGCCATACTTGATTGAGTAACGGCTCACCGTTGATATACCGCCGCAGGTTGGTGCTGAACAAATCCAGCACCACCTCGTAATAACGGCTGGTGAAACCGGCGACATGCGGGGAAATAATCACATTTTCCATCTGCCACAAGGGACTCTCGGCAGGCAGTGGTTCTTGCTCGAACACATCCAACGACGCGCCGGCAATCCAGCCTTCGTTCAGCGCCCGTATCATCGCCGCTTCGTCCACCACCCCGCCGCGTGCCACGTTAATCAGGATTGAGGTCGGCTTCATGGCGCGGAAGGCGGCTTCGTTCATCAGGTTATGGCTGTCCGGGGTGTGCGGCACGGATAGCACGAGGTAATCACACTGCGGCAGGGCTTCTAGGATGCGGTCAGATGTGTAGATGCCGTCCGGTTCGCTGCCCGTCAGTCCGTTCAATGTGGGAATCTGGTACAGGAGCGGGTTCGTCACGCCGCTGGAACCGGGGCGGGTGATGGCGATGACGCGCATATTAAAAGCGTGTGCCAGCCGCCCGATCTCCCTGCCAATGCTGCCGTAGCCGACGATGCCGACCGTCGCGCCAAAGAGTTCGTTGGGCGTGAAGTTGTTCCAGCGGAAGTCGAAGTTCGGCCACTCGTTCTTCATCTGGAGTTTGATCATCAAGGGCAGCTTGCGCCCCATCGCCATCATCATCATGAAGGTGTGTTCCGCCATGTTGGGCGGCGCAACCCCGATCAGCGTGGTAATGGCTACATCGGATTTCCCAAGTGGGCTGGCGAGCGCCGCGTCCGAGCCGGAGGTATCCAACTGCACCCAGCGCAGGTTCGCGCACTGGCTGATTTCAGGGAATGCGCCCCATGTGTAGAGGATGTGCGCCCATTCCAGCAGATCAGCCGGAATTTCGTGGGCGTGGTCGCAGGTGTGCTGGCGAACGATGATGCGCGGCGACACGGCTTGCAAACGGTCAAGCCACTCTTGGGTGAATGATCGGGTACTGAGGATATGTATCGGTTCCATGTTACTTATTTCTGTTCATGTGTATCGCTATCTGGTTGCAGCGGACAGAAGTTGATCGGTGATAATTCGATCTGATATTAGAGGTCGGCGGACGGCATCTGCATAGCGTGCCGTCCCTACATCCAATCATCTTTGCGTAGGGACGAGATACATCTCGTCCGTCTTATACCCAATTACCGAATCATTTCATCAACAGTCAACAACTTGTCCATTAAGTTATTTACAGCACGATTGCCGACCAGCCGCCTTCTTGGAAGTGCTGGTTAAAGGCCGGTAAGGTTTCATGAATGACCTTCTCGAACCGCGCATACGGCTCGACCGTTTCGGCGACAAACTCGTCGTACATGGCGTAGGCTTGCTGCGGTGGTGCGTTGTCCGAACGCCCAACTTTGTAGCCCAGCGCTTCGAGCTTACCGTCCGGCATCCCCTCATAGTGCGAACCATCCAGTTCGCCGCTGTTGACGTTGAGGTCGGGCTGAATCAGGCTGTACTCGATCTGCGTCAGTTCGCTTTGCAGCCCCACGCTTTCTTGTATCAACGTGAGAGCTTCGGCATGTTCTTGCAGCGGTCGCATCCGGTCAATCAACTGCTGGCGTAAGTCGCGGCACTGCTGCACGACGCGGTGGATCGAGTCCACCTGCTCGCGGATTTTCCACATCAGGTCAAACTGCGCTTGAAATTCTTCGGGGGTCGTCGCCACACGCGGGTCTTTCAACACCTCAACCGGCTGCGTCCACGTCTGGTCACCGATGGTCAGCCGTACTTGATACATCCCCGGCACGATCAACGGGTCGGTGATGCCCCCGCCGCGCTGCCCCGCCACCCGCTGAATGTCGCGGTACTGGATTGGCAGCACGAAGCGGTTAATACCCGCCCCGGCAGGTGGCAAACCCGGGTAATCATCCACCAGCGTCAGTGCGCCCCACTTCACGCCGGTTTCTGGCTCTCCGGCGGGCTGCGTTTTCAGCGCTACCGAGCCGCCGCGCATGTGGTAGGTGTATGGGCCAACGGGGATCGGTTTCGCGGCTGGCACGTCATTCGTCACGGTTTGGATTTCAGTGCCGTTCGCGTCCAGCAGTTCAAGCGTAATCTTTCCCTTTATGGCTTCTTTCAAGTGGTAGTGGACGATGATGCCGCTCGGTGGGTTGTTCGCCGCGTAGCTGAAGTAGGCTGCGTTTAAGCTGTTCAGGCCGTAGGCTTGGCGCGTGACACGGTAGGCGGGTTCGGGAGCGAACAGAGTCACCGGCGCGTCAGCAATCGCCGTTGTCATCTGCCGCAGCGGGCTGATGTCGTCGAGTATCCACATGCCGCGCCCGTGCGTCGCCACGACCAAGTCGGCGTTCTTGACCAAAATATCATAGACCGAAGTGATCGCCAGATTGTTTTGTAATGGCTGCCACTGCCGCCCGTCATCCAGCGAGTAGAAAATCCCCGCCTCGGTTCCGGCGTAGAGCAAGCCCGCCCGCTGCGGGTCTTCGCGCACCACCCGCAGAAAGTAACCGTCAGGGATGCCGGAGGTACGCAGCGTCCACGTCTGCCCGTAGTCCTCGGTCACGAACAAGTAGGGAGTGAAGTCGTCGCTGTAATGACCGCTGGCCGCGACGTAGGCTTTCCCCGCCGCGTGGGATGACGGTTCGATCTGAGAGATACCCCACTCAGGGAAGCCCTTCGGCGTGACGTTTTGCCAGCTTTTCCCATCGTCGCGGGACATCTGCACCAAACCGTCATTCGTCCCTGCCCACAGTTCGCCGCGCACAAACGGCGACTCGGCGATGGAGGTGATGTTGGCGTACTGGTCAGCCGAGCTGTCCTCGCGCATGACCGGCCCACCGGAAGGCATCTTCTTGGTCGGGTCGTCCTTCGTCAGGTCAGGGCTGATGACTTCCCAACTGTCGCCATCGTTATAGCTGCGGAACACCACGTTTCCCGCCACATACAGAATGCCGGGGTCATGCGGCGACAGCACCACCGGAACCGCCCAATTAAAGCGGTACTTGAGTTTAGCGTAGTCCCAACCGACCGGATCCGCCCACGGGCCGACCTCGCGGATTTGGAAGTTGCTGTGGTCGTAGCGGGTGACACCCAACCCCGGTAAATCGCTCGAAAAGACGATGTTCGGGTTATCCGCCCGTACCGCGATGAAGCCGCTTTCCCCGCCGCCGATGTCGTACCAATCCATCTGCGAAATCGGGCCGCGTTCGGTGCGGCTGGGCAAGCACAGCGTACTGTTATCCTGCTGCGAACCGTAAATGCGATAGGGGAAGTGGTTATCCACGGCGAGGCGGTAAATCTCGGCGGTCGGCTGGTTGGTCAGTGTTGACCACGACTTGCCGCCGTTGAACGAGACTGCCGCGCCGCCATCGTTGGCGATAATCATGCGCTGCGAATCATCGGGCGCGACCCACAGGTCATGCTGGTCAACGTAGGGCGTGTTCAACTGCACGAACGAGCGCCCACCGTCGACCGACTTCCACACCTTGCGGTTGGGCATATACACGATGTCAGGGTTTTGCGGGTCAGCCACGATATGGCAGAAGTACGACGCGCGAACGAGGAAGCTGCGGTTGTTATCCATCCACGACCACGTATCCCCGCCGTCGTCGGAACGGTACACGCCGCCTTGGTCGGCATGTTCGATCAGCGCCCAGATGCGGTCAGGCCGCGCGGGGGAAACGGTGATGCCGATTTTACCGAGGAGGCCGGTGGGTAAGCCGGGGTTATGGGTGAGTTCCGTCCATGTGTCGCCGCCGTCAACCGACTTGTAGATGCTGCTGTCCGGCCCCCCGCTGACGTGCGTCCACGGGGTCACATAGCCGTGCCAGAACGCGGCATACAGCACGTTCGGGTTCTGCGGGTTCATGGTGATGTCAATCGCGCCCGCTTGCAGCCCACGGAACAACACCTGTTCCCACGTCTTGCCGCCGTCCTTGCTGCGGTATACCCCGCGCGAACGGCTGGGGCCGAAGCGGTGTCCCCACGCGGCCACGTAAACAAGGTCAGGGTTGGTCGGGTGAATGCGTATCTTGCCGATGCAGTGGGTATCTTCCAAGCCCATGTGCTGCCATGTCCGGCCACTGTCCGCCGAGCGGTAAACCCCGTCGCCGTGCGTTTGCCCGTGAATATTGCTGCACTCGCCCATGCCGGCGTAAATAATCTCCGGGCTGGAGGTGGATACGGCAATCGCGCCCACCGACGACCGCTTGAAGAAGCCGTCCGACACATTGTCCCACAGGAAGCCGCCATCGGTGGTTTTCCACACGCCGCCCCCGCAGCCGCCGAAGTAAAACGTCATCGGGTCGGTCGGGTGTCCGGCAACAGCCACCACCCGCGAACCGCGATACGGCCCGATCATCCGCCAGCGTAACCCCTGAATACCCTTGGACTCTAGAATGTCAGCCATGCGTGTACTCTCCTCAAGGTGTGGGCATCAGCGGGCGTAGGCGCGGAAAGGGTTGGTGTGTGTAAGCTGGCGGATGGTGCTCTCATCCACACCCGCCGCCCGCAGCTTGGGCAAAAACACCTCACTGATGTAGGTATACGGTTTGCGAACACCGCCGTCCGGCTGTAACGGGTCGTACCAACCGCGATCATGACTGAGCAGGATACGGTCAGTCAATCCTGCCGCGATCAGCCGCTGAATCCAGTTGAGGTACTCGTCATCGGTGCGATGCTCGCCGATGGCATCATATTCCAGCCACGCGCCGCGCCGCGCCACTTCCAGATGCAAATCAAAATCGTCTTCCATCTGGGTATGTATCCAGATGAATCGTTCGGGTGTATAACCCGACTGTTCGATGATGTCAAGCTGGTCAAGCGCCACCCGACCGCGAACGGTGTGCGAGCCGATGGTCGCGTCCGTCGCCCGCCCGGCACAGGCCGCCGCATACAGCAGCGTGGTTTCAACCGCCGTCAGTCCGTCATCAGCGGCGCTCAGTTTAATCCACCCGGCGCGAACGCCCGTGTTGTCGATCTGGTTGCTCAATTCGTCAAGCATCCAATTGCAGAGCGAATCCATGCCGAAGGTTTGTACCCAGTTGGCCTTCCACGGCTCTTTAAAGATGCCTGTCGCCACCACAATCGGGAAGTTCGCCGCTTCGGATACAGCTTTGAGGATGTCCGCCCGCCGCGCCCCACCAACCGCTGTTGCATCCACCAGCGCGGTCACGCCGCCCGCCTGCGCCTTATTCACTTCGGGCAGCATGGCAGTGACCACATCCTCTGCTTTGGCCTCGGCATCATCACCGGTTGGGAAGTTGGCGAAGATATGCTCGTGCGGCAGGATCATACCCAGTTCGTCTTCACGTTTCGGCCCCAAGGTGGTGATGAGGTGCGCCATTAGCCCGCACTCACCAGCACGAACGCATCTTCGAGATAGCCCTTGAGCATTTTCAGGAAGCGGGCTACTTCCGCGCCGTCGCTGACGCGGTGGTCAGCCGAAACAGTCGCCGTGAGCAGGTGGGAAGCCACTACACGGTCCTGCGCGTCAAACGCTGGCACACGCCGCACCGCGCCCACCGCCAAAATCGCGGCTTGCGGGGTGTTCACAATCGCCTCAAAACTTCGCACGCCGAACATACCGAGGTTGCTCACGGTGAACGTGCCGCCACCCATGTCATCCGCGTTCAAACGTCCACTCCGCGCCCGTTCAATCGCGCTCCTAGAAGCCGCCGCGATTTCCAACAGCGAAAGCTGCTGGCAGTTGGGGATCACGGGTGTCAGCAAGCCTTCGGATTCTTTCTCGCCCAGCGCCACCGCGACCGCGAGGTTAATCCCCACATGGCGTTCCACCGCATCTCCGGCGAAGGTGCTGTTTAGGTTCGGGAACTCGGCTAACGCCAGCGCCACCGCCTTCAGCAGCAGATCGTTGACCGAGACCTCTTTACCCCGCGCCTTCAACGAAGCCCGCAGTTCCAGCGCACGAGTCATTTCAATATCCATCGACACGTAGAAGTGCGGCGCGGTCGTCTTGCTCTCGACCATCCGCCGTGCAGTCGCCAGCTTCATCTTTGAGAGCGGCGCTTTGATGCCGTTGCTCGCTTTGACTGCCGTCACCGTTGGCGCGGGTGCGGCAGCAGCCACCGGAATGCTGGCGGCGGGTTGGGCGGTACTCGTGTTCTTGCCCAGCCACAGCTTAATATCCTCTTTGCCAATGCGCCCACCGGGGCCAGTGCCTCTCACGGCGAACAGGTCGATGTTGTGTTCAAAGGCCAGCCGTTTCGCCAGCGGTGAAGCGTTCACACGCGGCGGCTTGCTCCGACCTCCAACTGATGTGGGTGCGCTGACGGCTGCCACTGGCGCGGGAATTGATACGGCAGCGGGCGCGGTGCTGGTGCGGGTTTCAACGGCGGGTGCTGCCACGGCTTGCGCGTCATCGACTATCGCGATCACCGTACCCACAGCGACCGATTGGCCTTCCGACACGATGATTTCCACCAGTGTTCCGGTTGCGAACGACTCAATATCAACCGTCGCTTTGTCAGTCTCGATCTCCACCAACTGCTCGCCGCGCGTCACCTTGTCACCGATGGCCTTCAGCCACTTCAGGACAACGCCTTCTTCCATACTTTGCCCCATGCGGGGCATCACCACTTCAGTACGCATGTTACACCTTGCCCAGTGTCAAACGGGCAGCGCGTACAATATCATTCACCGAAGGCAGCACGAAGCGTTCCATATCCGGTTGGAAGGGCAGCGGCACGTTGAGCGAACACACCCGTTCAATCGGCGCGTCAAGGTCGCTAAAGGCGCACTTCTGCACCATCGCGGTCACTTCTGCCGCCCAGCCGCAGCGTTCGACGGCTTCGTTCACCACCACCAAACGGTTGGTCTTATGCACCGACTCAAGGATCGCCGCCTCATCCAGTGGAACGAGCGTGCGCGGGTCAATGACTTCGGCGGAGATGCCTTCTTTTTCGAGTTCAGCCGCCGCCTCCAGCGCGAACAGCACCATGCGCGAGGTCGCCACGATGGTCACATCCTCGCCCTTGCGCTTAATATCCGCCACGCCGAAAGGCAGCGTGTAGTCGCCATCCGGCACTTCGCCCTTCGTCATATACAGCATCTTGTGTTCGATGAAGAACACCGGATCATCCATACGAATCGCCGTCTTGAGCAGCCCTTTAGCATCATAGGGTGTAGCGGGCATGGCGACGAACAAACCGGGGACGTGACACAACCACGCCTCAAGGCTGTTGCCGTGCTGCGCGGCGGAGGATTTGCCACCGCCACCCTGCGCCCGAATGACCAGCGGCACTTTGGCCTGCCCGCCGGACATATAACGTACCTTCGCTACTTGATTCACGACCGAGTCCATCGCCCGCATCACGAAGTCGAGGTATTGCAGTTCGGCGACCGGACGCATCCCTGTCAATGCCGCGCCCAACGCCGCGCCGATAATCGACTCCTCGGCAATCGGGGTGTTCAACACGCGGTCGTTACCCACCACGTTCGAGATATTCTGGGTAGTTTTGTACGCACCACCCCACGGGTCACGCAAATCTTCACCAATCAGGAATACGCTGGGATCGCGTTCCAGTTCCTCGCGCTGCGCGTCACGGATGGCCTCGCGGTAAGTAATCTCGGTCATACACGCACCCCTTGAATCGCTCGTGAACCTAGAACAGGGTCAGAATACAAATCTTCCAGCGCCGCTTCGACTGGCGGTTTCGGTTCTTTTTCAGCCATCTCAGCCGCCGCTTGCAACCGCGCTTTTTCTTCCGCGTCAATCGCATCTAAATCCGTACCGCTGGCGATGTTATGCTCGATAATCACACGGCGGAAACGCGCAATCGGGTCACGCGCCTTCCACATTTCCACTTCTTCTTTAGGCCGTGCCGTGCCGGGGTCGCCGATGTTATGCCCGTACCAGCGGTAGGTTTCGCTGTCGATGAAGCTCGGCCCCTCGCCGCGCCGCCCACGCGCCGCCGCCTGTGCGACCGCCGTATACACCGCCAGCACATCGTTGCCGTCAACCTTCGTCGCCGGCATTCCGTAACCTTCGGCCCAGCGCACCACATCCGGTATCCCCTGATACTCGTGACGCGGAGTGGATTCGGCGTAGTGGTTATTCTGGCGCACGAAGATCACCGGCAGCTTCCACAGCATCGCCATGTTCATACCTTCGTGCAGCGGCCCGATGCCAGTTGCGCCGTCACCGAAGAAGCACAGCGCCACTTGGTCGCTCTTACGCTGTTTGGCGGAAAGGGCAGCCCCGACCGTGATCGGAATACCCGCGCCGATGATGCCGTTCGCGCCTAAAATGCCTTGACTGAAGTCGGCAATGTGCATCGAGCCGCCCTTCGCACGGCACGAGCCAGCCGCCCCGCCGAACAGCTCAATCATCGCGGGTTCGACGGCTAAACCCTTGGCAATCGTGTCGCCGTGTCCACGGTGCGTACTCGCCATGTAGTCGTCCGCGCGGAGTGCTGAACACGCCCCGACGCTGGTAGCCTCTTGCCCGATGGAAAGGTGGAGAAAGCCGGGAAGTTTCCCGCCTGTATATAACTCAAAAGCCGTCTGCTCGAAGTAACGGATGCGTACCATCAAGCGGAACAAGTCCAGCCAGTTCACTTGTGTTCCCATTATTGTGGACAACCTTCTATAGAAAACAGCACTATTTATACCCAAACAACCAAATTCACGCAATTTCAATCATAAAATATCACCTTTGAGAAGAACCGTCAAGAAAATGAGCAGATTACAGCACAAATTAACCCTTTAAACAATCAATATCAATCAAATTATTTGACAAAAAGTCACAATCGTGCTACTTTTTGGCTGAATATGCGTTTTTGCGCTTTGTCGGTTGTTGGCTACTATCAACCTCATACACGTTATGACATTCAAATAGGTGACCAATGTTAAGCCAGCAAAGACAAAAACTCATTCTGGACTATTTAAAAACTCATAAGTCGGTGCAGGTTCAGGAACTGAGTGACATTCTCGGTATTAGTTTGTCCACTGTGCGGCGCGACCTGAGCGATATGGAAGAGATCGGTAACGTGCGGCGTGTGCATGGCGGCGCGATGCTTGCCCAAGAACTTCCTGAATCGCCCATTCTGCTTCGCAGCGACAAATATGCCGAGGAAAAACAGCGGATTGGCGCGGCAGCGGCGGCTTTGGTCAAGGACGGTGAAACCATCATCATCACGGGTGGAACAACCGCCGAAACCATGCTGCCTTATCTCGCGGATAAAACCAATCTCACCGTCGTCACCAATGCCCTGAACATCGCGTGGAAGCTGGCGCAGCACACCCACATCAGTGTGGTTGTACTCGGCGGTTACCTGCGGCACTCGGAATATACACTGTTGGGACACCTGACCATTCAGGCACTGCAAGATATTCATGTCAGCAAGATTTTCCACGGGATCTACGGCCTTGATGCCGAAAACGGCTTATCCGGCACGTACATTCAGGAAGTCCAGACCGACCGCGAAATCATCAACGCGGCGGAACAGTTGATCGTGATGGCGGACTCCAGTAAGTTCGGGCGGACAGGTGCGGTGCGGTTGGTTCCGATGGATCAAGTTTCGACCCTGATTACCGACAAAGCTGCGCCAGACGACGAACTCGATGTTTTGCGAGAAAAAGGTATTACTGTCGTGCAGGTTTGACAGCCCTTCTACAGCGGGTCATTCGCGGCGTACGACAGTTTAAAGTTAAGGAAATGGATATGGCAGATACTGCACTTAACCAGAACTACGCGACGTACAGCGAAATCATTGACCAGCCCCTAGCTTGGCAGGCGACCCTGAGCGACATTCAGGCCAACGCTGCCAAACTTCAGAACCTCATTCAGTCCCACAACATCACCGAAGTACTGTTCACCGGCTGCGGCTCACCCTACTACCTCGCCCTCACCGCCGCCGCGATTTGCCGCTCGCTGACCGGCCTCCGCGCTGAAGCACACCCGTCATCCAGCGTATGGCTGTTCCCCGAAATGACCGTCAACAAGGGCGGCAACACGCTGGTCGTCGCCATCACCCGTTCCGGCGAAACCACCGAAATCCTCAAGGCCGTCGAACAAGCCCACAACATCACCAACGCCGTTTCAATTGCCGTCACCTGCTACCCCGAATCATCTATCGTCGGCGCAACATCGTTCTCGGTCATCGCTCAGGACGCGCAGGAAATTGGGCTGGCGCAAACCCGTTCCTTCACGTCGATGCTGATCGCCACCCAGAGCATCATCTACGCTCTCGCCAATAAACCGCTGAGTCCCCGTTACCTCCAACTGCCCGAACTGGGACGCGAGGTCATCGAGAAGTATCAGGGCATGGCGCAGCAGCTTGGCGCGGACTCGTCGTACAGCCAGATTTTCTTCCTCGGCAGCGAACCTTTCTACGGGCTGGCCTGCGAGGCCATGCTTAAGATGAAAGAAATGACCCTTAGCACTGCCGAGGCTTATCACTTTATGGAGTTCCGGCACGGCCCGATGGCGATGATTAACCACGAAACCCTCATTATCGGCCTCGTGTCAGAAGCCGCCCTTGCCCACGAAGTCGCCGTTCTGACCGAGATGCGCGAACGTGGGGCGCGGGTACTCGCCGTCACACCCGTCCAGTTAGAAGCCAGCGCTGCCGATTATCAGGTGGTGCTGCCCGAAGGCTTAACCGATTTTGAACGGATGCCCCTCTACCTACCGGCTTTGCATGTGCTGGATTACAGCCGCACGCTGCTGAAAGGGCTGAACCCGGATCGCCCCCACAGTTTGAATGCGGTCGTAAACCTTGATGTTGAGGCTATCGAGAGCAGTGTCAAATAAGCACATTTAGCACTTCGCCCAATCGTGTCTCGTGAAATAGATTTTAGAGAGGAAATGATGATGAACCAGAAGTTGAGCCGCCGCCGTTTCTTGGGACTATCTGCCGCCGCTGCCGGAGGGCTGATCGCGAACGGCCTGCCGCGCCTCGCGTTCGGTCAGGATGCCGCCCCGCTGACCTTCCAAGGTGCCAGTGAATTCTGGGACTGGGAATACTCGCTGCGTCAGGAATATATGCAGCAGTTGATCGGCGAATGGCAAGAACTGAACCCCGGCATCACCCTGAACTACACCGTATTCCCCTATGGCGACCTCGGTACCAAGCTGCTAACCGCCAACGAAGCCCAGCAAAATCCCGCTATCTCGAACGTTCACAGCGAATGGCGGCCCGCGCTCCAGAAGTCCGGTTTGCTCGCCCCTTATCCAGAGGATTTGTTCACCGACCTCGACAAGCTCGCCAGCACACCCTTCCTCCGCGCGATGGACGGCAACATTTACACCTCGACCTTCGGCTACTACTGCAACATCAACTTCTTCAACACCGACATGCTGGCCGAAGACGGCCTGAGCATCGCCGATGTGCCGACCAAGTGGACGGATTTTGTCGAGTTCGCCAAAACGCTCACCCGCTGGGACGCGAACGGCAACGTCGAACGTCCGGGTGTCGCGCTCAACCATTACTACTCGCAGCGCTGGCTGTGGCAGGACTTGGTGTATCAAGCCGGTGCGTTCCTGTATAACGAAGACGCGACCCAAGCGACTTGGAACAACGATGCCGGTGTCGAGGCGCTCACGTTCATCGCCGACTGGTACCATGTCCACAAGATTGACGACCCGCTGCTCGAACGTCACTTCGATATGTTCCAGACCGACCGCGCGGCAGGCTTCATTAGCCACGGTTACTGGTCGGGCGACCTTATCGCCGACGAACTGTGGGAAGGCCGCTGGGACACCACCCCGATTGCCACATGGGGCGGCGCAGGCTTGCCCGCGTGGGGCATGGTCGCGCCGGAAGAAGGTCTCGCCGTGTTCGCCAACTACCCCGAAGACGTGCAGGCCGCCATGTTCAGCTTCTTACAGTACGCACTCGGCAGCGACGAGAAGCGCATCAAGTGGGCGCAGGTTCACGCCGTACCGACTGACCGCATCGACCTCATCGACAATCCGGCCTTCACCGAAAACGACGAGGGCAACGTCATCAAGTCGCAGGGTGTCACCATCCCCTACCGCGTCAACCCCGGCGAACAACCGCTGGAAGCCGACACGTACTGGCGCGAAATGCTGGATCGTGTTATCACCAACAAAGAAGACCCCAAGACGGTCTTGGACGATGTGACTGCCCGCTTCAATGAACTGATGGCGACGGCAGAACAGCCGTACTTGATCACCGAACGCAGCTACGTCGCACCCGCATCGTAGTCAATCACCGAGGATGTGGCAGAACGCTGTCACATCCTCTTTTTATTTGGGACGGCGGTGCATCACGCAGCCGTGTGCAAATCGTTTGTATGGCATGTTAGATCGTTGAATGTGGGGGACTGCTGATGGAAGCAACAGGTGAATCATCCACAGTTCGGTTATCGACTACGGCTGTGAACAGCGACGGCTGGCGATGGAAGCGGCTGAACCTTGAAAAATGGGTGCTGTGGATTGTGCTGGGCATCGGTTCAATCGCCATGATCGGCCCGTTTTACTGGATGTTCATTAGTTCGTTCAAGAACAAACGCGAGGGTGTTGCCATCCCGCCGACGTGGTGGCCGCAAACCTTCACGTTGGAAAATTGGGAAGGGCTGACCGATCTTGCCGTGGGCAGTATGCCGATCTTTTTCCGCAACAGCCTGTTCGTGGTGGTGGTCGTCACCATCGTCACGCTGTTCACCAGCAGCCTCGCTGGCTACGTGTTCGCCAAGTTTGAGTTTCGCTTCAAGAACATCATCTTCGGCTTCGTCATCAGTATGCTGGTCGTCCCCTTCAGCGTCACGCTCATTCCGCTGTTCAGCATGGTGGCGGATTGGGGCTGGCGCAATAACTACGCCGCGCTCATCGTGCCGATTTTGTTCAGCCCCTTCGGCATCTTCCTGATGCGCCAGCAAATTGCCAATATCCCCACCGAGTTGATCGACGCGGCACGCATCGACGGCGCGTCTGAATTTGGGATATACCTGCGAATTATCCTGCCACTTTCGACCGCCGCGATGGCCGCGCTTGCCATCTTCACTTTCACCTACCAGTGGGATAACTTCCTCTGGCCGCTGGTCGTGCTCGACCGTCCCGATCTGTACACGCTGCCGCTGGGTTTATCCCAATTTCGCGGGCGCAGCGGTGTCGATATTGGGCCGCTCTCCGCCGCGTCCTTCGTGGCGGTGCTGCCCATCCTCGTCGTGTATGTTTTCGCCCAGCGCCGTTTTATCGAGGGCATCACCCTCACCGGAATGAAGTGAGGGAACGCCCATGACGACCATACCGAACACATCACTCAAACAGGCGGCGGCGACCAAACAACCGTCCGAGGGTTCGCTGCGGCGTAACCAGCGCATCTTCATCTACTCGGTCATCGTGCCGATGCTCGCGTTCTTCTTCCTGTTTTACATCTATCCGATTGTCGTCGGTTTCATCGGCAGCCTGACCAACTGGCGCGCCTTCCAAGATCCGGCAGAGCGCGTGTTCACCGGCCTCGAAAATTACACCAAACTCTTTGCCGATCCGGTGTTCGTCGCCTCGCTCATCAACACCTTCAAGTACGCGCTGATGTACATGCCCATCTCAATCATCATCGCCCTGACATTAGCCCTAGCGATCAACGCATCAGGCGCGTTGGCGGGTTTCTTCCGCACGGTGTACTTCCTGCCGGTCGTCACCTCGGTCATCGCGACCGCGCTCATCTGGTCGGTCGGTTTTTACCAGCCGCGCTACGGCCTGTTTAATCAGGTGTTCGCGCTGGTCGGCTTACCCCAGCAGGCGTTTTTACGCTCACCGGACTCGGCGCTGTTTTCGGTGGTCATCTACA
>Ga0209460_1000462_pt1 | contig 37499 bp, 30 predicted proteins | sample EBPBio132013_DNA_FD_185868 | JGI IMG/M metagenome (GOLD analysis project Ga0209460, IMG submission 185868) | Wastewater treatment Type I Accumulibacter community from EBPR Bioreactor in Madison, WI, USA - Reactor 2_5/13/2013_ DNA (SPAdes)... | ecosystem: Engineered > Bioreactor > EBPR >... | reverse complement strand
ATCCATAGCACCAACGCCAGCGCGATCACCCGCCGCCAGCGCCATAGCATTCGCCGTACAATCCTCACACCTTCACCTCGTTACCCTTCTCCCCCACCCCATACAGCCTACTATTCTAACCCAACTCAAACTTGACAATTTAGCTATTTTGTTCTAAAATCAGATTTTAACCTACTCATTCACCTATAAAACCATGCTTCTCAAAATCGCACCGACAACCGCTAACGAAATAGAAACACCCATCTTCAACCTGTACGTGCAATTGCTGGAAGCGTGGAACGCGCAGGATGCCCACGCCTTCGCCGCCGGATTTGCCGATAACGGCAGCGTCATAGGCTTCGACGGCAGCCTGATGAACGGCCTATCCGAAATCGAGATGACCCTTAGCGGCATCTTCGGCCACCACAAAACAGCAGAATATGTCGCCCTCGTGCGTGAAATCCGTTTTCTCTCGCCGCAGACAGCTCTACTCCGCGCTGTGGTCGGCATGATCCCACCGGGAAGTACGGCGATCAACCAAATCAACGAACGCCATCCAATCGTTAGTTGCTGCCCAAATCGATAATAAGTGGCATATCGCCCTATTCCAAAACACACCCGCGCAGTTCCACGGTCGCCCTGAACTCGCCACAGCGCTCACCGAAGAACTCAGCCACCTGCTCTAGAAACACCCATTTTGCAGCAAACGTTGCAGCAGCGAACCTCACCTTCGCCGCTGCAAATAAAAAAGAGCGCGGCTTCGTGACCACGCTCTTTCTATGGACTACTGACTATCAACTAACGACTATTAATGCCGGATTTCGTTCGGTGCGACCGGTGGAAAATCCGTAATGTCGTCATCAATCGTCACCCTACCGACCATCCAACCATCAATCGTGGTCAGCTTCACCCGTAAAATCGACACCTGTGTATGGGTAAAACTCACTGCCGGCTGCGGTTGAATAATCACCGGATCTTTGAGGTGCAGGTAACGAATGTTGGGCATCGTACGGTCGTCGTCTTCTTCGATTTCCGCCTCGGTACGTGCGGGTGGCTTACCGGGTTTCTTCTCGCCGTCTTCCTGCCCGTAAAGTTCGTTCATATCCACATCTTCAGCCAATCCGGTGAAGTCGAAAACTTCCTCGGTATTTCTCAGTTCTTCTGGTGAAGGGTTCACCAGTGATTTTTTCGCCTGTGCCGCGAACATACCACTAATTGCCCTCAGGTAATCCTGTTCACTGGTCAGCGTTCCCGTCAGCACCAAACCCTTAACGAATAAAGTGATGCCAAGTTCCATACCACCTTTATTGACGAAGCCAGATACCAGATCAGCCAATAGAAAATCGGGTTCCTGCCAGAATTCAGAATCGCTGCCAAACTCATTGAACATATCGTTCTTTGTCCCGCGTGTGTTTATAAGGGTATTTAGTATACAACTTCCGTTATTCAAAGTATAGATAAATAGGAATGTCGCACACCAGAATCAAAAGCGAGAGATGTATCATCCCTCGCTCAAACTTCAGAGTCAAATGTGTCGTGGCTTAACTGGCTGCCTCAGTCGCTTCTGGTGTCGCCTCCGCTTGAACCGCGCTCAAAAATGGATTGGGCGTTTCAATCTCGACATCGAAAATACGCTCGTATTCATCCACAATTTGGTGCGCGGCCATCAAGCTCGACTGCTGGAAATAATCCCCGACCGCGAAAACCTGCTCATTCTGGAAGGCATCGAGCGTGTTCCACAATGGGTTTGCCATCAACTCGGCGACCATTTCCTCGCCTTGCACACTCTGGTTATTCGCGCCGCCGGTCGAACCAATCAAAATCGTGAAATCGGCATTCGCCAGTTTGATGTCCTCGTCCCCGAAACTGACACCCCATGCATCGATATTTTGCACTTCCTCGGCAATCTGGAAGCCGATTTGCGTCAGGATTTCGACGCTGGTATAGCGTTCGCTCGCGAGGAAATAATTCCCCGGCTCGAAAATACGCACGAGTGAAGCCTTCTGCTCGGTCACATCGCCGTACTTCGCCGTGAAAGCCGCGCTCAATTCGCTGATGCGCTGGTCAACCACAGCCAACTGCGCTTCCGCCTCGGCTTCTTGCCCAAATACCGCGCCGAGGAACAAGTGGCGGTCACGCCAATTCGCGCCTTCCGAATAGATGAGTGTAGGCGCGATCATCGGCAGCTCATCCACAATCTCGGTCACCCGCGTATCCGCCATAATCATCAGATCAGGCTGCGTTGCCGTCAGCGCTTCCAAGCTCGGCGGTAATCCAAGGTCAGCGATTCCTTCCTGCGAAATCCAGTCCGCGATCACCGGAAAGTTGGCTGCGTCGCGCTCAAAGCCCCATGCACCAACAGGTGTCACACCAAACGGATACAGATACGAAGCATAAATCAGGTAATTGATCCGCTGCGGGTTTTCAGGAATGCAAACCGGATCGGTTACGAGAACCTCATGGTCAAATAGGCGAAAACCCTCTTCACAGGTGGTCGTGGTATCCTGTGCAAACACGCTCCCGACCCCGAACGCGGCGCAAGCCCCAAGCACAACCAACCCGCGCCGAACAAATGATGTCAACGATTGCGAAATCAAAACGCTTGCTCCTTAGAAAATTAAATGTCACCGAAGATCATAATCAAGCGCAAACCGTGAGTCCACGCAGCGGGTTAAGGGAGAATTTGTGTTAAAGATGGATAATCTCACGCGAGGAACAACACACATCATGCAAAACCGAAATTCGAAATTAATCAGGGGTATTCGCGTCAATCAATGGAGATTAAGTGCTGATGGAAACAAAAAGGGTGATCTTTCGACCACCCTTTGTCATTACTCTACCACTGCGAACTTAGCACCGGCTGTAGCCGCACACGTCGCACTTCTCGCAGCCTTCGATGCGGATCAGGCTGACCGTTCCGCAGCTTGGGCAGATGTCCGCCCGCACCTTGTAGCCGAGCGAGTTCGAATGGCCGTTACTGTGTCCATTCGTGTGACCGTGCGCCTCGCTAACCACTTCCAACGGTTGTGGGCTTGCCACCGGCGCGGGAGCCATCGGCAGGTTCAACTGCTGGGGGGCGTTCTGCGTCAGGTAATATTCCACCAACGCCCCTGCCACCGCATCCGGCAGTGAAATCACACGCTGCGGTCCTAAGCCAATCGAGCGCGAACCACCAATGCCTTGCAGTTGCTCAACGATCAGCTTGAGCATTTCCATCCGGTTCTGTGGTGCGGTCGTTCGCAGTTGGAGCGAAAGCATACGTCCCAAACCTTCCGCGTCGGCTTGCAAGTCGCTGCCCGCCTTACCAATGGTGATGAAAACCTCGAACGGATTGCCAATTTCGTCGCTGTTCATGGTGATGAACGCCGTACCGAACGGTGTCTTACGGCTCACCGTCACGCCGGAAAGGCGCTTCGGACGCAGGTAGACATGGTGCGGGGTCGCTGCCGGAGCCGCCGTCTTCACCGGTTCCGGCGCTGGCACGGGTTCAGCTACCGCAGTCGGCTTCTCGTCACCCTTCATCTTGGACATTTCGCTCTCGGCGCGTTCGTCGCCCTTGAGCATGAGCACCTGCTCGTCACGGCTGCCGTCACGGTAAATCGTACCGCCCTTGCAACCCATGTCGTACATATACAGGTACAGGTCGCTCACCTGCTCCACCGTGTAATCGTTCGGCACGTTGCAGGTCTTGCTGATGCTGCTGTCCACCCAGCGTTGAATGGCAGCTTGCACCTTAATATGTTCTTCCGGTGACAAGTCCATCGCCGTCACAAAGTAATCCGGCAGTTCGGTTTCGCCGGGGTGCGCTTCGAACCATTCCTTGACCAGCGGCACTTGTTCCTCGTGCAGCCCCAAACGGCTCTTGCGGTAATACACCCACGAGAAGAACGGTTCGATACCCGTCGAGGTGTTGACCATCGTGCCGGTCGTACCCGTCGGTGCTTGCGTGGTCAGCGTCACGTTGCGGATGCCGTGCTTACGAACCTTGTCCTGAATATCCTTCGGCATCGACTGCATGTAGCCGCTCTTGAGGAACTCATCCGCCTTAAACTGCGGGAACGCGCCCTTTTCCTGCGCCAGTTCAACCGAGGTTTCGTAAATCGCGCGGGCAAGGAAGCCGTACAGCTTGTCGATGAACGCCACCGACTCGTCACTGCCGTAACGCACACCGAGCTTAACCATAAGTTCCGCCAAGCCCATGTTGTTCAAACCAACACGGCGTTCGCTCAACTGCTGCTTCTTGTTTTCGTCGAAGAAATACGGTGTGCTGTCGATCACGTTATCGAGGAAGCGTGTCGAATACCGTGCCGTCTTGTCGAGATCATCCCAGTTCACATCGTTCGTTGTGGGATCGTAGAACTTCGCCAGATTGATCGCGCCGAGGTTGCAAACGCCGAACGCTGGTAACCCCTGTTCACCGCAGTTGTGTACAACAAGGCCGTTTGCCACGAATGAATGGGTCATCGATTCGGTCAGGTCGAAGACTTCTTCGATGCCGTCGGGCGTAATCGACTCAACAGTCACTGTAAAGTATTCTGCGTAAGGACCGCGCTTGCCACGGTTGATGTAATCCTCAAGCCCTTCCTGTTTGTAAGCCGTCATGAAGCCAATTTCGTCCGCGAAGACGCTCATATTCTGCTTGGTGATCGCCAATTCGTGTTGAGCCTCGCACCAATACGCTTTCGGCTCGCGGTTAGAATCCGGCAGCATCCGGTAACCAGCATCGCGGCGGTTCCGGTAGATGCGGCTGGCAATTCCAAAGTTGCTGAGCAGTTGTTGTACGCCTTCGAGCAGTTCAATCTGGTTCGCCGCCAAACGGATGCTCGCGCCTTTTACGCCACCATCTTGGAAGCTGCCATCTGCCGTGAACAGCGCTTGCAAGAAACCACGCTGCATCGCCTCCGAACCTTGAAACACCGCTTCCGGTACGCGATGTTTCGCCTCTGTCAAACCGTACTGTTCTGCTACTTGGTGCAGCCGTGCCGAACTCACCCGCGCTTCGTCACGCTCAACCACCTGCCCGATACCGACTGTATACGAGCGCGTCTGGTTCTTCGAAAACGGAGCAACTAGTGTATTGACGTGTCTGGCAAAAACAGGCGCGAGTTCTTGCTTTTCTTCACCGAAGAAGGAAAGCACAACTTCATCCTGCTTGACGGTACCGTCTCCAACAATCCAGCCCAAAACCTGTCCGAGTTCCAACGAACCTTCAGTACCAAACCCACCTTTACGGTTCAGGATATGGATTTTTTCGCCGGTCTTGAGTTCGTTCAGTTGCTTCCAACCACTATCGGTCATAATGCGGTGATCTGCTGTCGCCCGCACAAAGTAACCTTCTGCGGTTTGTAGCCGGAAGACAGGCTTCACACCCGTTCTAAACACACGGGTGGACGGTGTTGTCGCGTTGTTCAGACCAAAACGTCCATCAACGGCGACTTCAATCGCAGACTCGTTATCAAACAGTTCACGCGCCTTAACCAAACCACGGTTGGTATGAATGCGAGTATCACCTGTCACACATGGGTTAGTACAAATGATCGGTGCGAAGTAGTGGCTGTTGGACATCTTGTTATAGCGTTCGTTGAAGAACACACCCGGTTCAGCGCTCGCCCACGCGCTCTCGATGATGGCGTTCCAAATTTCCTTCGCCTTCACCGTGCGGTACTTGATAACTTTGTGGCCTTCGTCAATCCACTTCTCGATGTTGCCGTCCCACAATTCATCATAATCAGGGTCGGTGCTGTCGGGGAACATCAAGTCCCAATCGGCATCCGCCTTGACCGCTTCCATCAGCTTATCGCTCACGCCCACGCTGATGTTGGCGTTCGTTACCTGACCAGCCTTGCGCTTGCTGTTGATGAAGTCAAACACGTCAGGGTGCCAGTCGTTCAGGATCAGCATCAAAGCCCCGCGGCGAGAATTAGATGTGTAAACACCTGAACCACTAAGCAAATGAACATCATCGACTTCAAAATCATAGACTTCCGAATCACCAATTAGTTCTATAGATTGAATGCGATCAGGAATAGTATGCAGCAGGTCGCTTATTTCTTCCGCAGTCTCAATCTGACCATCAGCAGTCAAACGATCACTAATCCGGGTGAGTTGTGCAAACGAAATACGTTCAGATACGCCATCATAAATCCGTTGGCGGTATTTAGCCCTCGCCCCTAATTCAGTCCATACGGATGCGGGATACGTATTGTACATTTCACGGGTTCCATTCAATTCGGATGCCTTCAAAGTCGGCACAAATTGAACAAATCGATTTTTGAACTCCCCACCTGTAATGGATAAGCGATAGATCGTCTGCCAACCATATTCAGCACGGTCGGTTGAATGTATGGTAGATACAATTCCATTCAAAGACAGTAACTGCTGAATATCTTCCAGCATTTGGCAGCTAATACTGTCAATACCATAACCACCCTTACGCCCACGGTTGCATCCATCAGCATCAAAATAGCCCGCGATAAAAGCACCCATAACACTTGATGGTGATCTGAAAATCGCTTCCGGCACACGAATATCTTTAGTTTTTGCCTTCAGTAACCCATTCTGGATAAGCCACTCAATCATCAGCCGAGAATAGAAGGCAACCTCTTGTAACGCACCATCGCCTTGTCGTATATGGCATTGAAGGCCAAATAGCTTTTCAACAATCGAAACCAACTTTTCTCGGATAGACGGATGGGCATCAGCCGTTGCCAGTTTGATACCTTTTGGTTCACTCCAATTGATCTTTTTGCCCCAGATCACATTTCCATCACCATGCATATAACCGAGTAGATACGCTAAATCCTCATTCAGCGTTTCCGGTAATTTTATATCCTCTTTCAGCGTCGTACTCATAATCGAACGCTCATACGCAACGGGATTCAGTGAGGTATAATCCGTTTGAACACCCTCACCCAATAACAATAGGATTTCATCGCCTTTTACGAGATACTTGAGAGGCATTGTTGTAACTTTGCCATCCATCAATACGGCGACTTTGTGCTCTTTCGTAATACGCACTTTATAACCACGCTTTGTCGTCACTTCATAAAGCGGCTTCACACCATTGCGGAAACGCGCCGTAACACGTCGAAGTCCTTTGTGCGTATGAGCATAGATAACCTCGCCATTTTCAATCCGTTCAGTCAATTCCAACGCTGGAATTAAACCGATATGCGTCGCAATACGCTCATCAGGCCCAAAGCACCCGCCCTGTTCAATCAACCCGGTGACGAAGCTGTACAGCGCACCCCACGACACCGAACCGCTCGAACGCCCATTCACGCCCTTCACATACCAGTGACGCGGACGCAGCGACGAAATATTAATACCCACACCACCACCGCGCGACATAATCTCCGTCATCTGCCGCAGGGTTTCAATAATGCCCCCGCGCGAATCTTTCGGGGAAGGAATAACGTAGCAGTTTGAAACAACTACGCCTGCCGAAATGAACGAGTGATCTTCAGCGACTTCGATATCCATCACGACACCCGCGTACTCCTCAATGCCAATTTCATCAATCCGCACCCACTTCAAGCCATCATGTTCAAAGTAGTATTTAAGATCGACATCGTGACCGGGTGCAGCCACGCCGAAAAATTGCTTGAACAAAGGCGCGCATTCATTCGCGGTCGCCTGAATACGGAAGGCCGGAACACGTCCCAAACGGTGCGTATTTTCCTGAATTGAGAACATATATCCGAGTCGTAGGAGCAGTTGGTGTACTTGAATCGAGAGGCTGCGGTTTGAGAGCAGGATACCGAGTTTGTTGTCCGAAATGTATCCATCCGCACTGAATAACCCTCGCAGCAAAGCCAGCGTCATCGCGTCGGACATGTGCATCAACGGTTCAGGAATACGTTTGCCGTAACTGTATGCGCCTAAAAATGCCTTAAAGAACTCACCGATGGGCATCGAGTTTACCCACAGATCGTACCAACGTTCGGTACTACTTAACTTCAATGAAGCCGCGATGCCAAACTTTGCCTCAACAATCTGGGCAATTTCTTCCGCTTCGGCTTTTTCATCTAGCCCAAATACAATTTTGATTCCCGACGGAATATCAGTTCCGGTGCGGTGCGTAATGCACCCGTCCCCCAGCCAACGCCCAAACAGGTAGTTCAAATCAGCATCAAGTTCAAGCTGGTTGTGAATGCGGTAATGCGTTCCCCGGTCTTTCACATAACCATGTTGACCGCGTGTCGTGGGCTTGTGCAACTGTCCCTCTACGATGTCATAGCCGCCCACATAATCGCTCAGGAAAATCGGTTCTTCGGGGCAAATTTCGCCATTGTAGGCCACTGCAACATAATCTCCCGCTTTGACCTCTTTAGCCGGAATCCAATCGGGTTGTTGTTGCAGTTTTAAACCATCGCGCGATTTATGTTTATTTACCCATTCCGAGCGAATAATGTAAATTTTATGATCGCCTGTAACCCGTAGATCATCATATCCAAGTTTTTTGGGGCGAAGGATATAAATTGATTCGACAGTTTCGCGTTCAAACTTGTGCAGTACCGGGCGTAGGCGGTTGCGATGCGTGACAACCAGATCACCCACCTTGACATCAGCAATCGCTTTATAACCATCTGCCGTCAATAATTCTTGTTCAGGTGGCATACAGTTATAATACGTTAGCGCTTGGTCAGTCCCCGCCGCCGTCAAAATACGACCTGCCGGAACAAACTTCCAATCATCCAGCATCCAGCGGAAGCGTTCCGTCCACTGCTTACGCAGCTTGCCGTTCTTCTCAATCGCCGCAATGCCCGCCGCCACCCGATCCATCATCTGCCCCGGATCAGTTTCCAACGGCTTATCCACCGCTTCAAGGTCGCGCTCAACCGTGTCGCCATCCAGCAGTTTGACCGAAACCTTCGGCAGCTTCATCGCCGTCACGGTACCGATTTCACGTTGTCCCGTTTTAGAATCGACCACCACAATAACGGTATCGCCCACCGCGAGCGTCGAGCGTGTCATGTCCTTTTGGGCATAACGGTCGAGGAATATCTTGTAACCCAGCTCATGCAATGCATTGCGTTCAGCGGCTTTGGTTTGAACCATCCCTGTTACGTCCTTTCCCATATAAATAAACTAAAAGCAATAACCTGAAGTACAGATAGATAACCCCCAATTGAAAGGATCGCATGGGGGTCAAGAGTAATGTCAGATTGTTATGCTTATTTTGACCATATGTTCTTTAATTTATCACTGTAGAGCACGCTTGTCCATAACAATAGATAGGCGCTTTGGTTAGAAAATAGTTTGTATCTTCCAACCTATTTCCCACTTAATTCCAGCAATTCCCACATTATTGTTTGAGAATTGTTACAGGTATTACACATTGCCTTAAAGCAACTTTAAACTCATGAAAATCAACACAACAATGGTCAAAAACATGCTACGCTAATGCATAGTAGATGTATCAATCCATGACGCTATGCCAGATGCATTCATTACCCGCCAACAGCACCAGATCAGCATGAAATATTCGTATTTCGTCGAGCTGCTTATTATCACACTCGTTGGCATTTTTTTCTTCGCCTTATGTGCGCCCGTTCCTAATCCGGCTGATCAATCTACTGTCGCCCTCGACTTGCAGCCGGTTCGGCAGCTTTTTACCGACCCCGGTATTCGCCCTGCAGGTATCGAGCATGAACGCCTCGCCGGAATCCTTTCGCCCATCCGCGTCGGCATCCAGCGCTATGGTCATGTCCCCTTCTGGAACTCGTACCTCAGCAACGGTGTTCCGCTTTTCAATAACGCCTTCAATTACTTTTTCAACCCGTTTCACAGCTTACCGGTGTTGCTCCTCGGCGATGTCACGGGGACGAAAATCGCTATCCTCCTCGCACTGCTCATCGCCGGTTACAACACTTGGCTGTTGGGATACACAATCGGTTGTGGCGCACTTGCCCGCGTCAGCATGGCGTGTCTTTATCTACTCAACGGCGGCATCGTCGCCAAGTTCGGCGCGGGGCATTTTCAACTCGCGTGCAGTCTAGCGTGGGTTCCACTGGTCATCGCCTCCATGTGGTGGCTGCTGCACAGCAAAAAACGCATTGCTCCCATCGCTTTCGGCATTAGCTTTGCGCTGCTCTTTTACGCAGGCAATATCTACTACACACTCCACACACTAATCGCTTGCTGTCTCCTAATCGTTACCCATCTCGTCGGACGCAAAAACAACCGTTGGCACTTTTATACGGATCGCTTGTTCCATACAGCCATCGCGTTAGCCCTCGCCTTCGGGTTATCAGCCCTCCTGTTCTTCCCTGTGTGGCAAACGCGCACTTTCGTCACCCACACGCCACAAGAAATCAACGGGGATGGAACACTGGTCAACAATTACAACCTTGCCCAAGCCGCTGCGAACCTCACCCAGCCGTGGTACACATGGCACGATCAACGCCCCGAAAGCCTCTCTGATGCAGTTGACTACAACAACATCGGCATGATCAGCTTTATATTGATCGCACTTGCCGCTGGCCTATGGCTAACCAACCAACTGCGCCATAAAAAGCAACCCCACTTCCGCCCCTACAAACGTCTCATTCCGGTCGCCCTCTCTCTAGCCCTGCTCATGATGCTCTGGGCAGGTGGGCAAACGCAGCCTATCCCGTGGCTCTACGCCCGCATTCCCCTGTTGGCCGAGTTTCGCTACCTCGGTCGCGCCTTAGCCGTCGCCGCCCTCTGGTGGATTGTCCTCGGCGGCATCGCGCTCGACATCCTTTGGAAAACCGTCTGTGAAAGAGTTAGCCAACACCGTCTCCCTAACCGTCGTCACATCCTATTCGTGGTTGCTGCAGCTGTTAGCGTGTGGTTATTCATGAGCATCTACAGCGCATCGCCTTCCGGTACGCGCATCAGCATGACCCTGAGAAACATCAACCTCTGGCAATCACTCGACCCCCTGCGTTACACCTCTCTGCCAGATGCCTTGCGCGGATTTGCGACTCTCCTTTTGGTTTTCGCATCCATAGATGCAGCTATTTATCTCGCCAGACACGTATGGCAACGTCTTTTTTACAAACAAACCTTCTCAGCTTCAGGGTTGCTAACCTACGCACTTCAACTCGGCTTGCTCGGTGGCGTTATCCTTGGTGTCATGGATGTTATGCTCGCCAACACACCCGCGCTTCAATTCGCGCCCGCCGCACCTTCGTTCTTGCCGATTTATGACACCATACGCCGCGCCGATATTGACCGTCCATTCCCCTCAGTATCACTTCCATTCTCGCCCCTCACCTTCGAGGTTTACGACAGTGAAATACGCGTGTGGTCGCTGAACGAGGGGTGGCTGCCCGCCGCCCCGCCGGATAGCGTGATCACAATGGGGCGTATCGTTAATCCACCTCGCTGGCTCATCGCCAAACGTGACGCAAACGGTGCGATTAATGACCCGCGTGTCGAAACCTTTATCCAGCAGCATGGCTATCAACGCCGTACTTGTTTCCAACAAACATCATTTACCCAACCGCTAGCTGATTGTTCAGCCTTCGTCAGTGGGGCAGACCTCTATGAATTACCCGACGCGCTGCCCTATGCCTTCCTCGTCACCGAAGCTGATCTCACCAACAACCCTGAAACCCTTCGCCGTAGTAGAGTGCAGCCTGTCACCATCCTCGACTATCAGCAGGACAACCTCACCCTGTCCGTCACCACTGATAACAGCACTCGCCAATTCCTCGTCGTCCAAGAATCCAACTTCCCCGGTTGGCAGGTGGCGGTCGATGGTCAAGCCGTGCAGCCTGTAACCGTCCCAACCGAATTCATCGGTCAGCAAACACTCGGCTTGCTTGCGGTTCCCATCGAAAAAGGCAGCCATACCGTCACTCTGCGCTTCGAACCACCGGGCCTCACGCTCGGGATCGCGGTATTCGTCACCACGCTCGTCCTTATACTCGTCTACCTCACCCGCCGCCCCAAACAAAAATCCCCCGCCTGAGCGAGGGATTCTGTTGGAAAAACGTGTAGGTCTTACTTCCGCTTACGCAGGAAAGTCGGGATGTCGATATCATCCTCGTCGTACACCCGCGCGGCAACATCTTGCATCGGCGGTTGTGCCGGACGCGGCTGCGGCGGTGCATATGGCTGTTCCGGTGGCACGTTGGTCGGCTGCTGCTGTACCGGACGCGGAGCCTGCTGTTGTTGCGGCTGCTGAACTGCCGGACGCTGCACCGGTTGACGCGGTTGTAACTGCGCTTCCATCCCTTTAGTAGCGCGAGCACGGCTCTGTTCGAAGCCCGTCGCGATAACCGTAATCCGCAGTTCGTCGCCCATGTTCTCGTCGATCTGCGCGCCGAAAATGAGGTTGACTTCGGGGTGAGCGCTTTCCTTGATAATCGCCGCTGCTTCGTTCACTTCGAACAGGCTCAGGTTCGGGCCACCCGTGATGTTGAACAAGATGCCGCGTGCGCCGTCAATCGTCACGTCCAGCAAGCCGCTGCTGATTGCCGACTCGGCTGCCTTACGCGCACGGTCGTCGCCGTTCGCCTTACCCACCGCCATCAACGCCGCGCCGCCTTCGCTCATAATCGTGCGAACATCAGCGAAGTCGAGGTTAATCAGCGCCGGGACGGTAATCAGTTCTGAAATACCTTGGATACCTTGGCGCAGAACATCATCTGCCAATGAGAAAGCTTGTTGCAGGCTGGCACGCTTGTCCGCGATTTGCAGCAGGCGGTCGTTGGGGATGACGATCAGCGTATCGACTTGGGTTTTGAGCGCCTCGATACCCAGTTCCGCTGACTGCTGGCGGCGTGTGCCTTCAAAGCTGAACGGACGCGTCACCACACCGATGGTCAGCGCACCCAGTTCCTTCGCGATTTGCGCCACAACAGGGGAAGCACCCGTACCCGTACCGCCGCCCATACCGCAGGCGATGAAGATCATGTCCGCGCCGCGCAGCACTTCATACAGTTCGTCTGCGCTTTCTTCGGCGGCCTTGCGACCAATTTCGGGGTTACCACCCGCGCCCAAACCGCGCGTCAGTTTATCGCCAATCCGCACGCGCGTCTTGGCCTTCGCCAGCATCAACGCTTGGTTGTCGGTATTGATGGTGATGAATTCCACCCCACCAAGACCTTCATTAATCATGCGGTTGACAGCGTTCCCCCCGCCCCCACCAACGCCTATAACTTTAATTTGCGCGAAATTTTCGCCGGGTGTCAACATATCCATGTGGTGCAAGCCTCCTCGAAAGGCAATTCTTTAAATCACCTAATATCCTGTATTGTACTAAGAACCTAAAACTTGGCAAATCCTCTAGGTAAGAAGTCCTAGTTTATACCCTTATATTATCCATCGCCGTCCGGCAGCAAGCGTTTAAACACGCCGCCCAACGCCTTCACCAGCCCGCCGCCCGCCAGCGGTTTGCTCGTGGTCGTCTCGCGCGGTGCGCCGCTTTCCATGCTCAAACCCATCCGCAGCAAGCCCACGCTCGTGCTGTAGGCCGGGTCGCGCAGTGCGTCCGCCATCCCTGTCAGCCGTTCCGGTCGGGCGATGCGTACCGGAAAACCGGATTCCCGCGCCGCCACTTCCTTCAAGCCGGGGAGTTGGGCGCAGCCGCCCGTAATCACCGCGCCAGCCCGTAACATACCGTCATAGCCAGAGCGTTTGATCTCTTTCTTTACAAGGTTGAAAAGTTCCGAAACCCGCGCCTCAATGATCTCCGCCACCGCGCTGCGCTCAACCTCAATCGGCATCCCTTCGCCGAATGGTTCAATGAGGAAGGTTTCAAGCGGGTCAACCGCCTTCAACAGCGCGTGACCATGATGCACCTTCACCGCTTCCGCCACATCGAACGACACATTCAAGCCGTAGGTCAGGTCGTTGGTAATCAAGTCGCCGCCAACCGGAATAACCGCCGTGTGCCATACCGTCCCTTCAATGAAGATCGCAAGGTCGGTCGTGCCGCCGCCAATATCAATGACGACCACACCCATCTCTTTTTCTTCAGGCGTAAGGACAGCCTCGCCGGAGGCCAACGGGTTCAGGATGAAACGATCAACCGAAACACCCGCTCGCTGTACCGATTGTTCAAGGTTCGCCACGCTGGTCGATGAAGCGGTAATAATATGCGCCTCGACCTCCAAGCGGAAGCCGTGCATCCCAATCGGGCTGCGGACGCGCTCCTGCCCATCCAGCGCGTAGCTGCGCGGGACGACATGCAGTACTTCACGGTTATGCGGGATCGCAATCGCCCGTGCCGACTCCATCGCTTTATCAATATCGTCAATATTCACGCCGCGCTGTCCGGCGATACCCACCGCGCCACGGCTGTTCATCGAAGCGATGTGGCTGCCTGCCACGCTGACAAACGCCCGCGCGATGTCGAAGCCGGAGCTTTTCTCGGCTTTATGCACCGACGCGGAAATGGCAGCCGTCAACGACCCCATGTCATTGACCACACCCTTTTTCATACCCGCGCTGGGTTCAATCCCCACACCAACGACAAAAATATCATCGGCGCGTACTTCCGCCACGATGGTACAAATCTTTCGTGTTCCAACGTCAAGTGCTACCGCTAAGTCGCGCATAGGTTGAACTTACTGCCCCTGTAGTCCTGAGTAGAAAGGTGCGTCTGGATTAACCACATTAATTTCGCTGGCTTGTAGACCGCGCCCGATCAAGTTATTGACAATAGCATTATAAATGGCAATTTTCTCTGGCATATCAGTACCAACCCCGAACCACGCCATCCACCCCCGCTGATCCTGAAATCCCAACCCCTTGCTCGGATTATACCGAACCGATGTCATGCCGGGGTTAATGGCTTTCAACTGTAACGCGCCGCTGATAATCTCCACGTCAAGCTGCACATTTTGCCCCAGCGGCCCATCATCCACATCCGACTGTACTTGCAGCAGATCAGACCGGTCTTCCCGCTGGCTCATCACCCGCCCTTGAATGTCCACCCACGTCGGCAAACCGGATTGTACCCACACCACAGCCGGCTCACGTTCTTGGATGACGATTTGCACCATCTGAGGCGGCCAGCCAACCTGTACATCGGCATCCGCGACCGTCGGCGAACGAAGAATGTTACGCCGAACTTCCTGCGGGTCAACCCAGAAGATTTGCATGTTGGCGATGTTGGTAAGCGCGAAGATTTCTTCTTTGGACATATACTTCAGCCCGCCCACCGCAATGGCGTGAACATAAAACAAGTCGGTGCTGAAAAACAGAAACAGCAGGATCGAGAGCGAAACGACGATGAACGTGCTGAACATCCGCCAACTGGCGAACCCCAGCCGCCGTGCGCCATGCTGTACGACCGGACGCTCCGCCGGTACGGCAGCGCCAACCGGCCCACGCAGGATACCCGGTTCACGGGTGGTCGTTCGTCGCCTGTCGCGTAAGCGCGAAGTCATGCTCTCACCTTGTCTAAACTCTCTGTAACCAACATTATCCCACAAGTTATCCTAAAATCACAACCAATTTTGAAAACTCTTATCAAGTTTAGGGAGATGAAGTTCTCACTTCTTCTTTGTACACGATAATTATTTTTCCACAACTCGCTTAACCGGATTCAAACCGAAAACACACCTTCACCATTCACCCAGCATCTCGATCTCCATTTCCAGCCGGACTCCGCTGTGTTTATACACTTGATCGCGCACATGATTGACCAGCGCGTAATAATCTGCCGCGCTCGCGCCATCCTTGTTGATTAGGAAGTTGCCATGAACCGGCGAAACCTGCGCCCCGCCGATGCTGTAGCCTTTCAACCCCGCCGCTTCGATCAACCGTCCAGCATAATCCCCCACCGGATTCTTGAAGATGCTGCCCAAACTCGCCCCCGGCGGCTGCGTTTCCTTCCGGTAGGCAACGTGGTGTTCCATCCGCTCCAGAATCGCTTGGGGGTCATCCGGCTTGAGGGCAAACTGCGCCATCAGTACGAGGAAGCGTTTATCCGTCCGCGCTTTTAAGATGGATGTCCGGTAGCCGTAGGTTAAGTCATCCAGTGTGAAAATATGGATGCCGTGCTCGGCTTCAAGAATGACCGCTTCGCACAGGTTCGCCCGAATATCGCTGCCATGTGCCCCCGCGTTGTTCACCACCGAGCCGCCGACTGTCCCCGGCACACTTGCCGCCCACTCCAACCCCGAAAGGCCGCGCGTCTGGCACTTCCGCGCCAGCACGGTTAAACCGGCCCCGCCGCTGGCGGCCACGTTCCGCCCATCGTGCCAATCGCCGAACGTGACTTCGTTCACATCGTTAATCAGCACCAGCCCGCGTACGCCCTTATCCGAAATCAGGACATTCGCCCCTCCGCCCAGCACCCGCACCGGAACATTCTGCTCCCATGCCGCCATCGCCACAGTCGCCAGTTCGTCATTCGACTCTTTTGCGATATACAGCATTTCCGCCGCACCGCCAATCCGTGCTGCGGTGTGCCGTCCCAGCGGCTCGCTGTACTTGATCCGGCTTGCGTAGGGTTCAGGCAGCTTTAAGGTCATATCAGCCCGCCTTGCTCTGTAGGTACTTCAAATAATCCACTCCAATTTGCGGTGCGTCACCCGCGCTCATGATAACCACCACCGCTGGCGCTGTCACCTCGGCGCTCAACACCGCCACCGCGTCCGCGAAAGTCGGCGTATGCCGCACATCCGTGTGCTGGATGGCTGCCACCATCGCCTCACTGGTCACGCCTTCAATCGGGTTTTCCCGTGCCGCGTAAATATCGGTTACGAGCACATGATCGGCTTCGTCAAAGGCTTTCACAAACTGGTCGAACAGCGCCTGCGTCCGGCTGTAGGTGTGCGGCTGCCACACCGCCCACACCGCACGGTCGGGGTAGCGCTGCTTCGCCGCCTCCAGCACCGCCTTGATCGACATCGGGTTATGGGCGTAATCATCGACAATCGCGATACCATTCACATCCCCCCGCAGCTCGAAGCGCCGCGCCGTCGGCTTGAACGTTTCGAGGGCTTTCCCCGCCTCCTCAGCACGAACATGATTATAGGGATCACAGGCGATAATCGCCGCCATCGTGTTTTGGATATTGTGGCTCCCCGGCAGCGGGATAGTCACGTCAAATGCCATATCACCGGGTATATCAAACTCAAACCGCGTATCGGAACCCACCGCTTGAATAAAATCCGCCCAGTACGACCAGAAATATGTGCGCCGCCGACGCGCCAACAAATACAGGTCATAAGGCTCTGGCTTATTAATCCCATACGTGCGTGTTTTTTGCCCTTTGCCGAGGCGTTCATCCGCTAGTTTCACCGCCAACTTGTCATCCGCGCAGGCCACTAAAACGCCACCCTCCGGCAGCAGCGACACGAACCGCCGGAAACTCTCTACCATATCCGCTTCCGTCTTGAAGAAGTCGGGATGATCCCACTCGATGTTGGTGATGACCGCGATGTCCGGCTTCAGGCCGAGAAACATATTGTCATACTCGTCGGCCTCCACCACGAACGCCTCGCCCTTGCCCACGCCGGCGTTCGTCCCCGTGTTGCCCATGATGCCGCCCACAATGTAGCTGGGGTCTTGCCCGCACTCGCGCAGGAGATGCACGATCATCGCTGTGGTGGTCGTCTTGCCTTTCGTCCCCGCCACCGCGATCACCGTCTTGCCTTCCATCAGGTCAGCCATGATGTCCTGCCGCTTGTACACGGGGATACCCGCCGCCCGTGCCGCTGCCACCTCAACATGGTCGCTCTTGACCGCCGACGTGATAATCAGCGCATCCGCCCCCGCGATCTGCGCCGCGTCATGCCCGTTGTAGATGGTCGCGCCGTCCCGCGCCAGTGCCTCGGTCTGGTCGCTGGGGCTGCGGTCGCTGCCGGATACGCGATAGCCCTGCCCCAGCAGCACCCGTGCAATCGCCGACAAACCCGACCCGCCAATCCCGACCAAGAAAATATGCTGCCCCGGTGTTAGTTTCAACTGATGCTCAATTCTCATGCCACACATTGTAGGGTGAGGCGTGCCTCATCCGCGCCCAATCCTCCCGCAATTAACCCCTTAACCAACGCATTGGCGAAGGGATAGGGGTGGGGTTTCTCTTAATAATTGTTATATTGTATCAGGGGATTGCACTACCGAACAGAATGCTTTACATCACAAATAAAATCACGAGGAATAAGATGACCACGATCACCGTCAGCACCTGCCCACCGCCGCCGCCTGTCGCGTTGCCCAGCAGCACCAGCGGAATCGCGTTGAGCGCCTGTGCGCTGATCGAGTTGGCCGCCGGAGCCGTAATCAACGGCGCGAAAGGATAATCGTTAATATCGAGGAAGTACCAGATCGCGCCCCAGATCATGTAGCCGTTGAGCGCCCCCACCAGCCCGCCGAGGATCGCATCCTGCACACGGTTGCCGCGCGGCCCCTGCCCCTCCTCGTAATACCCGCCGAAGCTCCGCGTCTGGTAGGCGAAATACACCACCACGCCGAACAAACCGGCCTGCACGAAAAAGGCTTGGTCACGGGGGATGGACGCGAGGAATACGCCGCGCAGCAGCACATCGAACTGGAACAGCGCGAACGTCGCCAGCACAATGCCGCCCAACGACACGGCCTCCCGCCGTAACCCGCGTATCACGCCGATCACCGCGAAGAACACCGCCATCACCCATAACATGCTATAAAGCGAAACCACGTCTTAACAACCTACCCTATCTGTAAACCGAATTAAGTACCCGACCAACCATCCCTACATCATCCACCATCTGTAGAGAGGAGGCGTGCCTCCCGCCTTCGTTCCCTTCCCTATTACTATGGGGAAGGGTTAGGGATGGGGTTCTTCTCCCCGCCTCTTGTTCCCTTCCCTATTACTATGGGGGAGGGCTAGGGTGGGGGTCTCTTCTCCCCGCCTTTGTCCCCTTCCCTATTACTATGGGGGAGGGCTAGGGTGGGGGTCTATCTCCCCGCCTTTGTTCCCTTCCCTATTACTATGGGGGAGGGCTAGGGTGGGGGTCTATCTCCCGCCTCTTGTTCCCCCTCGCCCTGAGGGAGAGGGGCTAGGGGTGAGGGCATCGCTCAGATCAACACCAGCACGATTACGAACAGCACGATCACCACCAGCGACAGCAAACTCCCGTCGCCCCCCGGCCCGCCCGCCAGCACGTACAGCGGCAGGTTGCTAATGGTCGCCGCGCTCGGCGAACCGGCCAGTGGCGCTTCGATAAATGGACTCAGCGGATAATCGTTAATGTGCATGAAATACCAGATCGAGCCGAAGATCAGGTAGCCGTTCAGGAAACCCACCAGCGCCCCCAGCGTCGTCGACTGCAAACTGTCGCGTCCGCTCTCGCTGACGTTCAGCCGCCGCCCCAGCGCCCGTGTCTGGTAAGCGAAGAACACGATGCCGAGGAAAATGACGCACTGGATCACAAACTTCTGCATCCCCGGCACATTCGCGAGGAAGATGCCCCGCAGCGCGTTATCGAACTGGAACAGCGCGAACAGCGCCAGCACGATACCCGCCAGCGAGATCAGTTCCTTCGGCAGGCCGCGCAGGTAGCCGATCACCGCGAACACCAGCGAAAAGCCCCACAACAACGTTGATAGTTGGATCATGCTTGAACTCCCGCCAGTTCCGCCAAAATCGCTGCCGCCCGCCGCGCACCGTCCGGTCGCGCCAGCCCTTTAGCCGCCGTTCGCATCCCGTTCAACCGCGCCTCGTCGCCCAATAATTCCCGAATGGTCGGCAGCAGTTGGGCAGCCATATCATCCTCGTGCAGTTCAATCGCCGCGCCGCGCCCGGCCAAGTACTCCGCGTTCACCTTCTGGTAGCGCCATGCCCACGCCAGCGGGATCAGGATCGACGGCAGGCCGAACTGTGGGAACTCGCCCAACACGCTCGCCCCCGACCGGCACACCACCAAGTCAGCCGCAGCCATCGCTAATCCCATCTCATGATGTAAATACGGATAAACATGGGTGTGGGTTGTATCCGGCATGGCCTTCACCCGTGCCTCGATCTCCGCCCAATCCAGTGTACCCGTCACATGGATAACTTGCACCCCATCCGCCAGCAGTTCCGGCAGATGATCCAGCACCACGTTGTTAATCGCCCGCGAGCCGCGACTGCCCCCGAACACCAGCAGCGTCTTGCGCCCCGCGTCCAAGCCGAAGTGTTTCACCCCCGCCTCGCGCGTGGCCTCCAGCATCGTCTGGCGCAGCGGATAGCCAGTCGTCACCGTCTCGTTCGTCGGGAAATAGCGTTTCGACTCATCGGTCGTCAGCGCCACCTTGCTCGCGAACCGCTTCAGCACTTGAATGGTCATCCCCGGCTCGATGTCCGGCAGGAAGATCAAACTCGGCACGCGCCACACCCACGCCGCCAGCGCCACCGGCAAACCGACCCAGCCGCCCGTCAGCAGCAGTGCCTGTGGTTTCTGCCGGCCCACCAGCCACAGCGCCTGCACTGTGCCAACCGCCAACTGCACCGCGCTCACCAGCATCTTCAGCGGGTTGACCCCGTGAATCGGGCCAGCCCTCACCTCATCATAACGCGCAAACTGGACAGTGGATTCCTTAAGAAGCGGACGCTCGAAGCCGCCCACGCTGCCCACGAACGACAGCCGCGCCTCCGGCAGTAAGCGGGTAAGCGCCTCGGCAATCGCCAGCGCCGGGTAAACGTGACCGCCCGTGCCGCCAGCCGCCACCAGTATTCGAACCGATTGACTAGTTTTCATAACACTCGATGAAGTCGCCGTCCTAAGAGGTCATTGTATCAGGATAGCGGTGTTAAGGAAAATGAGGAAAGGGGTTAAATGGAGGAAGGCAAATATCCCGCACGAAAACACCGCCTAACCAGCCGGCAAAAATCTAGCTTATAAGGCCGGATTCTGATGTATCGGGGGTCGCATCAAGATCGCTTGCCGATTGTAAGTGACCGAGAGCCTGTACATGCATCGCTTCCATCTGGATTCGATAACCAAAAATTCGGTCTTGGGTATCACGGACAGCTTGTGCGCCTTCGGCAGAAAGCTCCTCATAAATCGTAGCCACCAGCTCGTCAATGGAGTTGGTCATCAACATTTGCATCGCGATGATTTCAGCATAAATGCGATTGGCTTCTAGTCGATGTTCGACCGCCCGTTCATGATTATTCATCGCCCTTGCCCCTTGATTGCGCTAGAGCATAGGCAGGGTGTAGAGGGTTGTCAAGTGGCTAAGAAGTCCCACGCAAGCGCAGGGTAAACGTGCCCGGCTAATAGGAAAATATAATCTAACTTACTCAATGGGATTTTTGGTTTGTTGTTCAATTTCCTGCATTTCAAGTATCATACTTTTCCAAAATTCAAGATGTTTAGGATCTGTGAAACGTCTCATATCTGTAGCAGGTGTCCAACAGTTTCCATCAGGCAAAATCGTTGTATCATCAAAAATTGCTTTTTCGTGCTTACCAATAGCATTTACTAAACCAACACCAACCAAGCTGGCTTGTAACAAATTTGCACCACGTAGATCAGCACCCCAAAAGATAGCTTCTTCCAGATTGGCATAGTTAAATCTTGCACCGCGTAGATCAGCACCCGCCATATGAGCTTCTCTCAAATCTGCAAAGTCGAAATTTGCATATTGAGAATTTGAATAGACCATAAGCGCATCCATTAGCTTGGCATTACCCAAAAATGCGTTTTGCAAATTAGATTTATCCAGCATAGAGTTTTGTAGTTGAGCAAATCCCAAATTAGCATGGGCCAAATTAGCGCGAGATAATTTTCCACCCCGAAGATTTGCTGCATGCAGATATACTTTGTTAAGTAACCGATCCGAGTCAAAGCCCCATTTATTTGCGTTTAATTCGGCAATAGCGCGTGCTGCAATTCCGTTATCCACATTACCCATCTCTCGAATAAGCTGTGCTTTGTATCGCATTTCTTCACGTCGCCTATTCAGTAAATCCACAAACCGAACAGTAACAAGTACACCTAATCCAGTTGTAAATAGATTTGATCTGTATCCAATATCATTAGGAAACAACACAAATCCTATAAGGATTACAAGAATTATAGCTAAACCGTTAAAAATAATCTGGAAATGAAACGGTTCGTACATAAACTCTTGATTGCGCCAGTCTTGCGGTTGTTCATAATGCTGATTCGACATCTAAACTCACTCTTTTCACGAAGTAGGCCAAATTGCTTTCTTAGCAGCTTCGCTCAACACTTCAACCAAAATATCCCGCATAGCACTTGCTGTAGTTGAACCCGCCTTCATGGTAATACGCTTGAAGCGCAGTGCTGCGACCTGAATTGCAGGAGTATTTTTAGTTAACTCTCTAACACTTTGCTTTAACTCAATCTTTTCATCTTCTGCTAACTCAAGTTCATCAACATATTCAAGCGCGGCTTGTATTGCGATTTCAGTCCAAGGATAAGGCATACCGCATTTGTGACAATAATTCGGAACCTTACTTTCTAAAATCACTTTTCGTCTTCTGTTTCCAAAATCATGAAAGGAAATCTCTGCCCCTTGAATATCTGCCCCACAACTTTCGCAGCGGTTACTAGTTTTGGCACCACATTCTTGACAAAAATCTGTATTATATTCTGGCTTATTTGTGGAAGCAGAGTTAATTAAATGTCCATTTGCACAGATCAAAGCAATATCATGAGTCGACATAGATTCTCTCATCCTTAAGTGCAAACTTTTATGATGCTGTCATTATCCACAATTTTTGGTCAAAATAGGCGCGTTCTTCTTTGTGTTTTTCGAGAATATTCTTGCGCCGCGCTATAAAAACGGAATCGCGCCAATGATAAAAGGCTTCGAGAGTGCTTGGGCATTCAAACTGTTCAGGTTGATAGCGATTTCCAAAAGTGTTGCAAGCGGTACAACTGAGAACACGATTGGAATAATCCTCGTACCATTCCTCACACACTTGTAACCGAACACAAGTATCCCTTGGTACGACATGATCAAGCGCCATCGTAAGCCAACTCTCATATGTGGTCGCTAAATCAGTACCACAATACGCACAGGTAGTTTGCTTTGTAAGTTGCATAAACTCTAAACCGTACCCATGTCGGCAGTTGCTACCCCGTACTCGCCCTATCAACATTCGCCCTTGATCGGGATAATTCTCAAATGGCAGCATCTCATTATTATTTTCAATCATATTTCCCTCATATTAATATATTACATCAAACTACTCTCGCCATATCCCCACATTCAGGGGTATTGCATCTACCCAGCGTACTTTAGTGCGCTTGTCCCTCGTTAGCTGGACGGCTTTAGCCTCCAGCGCCGCAGCCACCCATCTCATTCCTAATCACATACCCCTGCCTTCGTAGGGACAGCAGACAGGCTGTCCGCCACCATCCACCCGCCACACCTCTCACCGCACCCACTCCCCAACCCCCACCTGCGCTCCTCCACCGTTTACGGGGGAGGCTAGGAGGGAATCTGCATTTCACTCAGCACTCGGCACTCAGAACTCAGTACTATAAAAAAGGTTTATTTTCCGTTTGTGCCACAAACCATTTTCCAACCATCCACCAACTTTCTTAACATCCCTACTCCCTCAAAAAGGTTAACGCCAGCACCCCTTAAAAGAGACCAAATGTTCTGACAAATGTTCACCCTTTTCACCTCAACCTCTGCTATCCTGTTCATAGGGACAACCATATTCGGCATTTGCTCCCCTCTCCTAGCTGTACTCGGCGGTCGGGAGAGGCTGACGGTGGAGTGAGCCTGCGAGCGTACCGTCGTAGGGGGTGAGGGTTTCTGCACATCCCGCACAAACTCGACACCCGCTTCGTGCCGCATTTGCTGCATTTGCCGCTTGTTCCGCTGATTGTGCTTTTACAGGGGTCTTGGCATCCCGTATTCTGCCTTTGCTCCCCTCTCTGCCAGGCGGGGAGGCGGTTGGGAGATCACTGACAATACTGACACTGACGACAATGACGACATTTCCGACACAAAACGAAGTTGTAACAACAGCAACAACAGCATCATGTCTCGGTCAAATATTGAGAATGATGAGAATCACAACTGCAACAATTGCAATATTTTGAACATTTACAACGTTTATGTCGCCACTGCCGCCGCCGCCGCCGCCACAAACCAAAATTCGGAAACGGCACCAAAAATGATTCCGAATTTGAAGAATTTTCCGAATCGATTGGCTGATAACTGGAAACTGACAACTAAAAAAGCGATGAACTTCCGTCCACCGCTTTACACTTACAACTTAAAACTTGTAACTTGCCACTACTCCACGAACGTCGGCTTTTCCTCCACCGGGCGCGGACGGTTGGCGGATGCCTGACGCGCACGGCGTTCCGGCGGGGCGATCACATTCCGGCGTTCGGGGGCCTGCGCCGACCATTTCGGTAAGGTCTGCCGCGCCCGTACCCGCGACACACTCAGCAGTAAGCCGGTACCCGCCAGCAGCACCACCAGCGACGAACCACCGAAGCTGATGAAGGGCAAAGGCGCACCTGTAGGCGGCACGACCGCCGTCATAACCGCGATATTCAGGAGGGCTTTAATGGCGATCCAGATCGTAATACCGGCAGCCAGCAGTGCGCCAAAAGGATCTACCGACCTTCGCGCCACCTGAATGCCGCGCGTCACCAGCGCGATATATAGGGCGACCACCAGCCCCGCCCCCAGCAAGCCGAGTTCCTCGCCGATCACGGCGAAGATACTATCGGTATGCGGCGCGGGCAAATTACCGAATTTCTGCTTGCCCTGCCCCAGGCCAACGCCGGTCAACCCGCCGTTGTTAAAGGCGATAATCGCCTGCTGAACGTGGTAGTCAGCCTGAGTCACATCCGCCACCGATTCAACGAAGCCGCTCAAACGCCCCTGTGCGTAATCCGGGCCGAGCGTGGTGACATACACAAAGCCGATCACGCCGACGATTGCGCCCGTGACCGCAAGCTGTAAGAGGTCCGCACCGGCGAGGAAGAACATGATACCGGCCACCGCGATCACTGTCGCTGCGGTACTGATGTCCGGCTGGCGCAAAATTAAGACCGCCACGATACCGACGAGGAAGGCGAAGGGCAGCAAGCCATAGGTAATACTGCGAATCTGAGTCCGGCGCGAACTGAGCCACGCCGCCATGTAAATGACCGTCACCAACTCGGCGAGTTCGCTGGGCTGGAACGACCCGTTGATGAGCGAACGCCTAGCACCGAACACGTCGTCACCAAAGAGCAGCACCGCGATCAACGCGCCAATCGTCACCAGCAGGAGCGGAACCGCCAAACGCCGCCAGAAGCGGTAATCGACAAAGGCGAAAATCAGCATCACCGCGCCGCCGATCAAGGCGTTACGGACGTGCTGGAGGAAGATGGTAGACTCGTTGCCGTAGCTCTGGTAGCTCCAGTCGAAGGTCGTGCTGTAAACCATCATCAACCCGATTGCCAGCAGAATGCCCACCAGCACCAGCAGGTAGCCATCCAACGTGGCGATAAAGCTGCGCTTCTGCTCGGTCGCGGGCGCTTGAACGGTCACGGCGGGCGTTGAGCGCGGCGTAGCCCGAACGGGACGCGGCGCGGGGGGCGCTTCCGGCAAGACATCCGTAATCGGATTGTTGTCATACATGGGTTGGTCAGCCATAGTGCGCCTCAATAACGTTCACTTCTTAAGAGGGTATCCATTCGCTTTAACCCCCACCCTAACCCACAACGGTACGTTCACAGGCTCACTTCACCGTTAGCCCGCAAGCGAGGGAAGGAACACGTCAAAGCAAGTGGGTTATTACAATAGAGGGTATCACAAGCCGTGCATTTTGGTGATTAATATCTGGCCTGATCCCTGTAACAAATGTTAGATTGATTATAGTCCCATTACCAATTGGCGAAAGTGTTCACCTCGCGCCACGAAGTCGATGTAGGCATCGTAGCTGGTGCCACCGGGGGAAAGCAGCACGATGTCCCCCGGCTGCGCCCGTTTCGCGGCCTGTGCAACGGCTTCATCTAAAGTGGATACGCGCGTCACCGCATCGGCGTTTCCTGCGACCTGCGTCACCACACTGACCACGAGGTCAGCCGCATCCCCGAAGGCAACGATGTGGCGGCACTTGGTCAGCGCCAGCCGGATCATCTCCTCCCACGGCAGGTTCTTGTCCTTGCCGCCCGCCAGCAGCACCAGCGGCTCTTTGAAGGAGCGTAAGGCCGCCAGTACCCGTTCGGGCGCGGTCGCGATGCTGTCGTTGATGTAGGTCACGTCATTGACGACACGCACGACTTCCAAACGGTGCGGCACGGGCTTGAAGTCGCGGATGGTGGCTTCCATCACATCGGCTGTGACACCCGCCGCGCCGGTAATCGCGCAGGCCGCCAGCACGTTCATCACGTTATGGTCGCCGCGCAGGGGAATATCCTTTTGTTCGCAGACGATTTTCGGCTCGCCGTTCACGCTGGAACGCCCGACGACCAGTAAGCGCTGACCCGCCATAAACGCGCCGTCGCTGACCATCGACTGCCCGCTGAACCACACCAGATGCCCTGCCACGATCTCGGCAAGGCTGCGGCTCACGCCATCGTCGTAGCCGAGGACAGCCGTATCCGTCCGGCCTTGATGGGCGATCATGTTGGCCTTGGCGCGGATGTAATTTTCCATCGTGCCGTGGCGGTCAAGGTGGTTGGGGGTGATGTTCAGGATTGTGCCGAGGCGGGGGCTGGTGGTCATCAGTTCAAGCTGGAAGCTCGACAGTTCCATCACCACCACATCGTCTTTTTTGATCTGGGGCAGCACGTCGAGCAGGACATCGCCGATGTTCCCGCCGACCCATGTGGTCATGCCCGCCCGCTTGAGGATTTCACCGGTGAGGGTGGTGGTCGTGGTTTTGCCCGCGCTGCCGGTGATGCCGATAACGGGCGCGGGTGAACGCTCCATAAACAACTCGGCATCGTTGGAAAGCGGAATGCGGCGCTTCACCGCTTCCTGCACAATCGGTAAATCGGGCGATACGCCACCAGAGATGCACAGGAGGTCAACGCCATCCAAAAGTGACTCCGGGTGTGCGCCGAGGATAAACTCGACATCGGGAAAGGCGGTCAGTTCACTCGCCAGCTTCTCGTAGGGACGGCTGTCGCTCACCACCACGCGCGCGCCGATGGTCGGCAGCCAACGGGCGAGGGATTTCCCCTGCCGCGCAAAACCCAGCACGGCGACCTTTTTACCATAAAGATTATCCAGTTTATGCGTGCTGTTGGGGTGGAAAATCATACCGGGCTTCATCATGATATTGCCTACAAGAGTGCCAAGGCGACACCGAAAATTGCGGCCAGTAACCCGATTAACCAGAAGCGCTGGACGACCTGCGTTTCGCTCCAACCGCCCTTCTGAAAATGAAAATGAATCGGTGCTATGCGGAACAGCCGTTTACCCAAGCCTGTAACCGGGTCTTTAGTACGTTTATAGTAGCCGACTTGCAAGATCACACTTATCGTTTCGACCACCGGCACAATGGCAATGACCGGGAGCAGCAGCCACTGCCCTGTCATAATGGCGATAGTGCCTAAGGTCGCACCCAAGGCCAAGGAACCCGCATCACCCATAAATAACTGTGCCGGATGGGCGTTAAACCAGAGGAAGGCGAAACACGCCCCCACTAATAAGAAACAAAATTGCGTGAGGAAAATCTGCCCTTGCAAGTAGGCAATAACCCCATAGGCCGCGAAGGCGCTGGCGGAGATAATGCCGGCAAGGCCATCCATACCATCGGTAAAGTTAATCGCGTTCGACATGCCGATGATGTAGAACATGGTGATCGGCACGAAGAGAAGTGGGGGAATGGCGATGGGAAAAGGCAGTAAGGGGATGATGACCTGATTCGCGAACTGGAAACCACCATCGTAAAAGGAGATCATGAGCGCGACACCTGCCGCAAGAATAATTTGCCCTGCCAGCTTGGCGCGTGGGCTAATGCCTTCACCTAAGGGGCGGCCCTGTGATCGTTGGATGCCTTCCCAGTCGTCAACCATACCCAAAACGCCAAAGCCGACCATCACGACCAGTGGAAGAAGAATACTCGCGCCCGTTACGGTACGAATAACATTGACCAGATTTAAGCCGAGGGAGATTAACACCACGGGAACAACAATCAGAATACCGCCCATCGTGGGTGTACCCATTTTCTTTTGATGCGCTTCACCGAGTACCGGTTGAATCAGCTTGCCAATTTTCAAACGGCGTAAAATTTCGACAAACGGGCCGCCCCAAATGACGGCCAGCAAAAAGCTGACCCCGCCAACCGTGATGGCAAATGGAAGTTGTCCTGCCATAACGTTAAAACCTCATTGTTAGCCAAGCGTGTGGGCATGAGTATAAACAGCCCACCCGCTAAAGATCAAATCTACTGGTTTGTTTCGCCTACGATTGCGCCCTGCGCCTCGAGCGCTTTGCGAGTCGCGTCGTTGGGAATTTCCATGATGACGACCAGCCGTTCAGCCAAGCGGCGGAAGATCGGCGCGACAACTTGGCTTGCCCAACGTCCGCTGCTCGGTTCGTCCAGTTTGATGAGGACAATCGCCTGTGGGTCGTCCGCCGGGAAGAAGCCGATGAAGCTCATAATCCACGCATCCGAACGGTAGCGCACGGGACCGGGGATTTCGGCGGTTCCGGTTTTACCGGCGATGGTGTAGCCGGGGAGCGAGGCCGCGTCATCAAGGCCGTTCTGCACAACCGACACCATCATATCGCGCACAATATGGGCGGTTTCGGTGGAGATGGGGTGACTGAGGGCAATCGGCTGCGAAATGTTGACTTCGCCGTTGGTGACAATCTTCGCGACCACGTTGGGCTGCATCATCAAGCCGTCGTTGGCGATTGCCGAAACGGCAGTAATCATCTGTAAAGGCGTGACGGCGACACCTTGACCGTAGGAGTTGGTCAGCAGGTTACTTTCGCTCCACACCGAGTCACCGGGGACATGCAGCGTACCACCGGCCTCGCCTTCCAAGTTAATACCGGTTAAGCGACCAAAGCCGAACTTCGACATGAACTTATAGAAATCGGTCGGCCCCATCGCCAAGCTGACGTTTGCCGCGCCGACATTCAACGACTGCACGAGGATGCCTGTCGTATCAACGATGCCGTGCGCCTCACGATCCCAGTTTTGGACTTGGATACCCGCCATATCGAGCATTCCCTGATCGTTGTACGTCCAACCGGGGGTGATGGTCTTATTTTCGAGGGCGGCGGCGACCGTGACGACCTTCATGACCGAACCGGGTTCGTAGGCGTTACTGATGGCAGGATTACGCCAGATGTTGGGGTCGGTTTCGGCTTGAAAGTTGTTGGGGTCATACGACGGATAACTCGCCATCCCCAACAGATCACCCGTGCGGGGGTTCATGACGATGATCGTCCCACTTTTCGCGCCGGTGCTGTCAATCGAATAGGCGAGTTCGCTTTCGATCAAGAACTGCACATCACGGTCGATGGTGAGGTAAATATCGCTTCCCTTGTCGGCCTCCTGCTGAGGCGGCAGGTCAAAGGGAATATTGCTGACGATTTCGGTACGCGGGCGACCCACCAACTGATCCTGAAACTTACCCTCAACGCCGTAGTAACCTTGTAAGTCACCCCCCACGAAACCGAGGATTTGGGCGGCAACCGTCCCCTGTGGGTAGTTGCGGCGTGGAATCTTTTCAATCTGGAGGGCGGTTAAGCCTTCTTCTTTCAGCTTCTCAACGGCCTGCCCCTGCTCCGCGCTGACACGGGGCGCGAGCAGCACATACATCGAGTCACTGGTGAGCGCTTTATACACTTCCAACTCATCGAGATTGAGGATAGCGGCAAGCTGGGTGGCGCTGCGCTGCGGGTTCGCGACCAGATTGGGGCTGATGCCGATGCGGTATTCAACCGTATTGACGGCTAACCGCTGACCGGAGTGGTCGAAGATAAAGCCACGCGCCGAGGCCAACTTCACCGTGCGGTTGTAATCGGGGCTGAGTTCATTGACGACATCCGGCGAAAGCTGCTGGAAGGAAATGAGCTTGAGGATAAGCAAGGCGCTGATGACCACCATACCGATCAAGATAAACGGCAGGCGCTGGTTGAACATCTCATCGCGCGATGGGAGCTGCTGCGTATTGGTTGCCATTAGCTGCCTCCTGCGGTGAACCCGTTGAATTGGTTCGCCAAACTATCCAACTGCTGTTGAAGCCAACCCGAAAACGACTCGTCATATTCTGGCAGTTTGACGGTTGTTTCGGTTGACGTGGTGGTTGAAGGCTGACGAGCAGGGTTGTATTCGGGAACGTACAGATACTCGATTTGATCTTCGGTGGCCTTCACGAAACCGAGTTCTTCGGCACGCGCCAACAAACGGGGAACACTGCGAAGTTGAGAAATATCCGCCCGCAACTGCTCATTGGCTTGCTCAAGCTGGTTACGCCGAGCGATTAGGCTCTCAAGCTGACGACCAAGCGTGGAGACGGAAGCCGACTGCGCTAAGTACAGCGCACCGATGACGATGGCGATAAAAATACCGAGGGCGGCTAGCGCAACGACCTGTTTTTGGAAGCGCCATTGATTATCCCGTAAAGCATGTTGGATTTGATACATAATTTAGGTGTTAGTCAATCATTTATCGTCTTTAGTTTAGTACAGACTGTGTAGGCATGTGCCTAAACAGCCAATTTTTCGACAACACGCAGTTTCGCGCTGCGGCTACGTGGATTATGGGCGATTTCGATTTCATCCGCAATGATCGGCTTGCGGGTCAGAAGCTGCACACTGGCTTTATGCCCACAAACACAGACCGGAACATTCGGCGGACAGATGCAATCGGTACTCGCCAGCTTGAACGCCTGCTTCACGATGCGATCTTCCAAGCTGTGAAAGCTGATGACCGCCAAACGACCACCCGGCTTGAGCAGGTTGATGGCCTGCGGCAGCACCCGTTCGAGGCCGCCGAGTTCATCATTGACAGCGATGCGGAGCGCCTGAAATACACGGGTCGCTGGATGAATTTTATCACCTTTTCGGCGCGGCGTGATTTTCTCGATGACACCTGCCAACTGACGAGTGGTTTCGTAGGGGCGAGAGGCCAAAATACCACGCGCGAGTTTCCGTCCCTGTGGTTCCTCGCCGTACTTATAGAAGATGTTCGCGAGATCATCTTCTTCCGAAGTATTCACCAAGTCGGCGGCAGACAGGATTCCCGCATCAGGGTTAAAGCGCATATCGAGCGGGCCATCTTGCATAAAGGCAAACCCGCGTTCGGGGTGGTCAAGCTGCATGGACGAGACACCCACGTCGAGCAGGATACCGTCCACCTGTGACCAACCGAGCCGATGTGCCTGTTCGACCATATCCCAATAACTGGCATGAACGATGTGGACACGCCCCGCATAGGCTTGCAGGTTGGCACGCGCGATTTCCAGTGCCATCGAGTCAATATCGAGACTCAACACTTCGGCTATACCGGCATCCAGCAAGGCACGGGTATGCCCACCCGCGCCCAGTGTACCGTCAATCACACGGTCGGCAGGCGAAAGATATTCCAATATGGGTTGGAGCAAAACAGGGATATGTGACACAGTTAGATACTCAATTTGAGCAGTTGTTCAGCTTCGGCGAGCGATACGGACACGTCTTTAAGGGTAGCACGCCAATGCGACGGTTCCCAGAGTTCGACGTAGGTTTCCATACCGGCCATGAGTACTTCACTATCCAGCGAGGCATAATCCCGCAAGAAGCCGGGGATGAGCATCCGCCCCTGACGGTCGAGGGTTAATTCCACCGCACCGGAAAAGAGGAGGCGGCGTAAGGCACGGGCGGGCGCATGGGTAATCGGCATCTGGTTCAGGTGTTCAGAGAGGGCGCGCCACGCTTCATGCGGATAAATGACGAGGTTGTGGTCGAGGCCGCGCGTTAGGACGGCTTGGGGCATAAGATACGCGCGGTAACGAATGGGGATAATCAGTCTGCCTTTGTCATCGAGTTGATGAGAGTATTCGCCCCAAAACATGAATAGCTACCCCAATTGGCACTCTGCCTGCGACGGGGTTCATTATACCACATTATCCCGCAGATTCTTTCCCAAAATCCCACAAATTAAAGACCAATTTTTGCAATCCATCTTTTATGTTCGCCTATTTTAGGGAAACAATAGGATAATGAGCCTACTCGAAATTCTTGCGAAGCGGTGCTTAGATTGACTGACCGGATTCCCGCAGCGCTTGGTCAAGTGCCTGACGAATAATTCGGGCATCGGTCAAGCCTAAAAACTTGGCAGCAACCTGCCCTTCATCATTAAAAATGATGGTGACAGGATAAGAATTGACATTAAAAGCCGTAACCATTTCAGCATTTACCGGCGCTTCGGCATCTAAGAACTGGTTGTAGACCTTCCCACGATAATCAGCGGCGATGTCGTTCAGCATGGGTTTTTGCTGCTTGCAGTAGATACACCACGAGGTTTCGAACATCACGACGGTGACATGCCCATCTTTGAAGGCGTAGCGGCTAGTAATATCAGCGGCGGTCACAGGGCTGCTGGAGAAAAAAGCATAGCCGACGACAAAGGCGACGATAGCAAGTGTGACCAAACCGGAGAACAAAGCGGTCAGGCTGATACCGCCCTGCGAAGCCGCCTGCGGATAGTAAATCTCGCGGGGCTGCGTGACAGCGGGCGCGGACACCGAAGCCGACGCAACGGCAGGCACAAGGGCTTGGGGCATGGCGGGACGTGGTTGGGGCGCGGTATATCCAACCGGCAGAGCAGCCTGTTTCGCGGTTAATGTCGGCAGCGGTGTAAAAGAACCCTCGGATTGGGCAATGGTTAGGTTGACATCCCCAACTTGAAGGGCATCCCCTGTTGAAAAACGGGTTGGCTGACGAATCGATTTTCCATTTAGGCGCACTACCGCTGACGGCACACGGGGCGCGATATAGTAGCCATCAGCCTGTTGAGTAATGAAGGCATGTGCGGGTTGAATGCCGCCCACCGTTAAACGCAAGTTCGAGCGGGCATCTGAGCCAATGAGGAAGGCCGGATGCACCGCTAACACATCGCTCAGATTGGCTTCGATACCATCCATTGTTTTGAGGTGGATTACACTCGTCATCGTGTTTCCCATCCATAACTTGTGAGCTTTATCCGATGATAACGCTAAAGCGGTAAAGTGGTCAATCGAATTACAGAAGTCGATAGTCAATAGTCTTTAGTCAACAGATAACATCCCCCTCACCTAATTTGGGTGATGAGGGGGTTATTTTGACTACGGGTTAAGAGCTGCCGTGAGTTGGAAGGCTGTGGCTTCGGGCGCATCCGGCGGCAGGAGGTCGATGCGGAACACGCCGATAGTGTAGGTGCCATCAGCAGGGACGGTGAACTTGGTGGTGAGTTCGGAAGAGGTGACAAGACTGGCCTGAAAGACAACCTTGTTATCCGCCGACAGCACCACAAGGCCGAGGTTGAGGTTGCCGGATAAACGGGTGAAGCCGAGCGCAAGGGTGTCATTCGCGGCAGCATCGACCGTGTAGCCGAGGATGGTACTGCCATCGGGTGCAACGCCACCAGTCATCGGTACGTTGGCAATCATCGGGATTTTAGCGACAGCGGAGAAGTCTACAGGTGCGAGGCCGGGGAAGCCGTTGCCGGAGAAGGTGGGGAGAGCATTTGTGGTAGATGAAGTTCCGTTACCGGATGTTGATGCAGTGGCGGATTCGCCGGGTTCGATGACGGTGCCGTCCCGGAGAGTGCAGCCGAGGCGAATTTCGTAAGCACCGAAAAACATTCCCAAACCACCACTTCGGATAACACCATAAAAACCAAAGTCATCCTTATCATCCGTATCAAATCCTGGATTCACGCCAATTATCACAAGTTGCTGACGTGAGGATCCTAATTGAAAATTATCTAAACTTTCCGACTTTCCTTCAATCCCTTTGTTAACTACTGAAATTGGGTTGTTATCTGAATCCAAAAATGCAAATGCCACATTAAATGTCGCGCCCATCGGTGTTACAACTATGTTAAGGAAAGTTCCAGCAGGAATATCTAAAGTAAAAGAATCACCATATCTTTTAGAAGGGTAAGCTTCGCCAATGAACCTTTCCTCAGTTTTAGTCGTTTCACCCTCAAATATGTCACCACATGTAAGAAAGTCGGTACTTTGCGATTTCGTTCTATATGTATACGAAAAAGAAAGTGCTGTGAGAGTAATCAGTGCGAACAGTTTCCCTAAAGTTAGCCATTTCAAAACAGTACTCCTTTAACACTATGTAAAACAAGATTCGGATAATTCGAGATAACTCGGTTCAAGCCATCCCAAACGTTGATTTTCGCTGTAAATTAAGTAGAACATCACTTGATCTTTTTCAGTACTCGAACGCTGAATATCTACTGACGAACCAACACGTATTACGTGACCGGTCTTCGAACTCAATAAAGATTCTGATTGGTAGATTGAGTTTATTAGTGTGGCATCATTGTTAGGATTGATAACAGTTGCCCCACATGGAAAAGCATTAGGTAAGGTTGTAAGGTTCGACGACATGAAACTTGCTGTAGCGGTCAGGCGCGGATTAGCCGTCTCTACAATATTTGTGCTTTCGGCAAAGAGAGCTTCGTTGGTTGCGGACTTGGCATCGGCAGTGCGCTGAAGCATGATTTGAGTAGCGGTTTCGTCAAGATTGTAGTTGATGGTGACGGTCGAAGACGGCTGCGGCGGCGCGGTTGGCACTGGCGTATCCGTCGCAGTCGGGGGTAAGGGCGTATCGGTGGACGTGGGCGGTAGAGGTGTGTCAGTCGAACGATCCACAGCGACATTCGTGACCGGAATAGTCGGCGTAGCAGCGCCCGTGTTTTGCTGATTATTGATCTGACTTACCAAAAACGGAAATCCCACCGTAATGAGGGCAGCGAGGATAATGGCCCACGGTTCATTGAGACGCAGACGACGGATGAGCGAAGGCGGCGATGTTACCGGCGGTGATGAAGATTGGGGGTTCTGCAACGCGGCGAGATGCTCTTCCGGTTGGGAAGGCACATTAGGCTTTGAAGAACTCTCACCCCGCAAGTGATTAATAAGTACCCCTATGTCGCGGCGGAAATCAGAGTCACTCCGAACACGGTAGCCTTGAAGGAAGGCTAAATGTCGAATCGACTCCGGCAATTCATCGCGCGGGGGCATGGAAGCGCCACGCACCAAAATCGGAATAACCTGTATGGCATCATCTTTGTTCGTATCGGTCAAACGCTCGATTCCAACTTCAACCTCGCGGCGAACCCAATCATCAGGATGATCAATACGCCGAACGACGGTACCATTTGATAGGGACTGCGTTACAGTTAGCCAATCCGGGCCAATGAGGACAAGCAGCACATCAACCGTACCCACCTCACGACGAATAGAGTCACGGAAGTCTTCGCCGGGCTTGATCGAGTACTGATCTTTGAAAACATTGTCTTCGCCAAAGGCGTTGGCTAAATTATCGTAAATGCGTTCAGCAATATCGTTACTGTCGGCGCGGCGGTAGCTGATGAATATTTTTGGCATACAACACAATTTTGGCAATGTATAAGGTATACGGGGATATTAGCGTAAAAGGTAAAAACGCGAAAGGCGAGTGGGTACGGTTTCGTGTTATAATCGGGTCGCAAGGGTTCAGAGATGGGAGGATACAGCGATGAGTATAAATGAAGTTGACCACATAACAGCCGTATTTAAGAGTCTATCTCGCTTAGAACAGATTGAACTGATTGAGCAATTGACAGGCATATTTAAGGAAGAAATAGCCCAAGAGGAACCCAAAAGGCCGAGACGTTCACTTGCGGGACTCTGGGAAGGCGTGAGCATCTCTACCGAAGATATTGATGAAGTGCGGCGCGACATGATGAAAAATTTCCCACGAGAGGATATTTGATGAGCATTGCTGTCGCGGATACACACGCTATTATTTGGTTTTTATCAAATGATAAAAGACTTTCGATAAAAGCCAAACAATTCATGGATGAAGCAGAAAAGCTCGGTGACAAAATCGCCGTTTCTTCGATTAGTTTTGTCGAAATGGTTTACCTTATCGAAAAAGGCAAAATACCATCGAGCTTGTTTAGCCAACTTGTGCGCGAAATACATCATCCTGACAGCGTGTTTGTCGAAATTCCTGTAACCACAGCCGTATCTCGTGCCATGTCAAAGGTCAGTAGTCTCGAAGTGCCGGATATGCCTGACCGCATAGTGACAGCAACCGCAGTCGAGCTCAATGTGCCAGTCATCAGCCGTGATGGCAAAATCCGACTTTCTAGCATCGCTACCATCTGGTAATTGTCCTCTCGCATCCCCCTAAACAACGCGGTAAAATAGAACACCTATTCCGTAAAGCAATTTTAACGGGTGAATAAGCGGCCTTATGCAATAAGTCAAAGGCAGCATTTGGAACCCGTAATCAGGTGACGTATGAGCTTTAAACCCTCTGAACACATCGCCAATATTCTCTCCAGCCTGCCGATGAAACCCGGCTGCTATCTGATGAAAGATAAGGACGGCAAGATCATCTATGTGGGCAAGGCCAAGCGGCTGCGGAACCGTGTGCGGAGCTACTTCAACTCCAGCGCGGAAACCAACGCGAAAACGCTGCGGCTGCGCGAGAATATTATGGACATCGAAATCATCATTACTGAGACGGAAGTGCAGGCGCTGATCACGGAAGAAACGTTGATTAAGCGGCACATGCCCTTCTATAACATCAGCCTCAAGGATGATAAGCATTACCCGTACATCAAGATCAACTGGCAAGACCCTTTCCCCAAAGTCGAAACAACGCGGCGGGTTCTAAAGGACGGCAGCCGGTACTTCGGGCCTTATGCGGCGATGTGGGCGGTGCAGAATACGCTGCGGACTCTGCGGCGGGCGTTCCCCTATTTGACGTGCGACCGTGTGATTACGGGGCATGACGAGCGTCCGTGCCTGTTTTACGACATCAAACTGTGCAACGGGCCGTGCATCGGGGCGGTCAACAAGGAACAATACCGCGAGATGATTAGCGAGTTAATGGATGTACTCAGCGGCAAGAGTGAGCCGGTTGTCAAGCGCATCACTAAAGAGATGCAAGAGGCCGCCGAAGCGCTGAACTTCGAGAAGGCAGGCGTACTGCGCGACCAACTGAAAGCGATTGAGTACATCACGCAGCGGCACAAAGCCGTCAACCCCGATATGACCGACCATGACGTAATCGCACTGGCGCGGGACAAGAACGACGCGGCGGTACAAATCCTATTTATCCGCAACGGCAAGCTGGTGGGCAGCGATACACGGATGCTGACAGGGGCGGAAGGCGAACCGGACGCGGAAGTTCTCGAACAATTCCTGACGCAATTCTACTCAGAAGCGGCGGAAATTCCGAAGGAGATTATGCTGCCGAGTGAAATCGAAGGCGCACGCATCGTTGAACAGTGGCTGCGCGACAAACGGCGCGGGCAAAAGGTGACGATCACTGTGCCGCAGCGGGGGAACAAGCGCGACCTCATTAAGATGGCACAGGAGAACGCGACTGAAGGGCTGCGAATGATCCGCGAGCAGTGGGAGGCCGATACGCATAAGCAGGAGCAATCACTCACCTCGCTGCAAGAGGAACTG